>Ga0123352_10001118_pt1 | contig 34801 bp, 16 predicted proteins | sample TergutLab28metaG_FD_89700 | JGI IMG/M metagenome (GOLD analysis project Ga0123352, IMG submission 89700) | Labiotermes labralis P1 segment gut microbial communities from Petit-Saut dam, French Guiana - Lab288 P1 | ecosystem: Host-associated > Arthropoda: Insects > Digestive system > Gut ...
CGGAACTGCAGTTCCGTCCTGATCCCACTCGCAAGCTGTCAGCAAACCTGTATGACATATACCATTGCTGTGTGTACAGCAAGAAACTCCTCATGATGGACAGAGGAACTGTCCGAAACACGTAGAGTTTCATTCCAAACATAAATTTGAGAAATTAGTGCATCTATTGGTTTTATTACAAGAATTTATCACGATGCACGGTCACCTGAACGTCAAATTCCTCTAACCTGTCTGACTGCAACTCTCCAAATCTGAAAGCTGTCTCCATCAATGCTGTGCTGCAGTGACAAGAAAGCCTCCTTAATGACCACGAGAACATAAAATATTCAAAGTTTAAGCAATTCAATCACAATATCGGATCAAGTTAACAGATTTCAGTACACATTTACCATGAAACTTTATCAGGTTCCAGGATAAGAACATCACTTGTCTCAGTTTCCAAAGTAACTTAAACCTTATTATATAAAAGGTGAAGTTTTATTTATCTCTAAGCACTTACAATACAACTAGCGTTTTTATTATTTACTTTCCCTCGTGTGCATTGTGCATGCTCTGTTCTTGAAAATTAAAATACAATTTTGTTACCAACTTTTCCTAAGAAGAAGAAAAGAGACGAAAGAAATATTACTTTAAATACTGCATGCGTGTGGACAGCAAAACAAAGGCTGATTTAAAGCACAAGCACCATAATATTTCTGGCTGCTACATGGGCAGAACATGTAACAAGTAAAATTATTTAGTTAATTTAGCAATCAAGAAAACATCCTCCTAGATCAACAGGTGCCCGCATGCATTAAGTTATAAGACTTGGTTCTTCATTGATATGGCACTGTCACTGGCTCATATCTCCGAAGACAGCATCTTCAGCAACACAACTGTGAGAATCAAAAAGTTATTCTTATTGTCAATTTCATGTATCAGCTTAAGCCTTGTATAGGCAAATTCACCAACAATTCTTCAAATTTCATATGCAATGGCAGGCAGAAATCAAAACGAGCTCTCCGAGTATGATTAGTGCCTCCCTTCATGAATAATAAATTTAAAAAATGAATATCCACACAAATTTTGCTGCCTGCACACATTTCTTACAAAAGCTGCATGAAAATCTATGTCAGTTGTTATAATACAAATTAATCCATTTCTGCTATTACAGCAGTACTGTAGGTCTCCACAGCATGCTGCATTATCTGAAACAGTACTCAAGCATCCACTAATAACATGGTGAAATCTGGCAGACAGTTTAAGTTTGACCAAGCAATAGGAGCTGAAGGTCGTACTAGTTCTAAGTGCCACAAATAATGACAAGCCAATTTGTGGCTCTTTTACTGACTGTCAAGAACACATTCGTTACACAAGAAATTACTGCCATTCTGCCCACTTTGATTTGGATGCTTCTGAAACAACTGATTCAAAAGCTAAAAAAACTGTAATTAAATCTTCAAGCTTTATGCCTTGGCAATTATGTAAAAATTACACAGGTAACAGTCATCTTTTAAATACAACAACAACTGCATCATATAGCGAAAATTTTGTGCCACATTAAAAGAGGATGACAAAACACAATGCACAGACATATTTTCCCTAAACTAAATTACAATGTTATATTCGTATATAAAAACTAATATTAATAATATGAAAGGAATTAAAACTTATCTCAGATACAGATAAAACATTTACAATGTAAAGATTATTTAAAAAATACAACTCAACTACAGTACCAATTTCTCTCTTCTCTGTTACTACAAGGTAAGTGTTACTACAGCCAAATGCCAAGTATGCCTTGTTCCTTACATATTTATGATGATCCGAATGATGGATATAGAAGAAATGGCATATTCAGACTATACAAGTGCCTTCTGCTGCAAAGTCTGATGTTTCTGAAACATTATGTCTCAGTATTCATGTTACTTTTCTACCAATGTTAAAACGCCGCCACACTACAGCTAGATCATACACGGATGATAAAAGGAATGAAAGATTTGGCTGCTCGGACGAGCAGTTGGTACCCTTTAAATTGACATGAATGAGATATCGTTTAGCTTATGTTTCTTGACTCATACGCTATGAAGTTTAATGAAGTCAAATCGCATTTTTGTGTCTCCTGGTACCAAAAGCTACCACAAACAATTAGGAAAAATCAATACAAAAATCCAAAAATATGGAATGTGAACACAAACTTGTGTTCTGTGTACCTATTTCAGTAAAATATTTGTAATTTCTTACAATGATTGAATAAAGATATGAACAATTTCACTGTACTTCATACCTGTTTGTCATGATTTTTTAAAGCGGTACAGTGGTACAATAAATACCTGAAACTCAGTTAGTCAGCTATTAGTACACTACAAAAGCTGCCACAATATGCTGAACATGTATCTCAATCAAATCATCTGCCTTAGTAAGCAACACGTATCAAGCAATGTCCACGAAGTGAATTTTGTCAGCTGTATTATACCCCCCCACCCAATAGTTAATACCTTTTCTCCTCACTTAAACTGCAGCAATTCCAACCTTTTCCAGTGCAACACATTCCCTGCTGTGCCATCAATGTGCAAGAAAGGTTCTTCAGACCATGTCGACAATATGACTGAACGAGCGTCTGCATGGCATACGTCAAAGAGCGTTATGTTATCGTTCACAGAAATGAAAGCACAGGGCTTGCACAGATTCACATATACACAAAATAAGAAACTCAGTTTTTCTGCTGTGCATCATTCATATCACCCACAAACTCATCTTGGCTTCAAGGAGCTTTGTATTTAAGGCATATGAAAATAAAGCACCAAATTCTGTACCTAAATTCATGACTGAATTCACTGAGCAGGTAAATATTAGACCAGATCAAGAACTAAGATACAAATCTGGTCTTCATTTTGATATTTACAAATGCTCCTTTCAGCAAAATACTTCTTTCAGATTGTATACTCTCTTGAAGACAAAAATATTATTTTCTATTTTTATATATTATTATTTTCATCCTTCAACCACAATATATGTACCTTAATGACTTAAAAACATACTTATCTTTAAGTCTATACACAAAAAATATCAAGCTGTCTCTCTACACATTTAGCAGGAATATTAGATCAGGAAAGAAAATGATTAGGTTTAAATACCGATGTATAATGCTTTGACACCCTAAAAATTTATACAGGCATTCTCATGTTAGCTGGATCCAATTATTTCATACTCCATTACAAAAATCAGACAACAATGTCTGGAGATAAATCCATACTATCAAACTAAAACAGCAATATAAATATATACTGACACATCTGACATGGCATTACAATGAAACCTGTACAAATACATAGCATACTGGTCTGCCACTAGCAAGTTTTTAGCACTTACTTCATGTAACTACTGATAACTTGTGAAAATGAAGTAGGTACTTACATATATGCATATATATACTTTGTATAGGCAGAAGTGTAAGAAAAGAAAGCACTGTGCTTTTCATAAGTTCAGGGGTATCACAACAAAGGAAGAAAATCACACGCACAAACTTTCTTCTGAACACAATGGATTCATAACTAACAAGACACGCAATGTACACATAATGTAACAATGGGGCGTGTTGGCAAAACTTATGTTGCTGCAGAAAAGCAGCAAATATGAAATATTAAGACTGTGTGTCTGTATTCTTATATCTTTGCCACATTATACGGTTTGGCTCTACCATAGTTTTCCACATTATCTCATAAGTGGCATAATTTGCAGAAATAAAGTTACTGAATATGAAAATCTGTGTTTTGATTTTCTCTACAACTCTTGCCTAAAACATTTCCCATTCTAAGAAGAATTCAGTAAGATATTACCATCAATGTACACCGGTCTCTTGTAAAGTACCTGTCATTCTTGACACATTATAATCCAACTTGAATATTCTTGACGGGTTTTCAAAGAAATACTCATATATCAAATTTCATAACATGTCCAGTAAGAACTGAACTGTCCCATGCGAAGAGGCAGGCAGGCGGACAAATGGACAGACATGAGAGAGCTAACAGCCACTTTCTGAAATTTTGTGAACAAGTCTACAAAAAATGGTACTGCTCAACATTATGCATCCCTTGTTTCTGTCACTTGCAAGTAGTGTAACTGTAACGAAAATGTTGACATTCCATTTAAACAATCAATCAGTACACAAATTCAATACACAGAACATGTGACAGGGGTGCTATGAACTAACTACCACTGGTAATTAAGCAAGAAGGAAATCTGTTCATGACAAACTAACTCCAACGTAAAGTTTTCCGAGCGTATGCCATGAAGGCATTGTGTGGAATGGAAGTAAGTACAGCTGTACTCATTCTTCACCTCTGCACTGGATGGTGTGTTCAGTTTCATGCACCAATAACTGTGCATACAGCAAAAGAAGCCCCAGCACCCAATGAGTATGAGTATGAGGCTGGGTGAGCCCCAGGATCAGTCTGTATGATGCAGAGAAGAGAAAAATGACTTGCCCCTGCCAGGAATTGAACCATGATTCCTTGGTCATCCAGCCTGTCTCCATAATTTCTATGACCAAAGAAAAATCATACACTAAATTTTGTAAAAACTCTTCACAACACTGCTCGTACAAAATCTCAGATTCGGTAGCCAGTGGCAGTCCGAAAAGGTTTCATTATAATTTCTTCACTCTCTTGCCTGCAATATTTGGCAGTTGTACTGCAAGAATTTCACTATCATACTGAGAAAAACTTCATTAGTATTAAAATAAACACCTTTGTACAGTCATCAGTTAAAACACATGCCAGCAATAAAATAAATATACTAGTTGCCCACATCGATATTGAAATTGTAATCAGTTTCCATCCTTTGGTTTGTAAATGCGCATTTGCTACCACCCACAGAACATAATGTACAAATAATGCATTTTTAAATGCATGTAACATGAAACTTCAAAGAGAAGAGTATCAACCAGAGACGACTGACGTAATTCCTTGTTGCTTTGTTCTTTTTTAAAGTAATTTGCAAACTGAAATTACTGGCTTATTTTGTTACAAACAGAAGCAGTAATATTCTCTGTTATCACTCCGTAGCAGGTTTCATTCTGAAACACACACGTCACTTACCACATTCCCCATTATTGTGATTATGGGAATCATGAACTTCCAACCACCTGAAAAATAAGTTGTACAAAAATATTAATTACAGCCCAACATTTACAGATAGCTTTAAAATTGCAATGATGTAAAGGGAACTTTTAAGTGACTAATCCCCGTTGCGCTGCATACAATCACAAAAATAGGTAGAGCAAAGTCAAACACAACTTGAGGATATTTTATTGCTAAAAAAAGGTAAAGTGATCCTGTTACAGGCCCAGTGTGGCCCAGAGGGTGGGTAGAGGTATAGCTCTACTCTTCCATGACTGTGGCACTAGAAGGGGGTGAGTGGTCAGCAGTACGCCCCGGCCGCAATTTACCCCCGGGTAGCTGGGTGGGCCCCAGGGCACATCTATATTTTATTGCTAAGGAGCTTTATTCACATAGATTATCTTATCTTAGCTATATGAATAAAGCTCCTTAGCAATAAAATACCCACAAGCTGTGTTTGGCTTTGCTCTATCTTTATGATGGAAAGCGAAGATTAAAAAGGAAACCACACACCCCATACTTCCTCAAGCAGGTACCTAAAAAACTGGTGGGTGGGTTGGGAAATGTTGCAAGGACAGTAGAGCAGCATGCACTCATCAAAGATTATTAACTCTTAACATCTTGTGCTCTCTTTGAACCTGCTTCTTGAAGAACACTGTAAAACAAGGGACATAGTTTACATCACATAAGGAATAAAGAAAATCAATAATGCAACATAATGTCCCAGAAGAATGGATTCTTCAGCTACACCCACATAAGAGCTAAAAAGTTGCAAGACTGCAGTTAACAACACACTGACCTGATGCTGGCGGAGAGAATACTGAAATGACCACAAGGTGCAACAACAAGTGCGAACCTAAATTTCCCTTTTCTCCTCTAAGAACAGACCTACTGGCACATTACACACATTTATTTCCGTAATCAGAGCATTAGCAATAAAGCTGCAAGTAGGCCACAAGAACCAAACACATTTTCATTACTGGTTGCATCACCAATGCATAAGCCTATGGCAAGTAGTTATGTCATGGTTATTAATGAAACTCTGGTACTTTTGTGGGCAGCACAAAATTCTCTAGAGTCATACAGGAGATGGCCTAAGTAATGTTAATTTACATACATTACAATAACCTCCTGCCAAAGACGGTTTTGCCAATGATGGATCTCACCATATGCAGTTGAAAATTAAATATATAGGGGGAAAAAAAAATCTAATGCTGAAATATTGAAGTATGTGTGGATAAACTCCACTTCAGAGGCAGATGGCAGCATCCCAAGCAATGTGTAAATTTGATGTTCAGGTGACCGTGCATCGTGATAAATTCTTATAATAAAACCAACCAGATGCACTAATTTCTCAAATTTATTTTTGAAATAAGATTCTACATGTTTTGGACAGTTCCTCTGCCCATCACCAGGAGCTCTCAGCAAATGTGTATGACATATACCATTGTTGTGTGTACAGTGAAAAACTCCTGGTGATGGACAGAGGAACTGTATAAAACATGTACATTTTATTCCAAAAACAAATTTGAGAAATGAATACATCTAATAGGTTTTATTATAAGAATCAATGTGTAAATGTTAGGTGAAAAATGTATGTATTTTTAAGTGATGCAGGGGCCCATCGGCATCGGTCTTCTCATTACCTTATTTTTCCCGTTAGAAGTCTGGGCACAGGGGTTCTACCTAACACACTGTCATGACTCATCCTAATCCGTGCATTGAATGAGGGATTGCTGTATGAAACCCTAATGTGTGCATGCAAACACACACCAATGACTGGTTACAATAATGGCAGGAAAACAGGAAAAACACATTCAACACTGCTTAATGTAACACAAATCTATATAGTAGTTAACAGATAGGATGCTCACCAGCAGTCTCACTGAGGTGCGGTCTGCTGCTGTATCTCAATCTTTTCTACAGTCATGTCAGGATTCATTGCTGTGGCCTCTTGAATTGCTTCTGCTAATGCTCTATCGTGGTCAATTGGATCACCGTCTGACTGGATTGTAATTTTCTGTTCTACTCGTGTTTCAACCACACCATCACGCTCAGTCTTGTACTAAAAAAGAAAACAGGTCCATTTTGCCAAAACATCTACACCACAACTATAACTGTCCTCAAGGCAATGTTAAATAGTCATTTTTTATTACCATCACACTCCTGCTAGAGTTGGTATATGAAAAAGTGTGTTTACAAAAGTAGGTTCCTTGCTGGAAGTCCAATTCTGTTCCTTGTTATGAGGCACAAAGAGGGGGAGAAGGGAGAAACGGACATATTATTGTTACATACTAAGAGCTGAAGAAAAGAAAAAGATGTGTGCATTTGTATGCAAGCCTTGAGATTTCAGATCAAAACAAAAACCTGACATGAAAACTAAATTTGTCTTCATTCATCAGAATGGGGAGAGAGGGAAAAAAAAGTTCCAGTCTCACCATGCATTACTATTAATCATCAGGAAGCAATTACTGCATATGAAGCATATACAGTAACTATCCTGATGAATAGTTTTACTCTATTCAAACCATGTAGAGGAAAGATTATTAAAATAAATTAAGAAACAAAAGTGCATCATGTTGGTCATTATTAAACAAATCCTCCAGGGTATTGAGACAATCCGGCATTCTAACAGTTATCTTGGACTCATATATAGCTTAAGAATTCCAAACTATGTGTATTCATTACTAAGCAATCTAAAACAGCTGAACTCCTTTCTGTCGCTGCAAATGATCTGTAAGACATTTCATGGCTGCCAAATATTTGGGTAAGAACTGTGATGTCATGGCTTTAAGTCTACTTCAGAATCTGAAGTTGTACAATAACTTCCAATCACTGCATACAAACTACTGATTCATTCTGCAAACAACTTTCATATATTCTGTTGTGTGGAAAATGTATTTTTGGAAATATAAACAGCACTTAAAGTCTAGGTTTAATTAATTGTAATTATTATATATATATATATATATATAAGTACCGTAATGGTTTCAACAGTACGTGTCTTGCTGCTAATGGTCTGAGAGCTGACAATCTCTCCCGTGGCACTGTATGCCCCATCCTCTGATTCCAGTGCTACCTTGCGTGTCTCAGTTGCAACCACTGGAACCTGTGTTGTGCTGTGAAGGCCAGGGTCTCCAAGGGTTGAAGGGTCACTGTACACCTTGCTCTCTGTCTGCACAATAGGCTGTGGTCCACCACTTCCAGGCTATGTGGAGGATCACAACAAAATGTTATACATTCTCCTACACTATGTCAATATCCACTTCTATATATGTCATCTTCTGAAAAGTTTTGTGAGTTTATACAATAAATGTCCATGGACTCCACAGAAAAGATTCCTACTTGAGAAGCTAGTCAAGAAATTTCCTGCATTTTATGAAATCTGAAGGCTCCCTATATCCTCTTCACAACAGCCTACCCCTTGTCCCTATCCTGGGCCATATTGACCCAGTCCATGCCCTCCCATCTATATGATGGAAAATCCATTACAGTATCATCCTGCCATCTATTCCTGGGTCTTCCAAGTGGTCTCTTCCCACCAGTTTCGGTACAACAATCCTCCACACATGCCACATGTCCTCCCTACCTCACGCTTCTTGATTTGTGCACTGTAATCATACGTGGTGAGTAGTACAAATCATACAGCTCCTCATTATGCAATTTCCTCCAGTTCCCCATTACACCCTTAGGCTCAACAATGAATGCCTACACAATTATAATTCCAATTAGGGCTACCCTCACAACAATAAAAGAACGTCTCCAACGGCCAGCTTCTCCAACCCTTTCGGATTCAGCCAGAATTTCTGTAGTGACTTCACAATCTGCCCTTTCCTTTTTAGCTCACATAAAATAACACGTAAAAATGTATGTCTTTGGAATTTTGGAAAACGAAAGTTCTCAACTGATCAAAAGTTATGCCACTCTGCCCCTTATCACAATCATAACTTTCTGTTACATGATGATACTTAAACTGGAGCATAAACTTGGGCCTCCTAAGAATGGGAAAACATATGTATATGTGACTGTGACACTTATCTACTCACATGTTATGTTTCACATCTTAAAGAATGCAACTTGACCCTTCTTCCATTTCACTCAACCACACCTTATAAACAGCCAATACACTGTTAAAAACAAATCTGGAAGATAAATGTGCTGTAGTTACTTTGTGTCACGTGACAGACAAGTGTCTTCTTAAAAGTTTACCGCAACTTGTAAAAAATGTTACATATCAGAACTGAATGACAACCTATGGTATCTGGATTATGAGAGATACAAAATGCCAAATCCCATATATATTTACTCTCGAATGAACTGTAAAGGCAAGGAATTTAAAAGACTGTCTGCACCCTCACTGAACAGGCTGACATAGCAGTAGACACAGCAGGAATACTCTCGTATCTCGAGCAGGATATCGGTGCCCTGACCGAGGTTTTCCATGGTTTTCTCAGTCCTCTTGAGCAAACGCCAGTACTGATTAGGCCACGACCACTTCCCTTCCAGTTCACCATTCACCAACCATCAAGATACTGAGAGCACCACAAAAAACTACAGCATCTTTCTTTCCATGGTTCCTGTCGAAGTACGCCTGTCTGTCATTGCATGAAAACTGCAGTGCCATAGGAGCAGAAGATTTTAACTTTAATAATGATTTGATCTAATTTAGAAATGCTAAATTTTGCATCTCAAATCTTTGTGATATATTGGCTAAGTTCCCAGTATTATACATTGAAGCTAAAAGACATTCAGCTGCATGGATCTGTATTAGAGGCTTCTGGTTCCTTAGCTGGTAAAACATCTTTTTAAAAAGCACAGTTCTGATGAAATTAAGCAAGCAATGATTGTGGAAATGGTATTAAATACTCATAACAACATTCTGCACTTGATTCTGCAAATTCTTGCATGGAACTAACAACTGTAATGCCTTTTTTACCCCCATACACATATTAAAAATACACAGTCCTACTATGTACAGCTGTCTACAGGTTAGAGATGATGATGAAAACATTTTAACATTCATACACAACCAAGATGACTACAAGTAAATTCTTAAACTGTATTTAGTGTTGAGTATGCAAATGCAGGTGAATGGGAAAGAAGCACACCACTATGGTAATTTACTGTACACAAGAACTTGAAGTATGCCAGTCTCTGGTTTTACCTGGTAACCTGTTGCACCATTTGCATAAAACAAGCCAGCACTAGCGCCAGGTGGTAGAGATGGTTCATCAAGGAGATCAATTGGCGTTCCTGAGTCGTTTGAGCTTGTGCTCGAAGTACTTGAGCGTCTAGAAAACACCTGATGAAACAAAGCAGCAGCACCACATGCCAGCACAAGCCAAGAGTTAGCTAACTTAGCTGCCAATCAGTGTAAGAAAAAAGCCACACAACCATAAAACATTACGATTACCCACCCAGATTCCATCAGATGTGGTAGGCTCAGTGCAATGTGCTGTGTGAAATATGGCAAAAACGCTTCCACCTGTCAGTAATATTAACAATCTTGAGGTTTTTTTAAATCTGTAATGAGTGAATGGGGCACTGCTGTTTCTGGAAATGCACATCCTTAATGTCTGAATGCAAAAACACTGCCCTGCAGTGGACATTTAAACTGGACAGTGCTGCTGTGGCTACAGCAGAAACTTGGCATCTAAAAGGCCATACACTGAAGTCTAATAATGATTTATAGGAATTTTATCATACAGCACTATAAACCTTAATAGACGGTATGGAATGAACAGAACTCTAAGTTTCTGGATTATGTTAACAGTAGAAGCATTCTGCATTTATCTTTCAAACAGCACTGTACAGATGGCTTGAAAGAATAAACATCAAGTGTTGCATGGGAAACATTCCTCCTAAAGAAGGCATGGGTCAATATAGGTGTCAAAAGTTTTAGAATAACAATGAATTAAAGGACTTATAATAAATGTAAAAGAATGGTTCAGATTTACATATTATGATGCAAGATGATAGGAATGAGAATCTATTCTACGCATTCCCTAATTTACATATGTCAAAATGAGCGGTTGAAATGTAGTGCTGGCACAGTACTGCTATTTACAGGGCCATATTAAATTATGCAAACAGTTCTAATAAAATATGACAGCAATGTTTTATTGTAATTTTGTGCCTAAAGAATGTTCTCCTGGTGTTATGCCTAATCTTAAATACACAGCAAGAAATTAAGATGTACTCCTGGAAGCCAAATGCCTACATGGTTCAGCCTTACTCTTTACAATAAAAGGAGGTGGGTGAAAAATGTAAATAAACAGTGAAAGTTCTGAAAAAGGAAGCTAAGCATGTAACTTCAAACACCTGTCACTGTATGATTTATAAAAATTATTTAAGCAGAAATATAAAACATTTCTTATAACAAAACCAACCAGATACACTAATTTCTCAAATTTATTTTTGGAATAAAACTCTACATGTTTCAGACAGTTCCTCTGTCCATCATCAGGAATTTTTCACTGTACACACACCAATGGTATATGTCATACAGGTTTGCTGACAGCTTGCAAGGAGGATCAGGACAGAACCAGTTCCACGATCAACTGCAAAAACCACCAAACCCTGTTCCATAATAATTAATGTTTAATTACATACATTTTAATATTTACTTCCAATTAATAGTTTTCATACGGAGAGAAAATATTGTAACAGCCAATTACCCCACAAATTTAGCCAACAATACTAAGTTCCTGGAGAAAAAAAAGGGGGGGGGGGACTAAGAAGCTTGGTGAGGTTAGAGGTTCTCACGGCGCTGATTATGAAGAATGCCGTCATCTGTGATGTGACGTGTAGTGCGGTAACAATTTACAAACGTTTCAGAGAAATATACTGCTTTCATTCTCACAGCATAAGATTACACCACATATACAGCAGAATAAACTACTTAATCTCCTTATCTGGGCAGGATGTCACTGACAGTGTAATCAAATCACTTTAATTACTAATGTAATCTAATTACTTATGCAACCTAATCTGAATTCCACCAGCACTCTACAAACACACACACAAACAAACAAAACTTCACCTCAGTATAGATATGTCAAGTTCCTTTCGTGGTGTATTAAATAATGTTGTGTCAACTGTATACGCTGACAACCTCAAACTACCAAAACATTATGAATGATTATTAGGAAGGAATATGAAAGAAGTCTGATGTAATGAAAACAAGACAGAGGGGGCATTCACCACATATTTTTTGTTGTATCAGCGACACATACAAGAATGGATAACATGGCCTCCGAATATGTAACACAAACATACCTTGGAATCTTTCTCATAGTGAGCAGGATCAGGATGGAACCAGTTCTATCCTGATCCTGCTCGCAAGCTGTCAGCAAACATGTATGACATATACCATTGCTGTGTGTACAGTGAAAAATTCCTGATCATGGACAGAAGAACTGTCCGAAACATGCAGTTTCATTCCAAAAATAAATGTGAGAAATTAGTGCAACTGGTTGGTTTTATTATAAGAGTTTATCATGATGCACAGTCCCCTGAATGTCAAATAAAACATTGCACCAGATTCTGTTATAATCCACAAGCATTAATATCCTCTTGGGTATTATGCTGCACTACAGCAGACTTAAAAGCCATTTTTGGAGACCTGCTGTATCTGTATTGTGTCAGAAGCAATTACTGTGAATATTATTATTTTATTTCAAGTTATTTAAAAAAATTTAATTAAATTTAGCACGTTGTGTAGAGTGGGCCGGGATAGCTCAGTCGGTATAGCAACTCGCCATGGGCTGGGCGGTCCGGGAATAGAATCACGGTGGGGGCGAGACTTTCCGCACCCATCCAGACCGGCCCTGGGGTCTACCCAGCCTCCTACACAATGGGTACCGGGTCTTTCTAGGGGGTAAAGTGGCCGGAACATGGCGCTGAACACCCACCCCCATCTAGCGCCGAGGTTAAAGAAAGATAAGAGCAATACCTCTGCTCCCCATATGGGCCTTTGTGGTCTGTTCTAGGGGGAACTATTTTTTTATGTTTTTTTATTTTCGTTACTAACAAAACAAAACGCACTGGAAATTACATTCTTCATGTGTTAATTTGGTATCAGTATTATACTACAAGTGTTACACAAACCAAACAATATAATCAAACCCACTGACATATACAGTAGAATGATATTAGTGAAGCTGTTCCTTAACATTAACCGATACGGTCAGCAACAAGTTACAGAAGCATTGAGCCCATCAACAGTAAAGTCATATGCAGTATGTACATTTTTTCTAAGCAGTGACCCTAAGGATGAAAGATGAGTTATACAATCAGAAAGTTACATAGTGCAGTTGTTATGTGCCAGTTCTGACCAAGAATGACTGATGTGCATTGGCTATGTACACTGTAGTCTCTTTCAGTTAGGCTTGTTACAAAATAAATGTCACATATACCCATTTTAAGAGAGCTCACCACTCACGCCTGCCCAGCCTCTTATCTCCCACTATTGGCCATGCAAAAGGGCTGTTCTTGGAACTCCCAATGCCTGATGGCATGCTATGAGCCATATCCCCTCCGCCACCTACCACAGCTCTGACTTGTCAGAATTGCCTCAACCCGCTTATAGAACAAACACACTGGTCGGCTTCCAACTACATCAGCATCCACTTCAGCCAGATTCAGTCAACATGAAGATGGAGGCTGTATGGTCCTCCAAAATACTGTGACCAATTTTAACTACCTTGTGTGAAAACCCCAAAAATGACTGCCATATAAAGCAGTTTCTGTTCAAGTCATGAAGGCACAGCTCCACACATTCTTAACCGCAGTTCTAAATGGAACGATCGGCTTCATGCCCCAGGGTTTTACCCTTGGTATGCATTTGATATGAGACTGGGTGGGCCCCAAAACTGGTCTAGACAGTCTGGACAAGAGAAAAATCTTGTTTAATAGCCATGAATTAAACCATGATTTAAGTGAGGCATCCCCGTTGCATTTAATATGATCAATATAAGTGGTATAAAATTATGTAGTCATACACAACTTGCAATTTATTAGAAGTCTTAGTTGTATTTCTAGCTACATGTTTCGACTCGTGTACACAGCCATCTTCAGGCTAGTTTTTAGAGTGGTTTCTATGCACAGATAAGGTGCTGTGCTACAAATCGGAAGGTCACTGGTTCGATCCCAGCTAGTATCAGTGGATTTTTCATTGACATAAAATCCTTCTGTTCGCACTATGGCCCTGGGGTCGACTCAGCCTCTAACAGAAATGAGTACCAGGAGTATTTCCTGGGGGGTAAAGGCGGCCAGTGCATAAGGCTGACAACCTACCACCATCCTGTGCCTTTGTCACGAAATCTGGGAACCTTAACTTCCTGGAACCCTCTGGGCCCCTCCAGGCCTGTAACGGGACTGCTTTACCCTTTTTTCTATGCACAGTTGTACAGTTCTAATAAACTGAGAGTTGTGTATGACTATATAATTTTACATACATGTATTGATCATGATTCCTCAGCTGTTTGATGACTATATAATTTTATAGTTTTACATATATATATATATATATATAGACCACGATTCCTCAGCTGTTTGGCCTATGTCTAAGTCACTACACCAACTCTGCTATCCCAGCTCTTCACTTACAAAAATCAGTATACAAAAATTCAGGAATGCCCATCTGTCTACATTTGAACCTTGCATCCTACCAACTTCCAGACTGGGTTAATGTCTTAACACCAATGTATATACAAATACATGTGATGCATTCCCCTCCCCCCAAAAAGGTGTGATGGTTCAAATACACACACAAATTTTTGACACCGTCCAGCATTCCACACCATCTCCAATGGGAAGTCACATAAAAAATGACAAAGAATAAAAATTTTTCCACAAGCATGTTTTAGAAAGGAAACAGTACTTCATGCAGTACCAGATGCACAGAAAAGTGTGCAATGGAACTTTGATCTGAACCACAAGGCTGGTAGAAATGCACTCTTAAAATTTCTGCCGATCCCACATGAAACCCATTTTACTTCTTGTACACCAAACAATTTTGAATCAGGCAATAATTTGAAGTATTTATGCTCAGTTAATGAGATTTAACAGTAATATAATAAGGTCCAGTGACCATGCATGCCAATCATTACTACACATTTAAAAAAAGCACGATGATGACAATGATGATGATGATGATGACTGTTACATCAAAACTGTATGTAGATTAGTGCATATACAGTGTAGTGTTTGTGCCCATATATTGAAAAACATTTGCTGGAATGGACTTCATGCTGTGTACAAATATTACCACTTCAAGGCATTTAATGGCCAACTGAAATTATGTATAGAATATTACAACATCAATCACCCTGTGCAACAGCCATACCTCATGCAAGTGTTATGGTGTAATTGTACCATACATGAATTCTATTGTTTGGACATCAGAAATGATTTATACCATACATAAGGTACACAGTGTAGCTCAACCAACAAGAATGTCTTATGACTCAAAAATGTCTTGAGAAGGGTATATGGTGACGTAGCTGGTTGAAGCAATGTGCTGCAAGCTGGAAAGTTTAAAATGCAATTCCCAATGGGGTCATTGGATTATTTATCGACTTAAACCTTCCAGCCACACTGTGGCCCTGTGGTTGACCCATCCCCTAACAGAAATGAGGACTAAGAATATCTCCTGGGGGTAAATGTGATGGTGTGTACAGCTGACAACCTTGGCACCTTCATGAGCAAACTGTCTAGAAATCCGAGAAGCCTGAACCTCCTGGAGCCCTTGGGGCCTATCCAGACCTGTATAGGAATAGCTTTACCTTTTCCAAGTTTGAAGACAATAAATATGCTTCAGACAAACAGACTTCACCATATTTCCAGTAACAATGGCATTAAGGGATGTAGAAACTAAATCTTTCTTGCAGAATTAATGTGTAACAGAAATCTGTTTTAATATCCAACAGACCTGAAGCAAAGACATGTATTTATCATACTCAACATACTTATGACAACAATGTATAAATATGACCACCAAGAATAGTGAGACTGCAATTAACTTTAGCAGACAGCTAAAATAATTCATATCCATTTTTTTGCAGACCCATAATACAGCTAGTCAAAATCAGATGTTGGGTTATTAAACTATGATTTAGTAATACAAACAAAATTTACTCTACAGCCTGTTGACATGCTGTAATAAAACATGAAAATAATGAAGCAGAGTATCTGAAAATTTAAACAAATACAGTACAGGGAAAAGCTAAAATTGTCCCTATGCATGCCATGAAGGCATATGGGGAAGTAGAGTTGGAAGATGGTGACCTTCATTTTGCTGGGGACATGCTCCAAGTAACCATGGAACAGCAGCCCGTCAAAATTACTCACATTTACTAACGGATATAGAAAACACACAAAACTCTTCAATGGTATTACATATAGACCAATATGGCTATATCTTTTACAACACACATTTCTCTGTACACAATCATGCCTTCCAAAGTATTCCACCGAACATTTAAGTCATTTGTCTGTGGAATGTACACCTGCAAAGACACCTGCTGTCATCCAGAAATTCTGTCTTTTGTTTGTTTGCCTCACACAGTGAGATTTATACATAGGTATCTGCTTGCATTCAACAATGTATTCATTTCTGATGTCCAAAACAGAAGTACCTTGTCAGTGAAGAGGACTCTCCCATGTATAAATTGGGTTCTTGTTTCATTACCTATTAAATTATATGTGAGTTTTACCTGCGAGTCATTGGCAAGAACGGTGGAAGTGGCACGAACTTCCTGAGTTACCACTCGCTGCTCCTGTCGAGTGGCACTAGTTGTCATGGTCGTTGCCACCGTCTTCTCTTCAACCTACATCCCACACCACCATGGTACAACACATAACACACAACATGATACGATTTACACCGACAACACTACACAAATGTTAGTAACTGGAGGTAGAAAGTGACACAAGATTCATGATTTCCTTTATTGGTAAAGTGATGATACAGTACAGAGTGCAGTCATGACATTTGTTAAAATGATTAAACCACTACAGAAGATACTACACAACAATTATGTATTTCATGACAAATTTCCATACAGGCAGTCCCGGACTTTCGTACACAATTCGTTCCCGAAAACAGGTCGAAATGTACGGTTCGAGCAACAGACATATGTTATAATGGGGGTTCTGTTCCCATTGCTTAAAAATTACACGGAAGTCCCTATTTACGGGCAACAAACAAAACAGTTGTAGCAACAATTAAGGTGCATTCAAGCAGTAATTCAACCAAGGGTAATTGTTAACGTTCTTTCCATCAGACGAGCCATTTTCCTCCATAATTCTGATTGATTCTGATATAAGAGGTGGCCAACAAAACTCCTAAGCCATCAGCAACCTTGACAACAACGCTTAAAACATTTTCATACATTTGCTATAAAGTGCAATGGCCATATTATACACGCAAATTATGTACTGCCACCATGACAACGCAAGTCAGCTTTCTTCCACCCGAATGCATTACCAGAGTAAGTGGCCATGATAGGCAACACCAAAGAACATGAGGCCTCACCAAAATCAGCCATCATGAAAACTCAATCGTCCACACCGCCACCACAGCTGTAAGTTGAGTTACAAAATATAAAAAATACAAATCAACTTTCCAGAGTTACGTCTTGCCTCCAATTATACTTATCTCACATACCTCTTCTGGCAATTTTTTTATGGCTCATCAACACTAGTGGGCCTAGGCCTCCTCATTAAAAGGCTTTGTGATGACGCTCACACATGGATTATACAGGGCTACTCTAAATGCTAGTCACCAGCAAGTTCACTCTTTTAAACTCTCTGGCAAACTAAATCTGAGGGAGTAAAGATGAAGTATGTTCAACTTTACTTGCTACTCACTGGGTGGTATACTATCCCGCATGTAAACTTGCTCAGTATAATTGATATGGCCAGTAAGTACCTCAAGATAAAACACTACAATTCTTCAGTTTACCTCTGAGATGTCAAAAGATGAACTAAAGCCCTACTACCTGACTACCCAGCCTTTTCATTCCCATGTCTAATAGGCATGGCTATTTTACTGCCTGTTAGCTCACTAGCTGGTGACTGAACTTGCTGGCGAGAAGTTAGTGAAGCAGCCTGAGTAATCCCTGCCGTAGACACACCACACTCTGTAGGACTCCTCTGGATGAGTGATCAGCCCATCGCAGAGACCCCCACCTGACAACACACAACACTCAAAAGAGGGAGACATCCAAGCTCCGGGCAGGATTTGAACCCAAAATCTCAGCAAGTGGCTGCAGGCAGACCCATGCCTTAGTACATGTGGCCACTGGGATAGGCCTTTCTGGCACTTACAGGACACAAAATACAGTTTGTGACTCAGTTTTACAGCGCCACTGTGCGATACCTTGAAATGTTTGTTCGTCAGCTGTGTACAAAGTCTGAATCTGACATACAGAAGACAGGTTAAGGGTGGGAATTTATAATGTATGACAGTACGGGCTGTACAGAAGTTGAATGTCCTTAAGTTGAGGATTCAAACCTGCAATCTCAACAAGATGCAGCCACAGACCCAAACCTTAGTCTGCATGGCCACCAGGATCAGCCTTTCTGGCACTTTGCACACACAAAATATGGTTCGGGACTCGGATTTACAGCGCCAATGTGTGACAGCTCAAAATGTCTGTTTGTCAGCTGTGTATGAAAGTCTGAATTTGGTGTATGAAAGACGGATTAAGGGTGAGAACTTATAAAGTACGGAAGTGCGGGTTGTAGGAAAGCTGAATGTCCTTAAGTTGTGGACTGCCTGTATTATGAAATGAGATAAATGTATTAAATTATACCACATTCATGGTAACTAAGGAATATTTGTTATATTCTATTAATTTCTTGAAATAAGAGGCTGATTATTATCACAAACAGTATAAAAATACAATGTACCTGGCTAGTCTTTGCATTCTTCTCTTTGTCTTCGTGTGTTGTAGCTGTCCTTGTTGTTACTGCAGTGGCCGTTACATATGGTGACCGGCCGTCATCAATACCTTCTGCCTGAGAAGGCAAGAAAACATCAAACTGCTAAATTTTGTAACTGGCTCAAAAACACTTAAATGTAATATTACTTACACCCAATTCTATATAGGATAAAATACTGCTAACATTCCAAAAGAAGATGACTGCAATTTAAAAAGAAAGGCACATCCATACAACAGTTACCATGCATGTGCATTTTATATCATGCACAGTTCTGTCAGAGATGGATGTAATGAAAGACTGGCAAAATAATTACTGTATATAAATTCCAACCTGCATTTGAAAACATGTTTTAAACACTTCTATCTCAAAGCAAGGGATACAATTCAGCAGGTATCTGATCCAGTAACATGCACAACATTCGTCACTATGAATGTAACAATCAATTACTATAGCCACTCACTGCGATTGGAATATAGTCTGCAGGTTCAATGGAAATTTGCTGGCTCTTACATATTGAAAACTAAGTCCGTTATTAACAGCTTCATGCTGAAGTACAATTTCATAAAGAAGTTATCACCTAACATGGGTACAAACTGGTACAAATTCACATTTATGATCTAACATGCTGATGCGGTATACATCTGCCTTAAAATAATGTGACATCTGTACTGATTGAATACTTTATAGTGGGTAATTATGAGTTCTGAATCTATGTTAAAACATCTGGTACAGAATATTCACACAAAAGTAAAAATATGGAAACAAGCACATGCACAATCAGCACAGTTCTACAAGCACTATAACCCAATTTGGAAATTTTCAAGAACAATTTTGGTAACATAATTTAATAAAGCCTGTGCAAATCGTGTTACCTTATGCAAGGTACAATGTTAGTGAATTTCTCTCTTCCTGAAACAACTTCAGCTGACACATGAACCCTCCTTAATGAAATACAGAAGTACAAGGTTTACCATACTTCACCTTATTGACTTGTGTGGAGAGTGTGATGGCTCCGGTTCCTCCTGGCGTCAGATCTTCCACTTTCTCTTCAATATTCTGTGTTAAACCTTCCTTATCTTTCACTACTGTCTGTTTTGTTGTGGTTTTAACGATTTTAGGAGCTGTCAAAGCGGCAGGTGAGCTCAAATCCTTATGTACATCACTTCCTTTTGCACGTTTCTTTTGCGTTTTGGGAATCTTGAGCTTAGCTACACCTTGCAGGTCACGCACATGCTCTCCTTTTCCTTCTGCATAATCAGAAAGATCGTCACTGCTTGAGACCCCTTCTCCATTACTTTCTGATGAGCTGGCACTTCCAGTACCACTTCTATGTTTCTTCTGCTGCTTGGATTTTGTTCCTAATGCAACTGCAGCTCCACTCATAGCAGCCGCATTGGCTGGTCTTGATGCATCCTTATTACCGTGAGCAACAGAGGGCTCGCCTGCTGACTGGCCAGGAGTGAAGTAACCACGATGCTGATTTGTCGCACTTCCCTCCCCTGCACCATGAGTTGGATATTTTCCTGATTCATGAGCAATGAATGCTGCACTAGAAGGTAATGTTCCAGAAACTTCATACTGCTCATTTCCAGTTCCATATGGGAAACCTGACAACTGTGCTTCATCTTTATCAGCTGCTCCATATGGGAATTTTCCGCCACGCAAACCCTCATCATAACTACCAACACTGTGACCTGGATACTGTCCTAACTGACCAGCGCTGTAACTGTCCTGACGGTTTCCTGGTTGTATTTCTTTCTGTTGATGATGTGGGAAGAAGGCACCACCCGAACGCATGTCCAGGGCTCTCCTTGCACCGGGGGAAATGTTGCCTTCAGTACCATAATACGCACCATAGCCTTCAGCAGCGTGTGGAGCATTTGAACCTGCTTTAGCTTGTTCTTTTCTAGCAGCAGACTCCACATAGTCTAAGCCAGGGGTTTTGATACCAACTGGAACTACACCATCTTTATTAAGGGCAGCATTCTTGTCAGCTAAAAGTTTTAGTTTCTCAACAGTCTCCAGTACCTTTTGATCTTCACCTGGAGCATAATTAAAAGCCAAGCCAGTAGCCCGTCTGTTGGCTGTAGGAGAGTGTTGTAATTCTGAGATTGCTTCTCCTGCACCAGCAAGAAGTTGATTCTGTCTATCACGTTCTTCATATGTAAATCCATGACCTTGTGGCAAAAATTTTCTTCCTGTTGGAGTTTTATCATCTGCATCATAATCATACTCCCGGGTGTACCCTGGAAGTTGCGGAGAACCCTGAGGTGGCCCTCCTCCATGTGCAGACATGGGACTAGTTTCCTTTTCCCCTTCCTTCTCAGGAGAGGTTTGGGTTGATGATATATCATGTTCACTTCCTTCACCATCCTTTCCTCCTTTTCCTTTCTTTTTATTTTTCTTGTCTTTCTTATCTTTATCAGCTTTGCCTCCCTTAGACTTGTCTTTCTCTTTTGACTTGTCCTTGCCTTTTTCCTTGTCCTTATCCTTTGGACTCTTGCTAAACAGGAAACCAGGGCTCTGGATTTCAGACAAAAAATACAGAAATATACATGCAGAAATAAAATAAAACATGCTTAAAATTATAAAATACTCTCTACTTTGTATTAAGTAACTGGTCACGAGGGTCAGTCTGGGAGAACATACACATACTTACATGCAGCAGTACAAGTACAATTCAACAACAAATTAAATATTACCCTAATTTCAGTTCACTACAATTTCATACACAGGGATACAAGAAGCTTACACATTCTTACTGTATTCACAGATGGCTAAAAATATTTTAAATTTTGTTTCTGTAGAACATTTGGCTCTGGTCACAATCAGCAATCATAATAAACACCTGGTGTTAATGCCAAAGTATCAGCTGTACTGAGAAAGGGATATTATAAATGCGCCAGAAGTCTTTCATTCTGCTTTTATATGCTGTCCCATAGCTAACTGAGAAAAATGTCAACACATGAAAAATCAAATCATACGGACTGAATTTGAAATGTGTAAGGTATACTTTAAGATAGTAATGCAAAATGTGCTTGAAGTAACCACAGAAACTAAACAGGTTGGTATCTTATTATTTTATGACAGGAGGGTTACACGGTTGTGGATGACATTTGATATGATCACTGTGAATAATTAAATCTCGTGAAACCTGACACACAGACACTGCATGAGATTAGGCTTCTCACGCAGTGCACGTGAGGTCTAGGCTCCTCTGGAATATCGCACGATGTGTTTAGGAGCTGGGTACTGATGCTTCAGGACAGCCTATCAGATCCATCTTCAAGGGTCAGTCAGTCCCACACAAATGGCCTTCACTCTTCTATGATGTTATATGGTGAACTCTGGACTCATGAACCCTTGAAGACAGAACCAACAGGGCTGTCTTGAAATGTCAGTGACCGACCACCAACCTACGCTGCATACAATCCCAGGAGAGTGAAGACCTCAAAGTCACTGTGACAGATGCACAATACTAGTAAAGTATTGGTCTCGAGACACTGGAGGGGGGGTCCATCTGAAGAGCCAGTACCTGGACAGGGATTTGAGGCTGGCAACTCTGTATGTAAACTGAATGTGTTACCACTGTGCCATAGCTGAGGAAGAAACACAAAACTCATTCTGGATAACTTAAGAATAAGAACCAACTAGATGCTACTTATTATTTTATTGTACTTCTTATAGGCTCAACCTGTTTTGGGCACTACTATGCCCATCATCAGGAGCTCACAACTATAATGTTGATTACCACATTGGTCGTTTCGTTCTTGGTTTGCTGTAGGTTGGAGGTTAGGTGCGGGTAGGCTGGAGTAGTGTCCAGGCTGCAGGCTAAAGTGTACCCGCACCTAATCTCCAACCTACAGCAAACCAAGAACGATATGACCAATGTGGTAATCAACATCATAGTCGCGAGCTCCTGATGATGGACACAGTAGTGCCCGAAACATGTTGAGCCTATAAGAAGTACAATGAAATAATACGTAGCATCTAGTTGGTTCTTATTCTTCAGTTATCACAATGATGCATGGTCCAATAAACATCATTCTGGATAGACTATTATGAGATTTTGAAAAAACAACTGTATAACGTGCAGCATTTAATGTGTTTACTGGCTTATTGTCCATCCAAATCAAAATATGTGGCTTTTGAATTCAATACGTAGAGGTGCTCATCAATAGCACAATACATTTTCTACAACAGTACTTGCAGTTTCATAATGGGAGAACATACTAATAAACAGACACACGTCATCAACTTCTCATGTCATGACGTGGCATATGCAGCATTCAGAATGTGGTACTTAAAACAGTAAATAAAATCATGCATTCTAGACACGTCATGTACGTAACATATACATCTACATATATACACTATTAGATACTAAAGCTATCAACATAACCAATATTCCAAGAGAACTCGCATAATCAATCTTGTTTTCTGACATCTGGACAACTATCACAATCAAAATGTAGCCTGATATCATGATCATGACTCACTGACACCATGAACAAATGAGGAAGAAGGTACGCTCACAGTGTACAAACAGCATTCACACTTCTAAAGCAATATTAAAATAAGTTTATTGCAAGTAAAGATTATAATTTGTTCACTACATGCATTATATAATATTGATAAAAATTAAGGTAAAATAATGACAATATATTTTGTGTGTGTCATATGACACAGTCAATTGTTAAGCTTACATAGCACTCATCAGAGATGAATGAATGGATGAATAAGGACTGATGGAATGATACTGACATCAGAAAATGACAATACTTGGAGACAAACCTGTTCCAGTGCCATTTTGTCCATCACAAATCCCACATGGACTGGTCTGGGAATGAAGGAACATTTAATGAAAGCCTTGGATAACCCAGTAACAACAGGGCATTAGAGGCCTTTGCTCTTCAGGAATGGATGTTACAAAGAGTGTTGGTAAGTGGCTAGTTAACTAAGTTACGGGATGGCCTATCAGGCCCACTTCAAGGGCGAAAGGTTAATGGCAAAGAGTCAAGGAATCTTCTTGTACTGCTTGGGTCTTGAAGATGGGACCAACAGACCACCCTGGAACATTGGTATCAAACTACCAACCAATGTTTCTCAATAGCCATGAACAGCAAAGGCCACAACTACGTTGCAGCAGAAACCTGATATCTAGATTTGGAAATCCTATCACTAGTATGAATTAAATCTGCTGAAGGTTAAATTTCACTGTATCACTGTATTTTTAAATTTTTCATTCTTTTCAAGATAAAAGTTTCTTCATTTTTAACATTAACATTATTTCACTAAATTTTATATTTGTGGTTCCGTGCATTGTAATTCTAGGTTGAAGAAATCCAATGAGATGCAACAGCATACAGACATTTATTTACTGCTGAATTACTCTACATGTTTCAGGCATCCATCGCGTCCATCATGAGGAGTACATAAAACTATAGTTGGAGCCTCTGGTACATATCATACTATCTGGGGAGCAAGCTTCTTCAAACGTGACCAAATAAGGACTGGTTTGGGAAACGACGGTCCTAAATCAATCTGAAGAACAGGAAGATTACCAATAAACAGTTTAAATTTTTCAAGTTCTTGGCCTGCAGACTTTAAACCACCCAGCCGCCTATTCACCCAGGGCTGATAACAATACTTTGTTGATCTCTGTCCCTCACTTTTTTCCCCCGGGAAAAACAGAATGATAGCTTATGTGTTGTGTGGTTCTAAGTGTGATATATCACCACCAGAACGCCACAAAACTGAGGAAGGTTAGATTGTTTTACAGGATGTCCTCTTGGAACAGGCAAGTACAAGAACAAAATAAATTAACACAACATGCAGTACAGTAAATGTGTGAAAGCTACAATTGTAGTAGTTCCTACCTTAACTTTGGATTTCTCCTTCTTCTCCTCCTTATCTTTCTCCTTCTCCTTCTTTGCCTCCTTATCTTTCTCCTTCTCCTTATCTTTGTCTTTCTCTTTCTCCTTTTCCTTATCCTTCTCTTTATTCTTGTCTTTGTCCTTTTCTTTATCCTTCTCTTTTTTCTCTTTCTCTTTTTTCTCCTTTTCCATATCCTTCTCTTTCTTGTCTTTATCTTTCTCCTTCTTTTCTTTCTTCTCCTTTTTGTCTTTGTCTTTCTTGTCCTTCTTCCCCAGCGGGGACTTCTCTTCTACTGAAGTATTGATTACAGAGTCATCATTAATCAAGCCAGCTTCATTTTCATTATTCAATTCATTTCGATTTTCCTTCTCCTCTTGAAGATCCTTTTCAGCATCTTTAGCCTTGTCTTTATCTTTGTCCTTATCTTTCTTTTTAGACTTGCCAAAATTCAATGCTCCTGGTGGCAGCACTGCTACTCCACCCACAGGTTTCTATTGGAAACATAAAAAAGTTCTGTAAGTGTTCAAGCAACAAACCATTTTACTCAATCAGTTGCATAGCTTTACCAGCAACTATTACGAGCAAGGGACAAACGTGTCATTGACTGACTGCCTCCATGTACCCTGGACTCCATACAGAAGAGTCCTTCTTGAGAAGTTAAGTGATTTTCAGCTAGTCAAGAAATTCCCTGCATTTCATGCAACCCAAAGATTCATTACCATGTTTAAAACAGCCTGCCACCAGTACTTATCCTGCACCAGATCAATCGCCCTGGGCTGTTGCTCTTCTCTTTATTCCTTTCCAGCTGTCAAATCATTCTGTTTACAGGTGGTGGTAACTTTGCTAGTAACAAACACTCTGGGCTGGGTGGCATATGTAAGAGGTTGGGGAAAACACAAGCAGGCAACAAGAGGGAAGCCTTCAGCAATGTTACTAACCACAGTCAACAGCACTCCTCTTGTGCATCCTCAATACAGTGCTATATTCTCATATTATGGACTCATTTATTACTGAAGTAAATGTCTCTTTTTTAAAGGCTGTTTAAACAGGAAGCAGAAATGTATATACTAATTTTAACTCAGTGAAAACTGTTCATGCCATAAAAACAAGTGGTCTTCAAATGGTTTAAACCCTGCTTATTAAAGACAACAGGAACGTAATTTTTGCCAAAGGTACAGACAACAAATAAAACTACACACGTGGAAGTTGCTAATGACTATAAAGTCTACAACACACGGCTTCGTATCTAAATATGGTTACAAGTTCTACATACTGTGTACTCTACGTCTTTGACACAACTACTGTTTCACTGAAAGTTTATTCTTTAACAGTTCCTTCAAAGTCTGAATGTAAGTTCCCTGCATAAACTACAGCACAACCAATTAAATGAACATCCCCTACATTTGAGCTGCTACTAAAATACCTGCGACAAAATGCTACACTCTTCATACTGTTTGGCTATCATGAACAACAGAAAAATGTAATTAACATTCTATGCAAACTAATCTCAAACCACAAAGAACATCAAAATAAACCATTATTCCTATGTTATCACCATTTACAAAACCAACCCAGCAACCTGGAAGAGAAACAGTGAAAAATTCATCAAATATGTACCTACCCTGTGAAAAGAAAGCCAGTGAGCTAATGTGAAATACAAATGAGCAAAAAAATTACATACGAAACAACACTTACATAAACAAGGCAAAGGGCACGTATACAGCAAGAAGCTTCCAACAAAACAATGCTTGTCCCCCACTCCCTCAAATAAAATAAGAAACATTAAATACACAAGAAAAAAGTTAGAAGAATACAAAAAAAAAAAGATCTTGTGTCCTGCTAGCCCATATGTTGAACACCATAAATAAAGACGCACAGCATTTTAGCTTCCTTACTTAAAAAACCAAAGACAAGTTCTGGACAGAACTTTCACAACAGTGAGGACCAAGCAGGCCTGCTTATAGACAGAGAAGAAAACTTACCACAAAAAACACTCCCGAAGGCATACATTTTAAAAGCATAGTAATAAATAAACCTTACCCATTCTAACCAGTGTTTCCCAGTAGAAAACAGTTTGATAAATCAACAGCTCTTCCATTTCAAAAAGGTTAATAGCTCAATATGAAAACATTCAATCCCAGATCAACCAACCAAAAATTGAAGAATTTCTTTCAAACACAACATATGGTGACAAAAGACCACTTGACACTTAGAAATCCTTTTCTCCCCCCCAATTCATTTTTCTTTCATTTTAGCCAGTTTCAATAGTTGAAGAAGAACCCAGAACTTCAATCTTCAAGAATATGGCTCTGTAGCACTGACTGATTGGTGCCTGATGCTTTAAGAGAGTAGAGTTGTCTCATTTTCACCCATGAAATGCCCACTGGATACTAAACCAATCACCCAGAGACATGCCAGAAAAATGAAGACCCCCAACTGTATCCCTGCAAAAGCCTAAACACTCACGAGGACAGAGGAACTTTAAAAAACGCTGAAGAAAGCTTAAACATTGAAGACCAAAATTTTCAGCGGTTTTCTGCAGCAAGGGACAGACACATTGATGTTAGAGACACAGTGCAACTTGCTGGTTTTGTTTGTGGAGTCAACATGCAGTTCAATGTAAATGACAGACAGGTGACTACAGTTGCAGATGTATGTGCAAGAGTCAAGAGAGTGCTGCAGTCTGGATATCCCAGTGCAGTAACTAGCGAAACCGGTGACAGGTGCTGTATCAAACATGGCTGGAGTGAATAGTGTTGTGTCTTCACTTATACCAAAGAGGTAAATAAGAAAAATGGACTGTGATTTAAAAATTTCAAGATATTAGGCATGATGTGTAACATGAGTATAGAGATGTTTTCTACTATGTGGAAATGTGCTGGTGGAGTTGTGACTGGACACTTAGACATTTATGACTCATGTCAGAAATTGAATTATATCTGGAAATAAAGGACGAAATCTTTGAGCCTTCTGATCACAACTAAACGTGCGATCTTGCATTTTGAACTTACAGCACTGGACACATGAATGAAATAAAATATCAACCTACATGTAGTAAGTCACCTAGCATGAAAAGTTTGATGCCTTTCAAGAAGAAGCATCAATTGTAAGAACTGTACATTATCAAACAGTTGTCAGATACCAAAAATTGTAAAGCCCAGTGATGCTAAGAAATACACAAAGCAAATTCAGCTTCCTCAAAAAGTATTCAATTTTTCTTTTCAAGGTACATGAAAATATAAAAGCAGTTAAAACTTCAAATGTCATTTGATGTTAATGCTGAAACTGTTCCAGATGAATTTCAAATGGGGATTACAGGTCTGCTGTGTGAAATGGACCATGAATGTGCACATCAACACATTCAAATCTTCACTCATCAGAATCATATATCTTGCAGGTTTTTTGGACTTGTGTGACCTGTTCCAGTCCCATTAACACTCGAGAAGTCTTTTGAGGAGTCGGCCTTGTCTTGTTTCCCACACGACTGATATTTCATAATCAAGCGTGGTAGTCTGTCTCTGTCCGGTTGCCAAACATGTTGTACCCATTTATTTCTGTAATTTTGAATTTTCTTTACAACTGTGTTAATTATAAGTTCTGATAAAATATCTTCACTGGTTTTGTAATCTTGCCATGTGTATTTGCTTTCTCACTACTTTCATTTCTGCAGTTATCCTGGATTTATCGAGTTCTCTGATTGCCCAAGTTTCACCAAAGTTTTATACATTTTAAATTAGCATGTTTTTTAACTTGAGAGGGTTTTAAAGTTGTGTTAATAATTCCTGTAACCTGGATAAACTTTTATATTTCAAGAGTAATATATTTTTCATTCTGGTATGAAATAGTGCAACCTAGTGAAAAGTTACCAGTGCTTGGTGACCGTGCACAGTGAACGTAAAATACTTCTGGAAGTTTGTAAATTGTTCTGTTAAGAAATGAAAATGGAGAAGAGTAAATCTGCAACTGCACTAAATAATGAAAGATCAAAAAGCTCCATTTGAGTTGCTACTTCTCACATATATCCAGACTGAAAATGTATCAAAGACACAGTGGCAAGCTTCTCAGTGACTATAATAGACACATTTTAATATAAAGCTACATTTAAAAAAATTATATTAACACTGGAGAGTTTAAACTGTCCCTTGTGTATAAAGATGCTCATTACTGTCCTACATTATAAATTTCTGGTGCTAATATTGGCCACACAATTCACCACAATGTGAACAAGTTGAGAAAAACAAAGGAAAGTGCTCTGTATCCATAGTAAAACAAGACCAAGACAAGTGAACAGTGCCAATTCGCAAGGATGCACCTTGGTAAATCAAATGTAACATGTAACGTAACTTCATTCTGGATAGGTCTAAAATTTCTTCACATTCTTCTGAATAAACCCTACTGGTAACTTCCAAATTGCAAAACTGAGATATCAATTATAAAAGTATTTACAAACTTTCACGTAAATGGCAGTGCTGGACACATGGACTAGACTACACATTCCAAATAAAACTGAAGACAACACAAAGAAAACCATCAAGCTGATGCCGTGGTATGAAGCAATATCCACACATGGACGACATGTATGGACTACCTTGGGTTTTGCTTCGCCTCCTGGGCCTTCAGATTCACTGCCATCTGCCTGCTGCTGAGCCTCTTCCCGCCCCTGTGCCTCATATTCCCCTTCCATAGAGCTTGATGAACTTGCAGATGTTGTGCCCGTACTTGGTTTGCGCATCAACTGAGGCCAGCACACACACCATTTTGACCAGTTAACATGAGACAATATGTGTGTAGGAAACAGTGTATTGCTATGTAACCCAATCTTTACATTCTTCATTGTATAAAATAAAACAATTATCTTCTTTAACGCATTGCATGCTGTTGTGTCCCCAGTGAAGTGTACTTACAAACAAGACAGCAATTTTCCTATTTTTTAAACAGATTACGTTAAAGAGGTATGTTTTAAACATCCATGGTGGTGACGTACCAAATGCTGTAAGCATTATAATGGAAGCACAAACTACATTTTTCAATTAATGCACATCTACAAAGATATGCATAAAACAACAATAATGACGCATTTCTTTAAATACACAATTTGAAATACCAATCTTTGTATTTTTCATACTCTGAGTTAACTTAGTTGAGGTTCCCACTAAAACCAGTTACGAAACAGACCATCTTCAACCACATTTATTGAATTTTTAATGTATCAAATCATGAAAAGGAAAACAATATACTGTGACATGCTCATGTAATGTTTATACTGCCTTTCCTAGCCCACATACCATTTCACTTGAACACAGCACTTTATAGCAATTTAATGTTACCATAAACAATGAAATGTACTCAGATCTTAATTTAAGGTATGCGATATGTCTGTCTGATTGTAACCAAATTTTGAGTTTCTCAGCAGATCTTAATGAAAGTCTCCAACATAAAGTTTCACAAAAATCCATCCCATGGGTGCAAGATGATACACACAGACAGATGGCCAGACCTGATGAGACTAACAGGTGCTTTTCGTGAGTATGCAAGCATGCCTAAAGACCACCACCATACAAAAATACCCGTAAAGGTACTCGAGCCACATTAACTGTTGTGGGTTCATTACAGAGCCCGTTCATACTTTGGTGGAAATAGAATAAATAATTTTATTTTACATGTGGTATCATTGTCTATTTCTACAATTCAACATGCCACAATTTGATTCTTAGGCAATTTCAGTGACAGCATTAACACAGCCAAAACCTGAAGAAATCAACTGTCCACAAGTTTATGCTTCCAGTATAAGAAAGCAATGAGTCACCACATCACACTTTTCAGTTCTAGGACTGCTGCTGTACAACAAATATGGTCACACATATAAATAACAAATATGACACAAAACAGCCTTCTCAGTTTGAGTACCAACACTAAAAAGAACTTCTGATAAGAAATATGACATCATGATCATCATTACCAGTGGTGATTACTACATTTCACTTCGGAAGCTCAGTCTAAACACATTCAGATAGAATACCTATTAGCCTAACAGTTAAACTGGCATCCAGATTGCACTAGATGGCCTCTAGAACCTCTATTCTGACAAATCTGTCATATGTTTTCCAATGCTACTACATATTGTCTCATGGTAACTATTACTGTTAGTTTGTTAGTAGCCACCAAGGAGGTGACAAAGCTCACTCATGGCAAATCTCTCAAACTACCTGAATATAAAATTTTTGATACCTGCAAACAAATACAACAGAGACATATGAACACCAATTCTTGAACTCAAATTCAAACTACTCTTTTAAAATTAAAAAACCTTCGCTTTGTTTTGATTTACTATGCTGGCTTTCCTTTTAAACTTTAAACAAAATTGCATAAAACATGAAATTTCTACACAATTAAAAATTTGAAGTGTTCATACATCTCCAGTAACACAATGAGCCACTATCAGTGTCAATCCTGCTACGCAGTAGAAAAGATTGTCTTATATCTTCAGTTTTTGGCTGAATTGAGTTCAGAATGCAGATTTTGGATTAGACATCACTGATGCCATACTTGGGATCATAACATATCCCAATAAGTTGTTTCAGTCCTGCAGAGATGCTAGTCACTGCGTAAACAGCGCAATAATTTTCACAAGTGGGGACCACATCATTACACAGAAGGGAACTAATCCTCTGTAACCTACCAGTTCTTACAAAACTGAATGAATGACATACCAGGAAGACCATATACAGTTCCTTTAATCAAACTAGCAAAATAAACATGCGTTTTCAATGATACATTTATACTTAGGAACAGAGGAAGACACATTTCCAGAAATATGATGATGTGCGTAAGGTAGTAGTACTTCACACTTTACATCAGTTACAGGGTCCTACTAACATGACACTATGAATATCGTGTATTCGTTACACGTTTTGGCTGACTTAACACAGGCTGTCATATGACTACCTGTAGATAGCCATGTAAGCAAGCAAAAACATTCTGCAGTAAATGTAATGAATACATGATATTCATACCGCTGTGTTACTTGGACATTGTAACTGATAAAGATTTGACAAACAAAACAGGATGATGATACTGTGCTTTATGCTGAGAACGCCCTGCCAACATGTGTGGTTGTGAACTACCCAGACTGGTCCAAATGTAATACTAAATTAATACAGAACTTGTGTGGCAGGTGGAAAACAGTAGAAACTGCAAATAACTGCCTGTTGATTTACACGTTCTGGAATGCGTTATACCTTGTGGAGTGTCACAATGCATTCGTGACCTCTACAATTCTGCTCCTTCAAAAAATGGCACATTTGAAACAACAGTATACGTGCATCCAGTTCTCCTTCAAATTAGGGCAAACTGCTATAGATGTCTGTGAGACATCAGCACTTCCTTTAAAAGAGGAAACAATAAGAAGACCTCAGTGTCTGTTTTGGTTTTCAAAGTTACAAAGTGGAGTGGTGTCTGTCATGGATGCTGTATATTCAGGAAAACTGCCTAGCACCACAACATATGGAAATGTGGCACAAATTATGGAACTTTGTTCCAAAGGGGCACACTGTGAACCACCAATTTTATGCAGGTCATCTAACACATCTACAGGAAGATGTGCGGACACAGCAACCTAAGAAATGGTGCCCTGGGAATTGGTTTCTCCACCATGACAATGCAGGAATTTCTGGCAAATGATGGCATGATTGTGGTCACTCATCCTTCACACTCCCCACATCCAATATCATGTGTCTATTTCTTTTCCCAGAATGGAAGTTGGTACTCAAGAGAGGGGAATTTTAATACATTAGTATGATATAAGAAATGCAGGCTACATCTGCACAGTTCAAAACAGAGAATATTTCTAATGCTTCTGTCAAAGGTGTAAACCAGCAGTAACAAGAATTAAATTGTAAGACCTTAACTGCCCAGAAGTACTACCTTCAAAACCACATAAGGCATTAGTAGAAAAGAATCGGTAGTATAAAACTAACTCACTCACAGCATGTACCTGGAAATAAAACAGTACAAATAAATAACCCCTTCAAATGATAAAAAACAAAATCTAATTAATTACCTTCTCCTTAAGCTTCTCTTCTTTCTTCTTGGGTTCTTTGACTGGTTTTGCCTTCTCATCAATGTGTTCCATGTCTGGAATGTGTTCTGGTGGGTGTGACATCGTATGTCTCTTGTTGAAGTCTTCTTCTGCCTCCCTGGGACCAGCGAGAGCTGCAATTAAATCAGTAACACCAACAATTTTCTGGTGTACATCCATATCGCTTCAATAGCCTTCCTAACTGGAAATACTGAGAGGAGACAATCTAAAAATCCAAGATGTAATTATTCTTTTCATCAACATCCCTAGTTCCACCATTAATGTCCTACAAATCTTGTTCCTGTTCATATACTGTCCAACTGTGGAAGCTTTCTGTCTGAAGTTCCTGACAGAAAAATCATGCACATGAAATAGTATTCATTTAATTCCATATTTTTAAAAACCAACAAAATGCACTTAATTACATTATAATAAAATAGAACCAAAAAACACACTTCATACCAGGTGCCAGCTCCTACATGTTTCGACAACAAGGTGCCATCATCAGGCAGTTTCTCAGCAACATGGGCTTGAAAGTCCAACAAGTATTTCAAGCACTATATGCCCCCACTTCCATCATAAAATTTAAATGTCTCAAAATGTTAAAACTCAAATTACACATCCACATTGCTGTAACACTAATATCACACAAACATAAGCCTCCTCTATTACACATTTATAGCTGTTATACTTACTGGGCTGTGTACACAAATATGCACAGTAATATATGATCCAAAAGGACCTTGTCCAGCTAATGCACGTGGAGTAACCCATGTCAGGGTAAGGTACAGATGATGTGTGCAGTGTAACTTGTGTCAGGATATAATACAATATATATATAGGAATAATTCAAAGGAATTCAAGTCCAACAAGTTCATGTAGGTATTGATCGCCCTTGGACTCAACTTCTTTTGTTCCAGCAGCCTCCCTGAGGATGGCACTCTGGTGCCAAAACATATAGGAATCTGATACTTGTCATGAATTGTATATTACAAATTACACTTTATTGTGTTTTATTGAGTGCATTTGTTGATTGACACAGTGAAAGTAAGAATATGTATGGTATGTGTAACATAAAATATATTTCTCAATTTGATATTTATATCAAGTACTATCAAAAAGTGAATAGTTAATCTAGGCAATGGTTATAATTGATTATAGTGATACAATATTACAAACATACACACACTGCACAAAATATATCAGTGGGCTGGAGGCTGCAAATCCCTGCTTAAAGGCATGCAGATGAATGTAATAAGAGGTACAAAGGCAAAAGTTCAGCTGCTTGCTTTGAAGATTATAGCAATATATCCTTCAAAACACTGGGAACCTCTCACACAACACTGCACCACATTCCAGATGACATAAATCCTCAAAAGATGAGTATTCTGAAGGTGGAAACACCCACTTAAGATTAGAGACAATACATTGTATTTACAGAACCTGCTTTCAGCTTCACCCTAAAAGTTACAATTCAAACTAGAGAATCTGCCTGAAACTGAATTATATTATAAGAACTCCTAATAACGAAACTGAATTACATTATAAGAACTCCTAATAAACTCAATTATATGTTAAACAGTTGCAATTAAACTGAATTACGAAGGTAAGTCATTAAATAACAGGAATTTTATAATAACCTTTTTACAAGAGTACTTACAGAAATTGTTTGTGTCTTATTTTTCGACATAGTCTCCCTGCTTCGCAACACACTTGGTCCACCTGTCCACAAGCTTGCGGATGCCCTCTAGAAAAAAGCTTTTTGGCATGGCCTTTAACCAACTTTGCACCGCCTCCA
>Ga0123352_10001121_pt1 | contig 34761 bp, 27 predicted proteins | sample TergutLab28metaG_FD_89700 | JGI IMG/M metagenome (GOLD analysis project Ga0123352, IMG submission 89700) | Labiotermes labralis P1 segment gut microbial communities from Petit-Saut dam, French Guiana - Lab288 P1 | ecosystem: Host-associated > Arthropoda: Insects > Digestive system > Gut ...
GACCAGCTGTGCAAACACTAACACAATACATTCTCCCGACCAGCTGTGCAAACACTAACACAATACATTCTCCCGACCAGCTGTGCAAACACTGGCACAATACATTCACCTGACCAGCCGTGCAAACGCTAACACAATACGTTCTACTGACCAGCTGTGCAAACACTAACACAATACATTCTCCCGACCAGCTGTGCAAACACTAACACAATACATTCTCCCGACCAGCTGTGCAAACACTAACACAATACATTCTACCGACCAGCTGTGCAAACACTAACACAATACGTTCTACTGACCAGCTGCGCAAACACTAGCACAATACATTCTGCCGACCAGCTGTGCAAACACTAACACAATACATCCTCCTGACCAGCTGTGCAAACACTAAACCATTATATTCTCCTGCAGGCCTTCGCAAGTTCCGTCGCCAGATGACAATTGAGGAGCAAATCCAGAAAGCTGACACTGACGAGGTAGAAGCCGAATCGGACGAACTGGATGACATTGACAAAGTGCGGGACGATCTTCAGTCCACAAAACAGATGCTGGCACTTGAACTGAGAAACAAGGAGGCCATGGAACGAGAAAATAAGAAGCTTCTGGTAGCTATCAAAATACGTCCACTTTGTTTTCAGCAAGACATGCCTTGAACCTGTACCGGTTAGCTGTACTACAACTTATCTTAGGAATATCCTGCAGAATTTTAAAATACGTAACAAACACTCCTTCAATATTCCTAAACAAACTATACATATAATTTAATGTTATCAGAGTGGCAAAATTACCTAACGAAGACTGAATGTTGACTGGTAGATTTATTAATGCATTATAGCTGCCTAAAATATGTGCAAAATTATTTGCAATTTATACATTATCAAGGGTGGGGAAGGAAGCAACCGTCACCTATTTAAGGGTGGATACCAGCCTGTAACACGAGCAACTGAGGAAAACCATGCAAGCCCTCAGGAGCTGAGTTTCACCAGGAGCTCCTGACTGCATAGCACGTGTGCTAACAATGTGACTGCAACATGCAGTAGCTAAGTGGTTACAGGTGCCTTGAAATCTGGAAGTAATCTGCTCCCTGGTCATGTTGTTGTCGCATTATCCATAAACCTATCCCTAAAGAGCATGCACACAGTTTAAAAAATAGTTCAAACCAAATCTAAAAAATAGACTCTTGTGCTACTTAAGTTATTTAATAAGCACTTACACGTACTGAGGTTAGGAGTGGATGAAGCGTACCCTGCGTTCTGCCCATATGCCTTCATAGCATGCATGAGGACGATTTTACCTCTTTAACTACATGTCAACGACAATCAGCTGCAATTAATTATTGTTCGTAACTGATTTGTCAACAAAATTTCGCAGCTACAGTTCCACTCATTGAAATTTAAACGGAGAATCAGATTAAACAACAATATTTCAACAGAAGAATTTAAACACACCTTTGCAGAACTTCAGAAATATAACTTAAATCCACTAGCAATAACATTTAAGAAATACATTAATATAGAAAATATGGTAATATAATAAATCAGTAAATCAGCAATAAAGGATTTTAAGAACTACCACAATTCAGTTAGAAATCAAATACTGTACAATACCATAAGCTAATTTAAAATATGCAGGTACAACTTCTTAGTTTATTAGAATGTGCAACTATGAGGTATCTAGTACAGTTTTGGTTGGAATACATTCACTGTACTCAAGATTTGAGGTTCTCATGGCAGTGCTGCTGCAGACTCCAGTCCACAGCAGTGTGACTAATTATCATTAGGTCAGTAGTTCCTGGCAACCTGAATGACCATCATGCCTTCGTCTTCAAGGATCATGTGGTCCATACAGACAACTTAACTGGTACAGATGAAAGCAAAGTGCTCCTTCAAAACATAAGAAACTACTTTTAGAGTGATGAAGCAACACCACCCAGAACACGTGAATCCTCAATTACAATGCTGGTAAACCATGACTAGGTTTCTTGTTTGCATTAATGATCTGAAATTATATTGTTTCTAGACCAGGATACTGAATCTGGAAGTTGAGATGGAGAAAGAACGTGCAGCTAGACAGGTGACAGAAGAACGCTCTCCTCAGGTCAGGAAAGAGGAAGAAGAACAGGTAAGATAAAGTTAATTGTGTTGCCCATTGTGAAAATGAATGTGTGTAAATTTAAAATCCACCACACATTTCTGGCTGAAGGAGTATGCTCAAGTTAGAGATGCAGTTGAGTCTCAATGTTCGAGGTTTTGACATATTGTGATCACTGAGTTTAATACAACTGTTCAAACCTTTTGTGACTGGTTCTGAAGAATCAGAATGAGACCACATGGCTGGCAAGCTGGCTTCTTCTACTCTCCTGCTCTTGCAGCTCAGTCAAGCTCTGTCCTGCATTAAGTGAGATTGCTTACTGGAATAAGACTGTCTCTCCTTCAATCACTTAAGGTGTTTTATGCTTCAAAAAAGTGTTTGTGTTTAATTAAAAATAAACATACTTGCTATTATGCTATTTCATGTTATTTTGTGTTCCTATTACTGATACTTGGTAAGTCCTTGAAACCAAATAACCATTTGGCACAGAAATGAATTCTGATTGTCACAACAGTTGTATCAGTCAGTCCCAGTTCATCAAGTACATTTAGACTCTACTGTACTCCTAAATATAACAACTCATCTCTCATATAATGAATCTTGGTACAGGAGAAACAGAAACTGAAAAAGCAAATGGAGGAGGCAGAGAAGTTAGCAGAGACAATGGAAATGAAATACCATGACACAGCAAGTCAGTTAGATATGGTGCGAGCAGACTTGGAAGAAGCTCTACACAAAAACCAGGCCCTTGAGAAGAAATTACAGGCCAGTCTCCTGAACCAGGTATGCGGAAATGTCTCACCTACAGTAGAACCCCTGACGCATCACTTTGCAAAGGGTCATTATTTTACCTGGCTACTATCCACTGTCACTTCCTGTTGGCTCACTTATCATACTAACATACCCCACTCAGATAACTGCTGACAGATGCAGTTAAATAGCAGAAGGAATTGGCAAACAACAGTTTCCAGAGGAACCTGAAGATGTCAAAGACAATCTGAAACCCAAATACGTATGGCTAAATCTGGTCTAGTTCAGTCTTATGAATGGAAAGAAGGTAAATGTCCATGCTCTTTACTAGTTCTTTCTGATGTACCACACTTTTATACCACGCTTATGGAGCCATAATGGATCTGAAACTAACAAGGGGATGCAGACCTTATGTCAACCTTTCTCAAGAACATATCACTGTATTTACCTACAGACCAATAAATCTAGAGGTTTCACTCAAAATTGGCAGAATATCACAACTTTACCAAAATATTAATATGGTAATGTAATCCTGGTATGTGACATCCCACTGTGTTTCCTAAATTGAATCCATAGTATTTCTTCACTCCATCAACCCAACTTTATTGACAAATATAAGGTTACTTGTATATCTTTACATTTTTATAGTGGTTAGCCTGAGGATGGCTTTACCAAAAAGCTGAAACATGTAGCTAATATTGTAACCGAGAACTGTTTAATAATAAGGTCATGCTGAAGTGTGGAAAAGTGCTGTTTGTTCAGTACGTTAATGTAAATAAACTCAGAGTCTGCACATTGTATGTCCAATATTTAAAGCTGTCAAGAAATGCTCATACCAGTGTAATGGTTACAACTGAATTCATCCTCAGAGATGCTGTCAAGAAAATCTTCTCAGGCTAACAGCCATGACAGATCATTCAAATCAGGCTCAGAACCCTGACAATTGACATAAAGTCAGTCTTTAAAATGTCTGTTGGTTTGAACCACCTAATGAAGCTGTCACCCCAAGAAGATTTTACTGAATTCTGTCACCATGAAAACTTCAAGATATATATCACACACCTTTTCTCCTCCAAGATATTATTTAACCCTATGTAGAAACCTGTAACTAAATATATTAACATTAGCTCATAATGTCACGAAATGAACTAATATAAATCCACTTCACCTCACTCAATCAAGTGCTTCATTCTCAGTGTGGAACTTTGAACATTAACACCCATACAGAAAATATTAAAACCCCACAAAGATGCTTTACTTTGGACCTGAATGAATGACCTACTCATTAGGCCAATATAATCCAATTCAAGAACAGTAAACTTACTATAACCCATCCCAAAACACAATAGGAACTGCACACACTGGCATCAACAATGAAGTCAGTACCATAAATTATACATAAATGAGCCTTGACAGGATTACATTTACTCACATGTACCTTTCTTATGTGCTTTAGTGATGCTTGGCCATCTGCAGTGAACACTTTTACGTAGTATGGACAACACTACTATTGGTCTGTTAACATGGTACATATATACATGTATAAAAACTGCAAGTGCATTATGAATGTATTACAGCTTATACATGTACAGTGAAAATACTACAAAGTGCAAAATTGTAAATGTTACAATTTTAGAAGAATATTTGTGTTACCATCTCCGTCAAACATTAGTAAAATATCTGCATACAACTGATGGTATTGACTCATATATTGATAAAACAGTAAAGACTAATAATGATTGTGGTTTTGAAGGAGAAGGGCAGCGAGCAGCCTCTAAGGAAACAGCCATCATCTAAGAAGTTGGCTGCAGCTGCTAAGGCAAGCAACGCTAACATGCCCCAAGCCCTAGAACGGCAGCCAAAACAAGGAGAAGAAGATGTGGAGGATGAGGAGGAGGAGGAGGAGGAAGAAGAAACTGAGACAGAAACAGAGTCTTCTTCTGAGGAGGAAAACACTGAGGCAATACAAGAGAGGAGGATGCTTCGGGAATTGAAACTGCTCAGCACAAAGCTTAAATCTTTCAAAGAGAAGGAGGAGGCGGCCCGGAAGGAAAGGCGATCACTCCGCGACCAACTTAAGAAACAACAGCAGGTACGTAGAATAGAGTGTTCATGTTTGTGATTAGCTGGGACTGATGGAACCACCACAAACATCAGAATCATAAGCAATGGGATATGTTTGGGATTAAGACACCTACTTGGTTCCAACAACTTAAGAGATACAAAGAATAAAAACATAAAATAACCTCATAAAGCACAAAAAGCATGAAATTTTATTTGCAATAAAAACACTTTTTGGAAGCATAAAATACATTAAATCAGCAAAGGAGAGTCTCATTCCACAAATAATGAATGAAATAAACCATACTTAACCTTTAGATGCCTAATGTCAACTATAGTGGTCGTACCGCACCACTAACCTCTAAAGATGCATTTTATATATTTACTCAACAAATATAGGTACTGAATATTTTAAACATGGTGTATACTATCCGCAAAAGTTGGCACTAACTTCGCCGACCGGCGGCGGCCGCTCTGTCGGTATAGTTCGCGTGCGGACTAAGGCCACGGAGTTTGTTTTTGTTTTGTATACTCTCCGTTTCTTTCTCTTAAAAATGCAGTTTGTTTCATAATTCTAATGTATTTGGTTCCTGTATTATTCACATTTTATATACAGAATGTGCTAAAATAAAAAAAAAATAATTCCGGCGCCAAAAGGTTAATGAACTGAGCTGAGAGTGATCTGTGCAATAACCTGAGACTGGGAGATAACTCAAGGGTCTCACCCTCACTCAGTGGGACCAGTCACAAAAGTCAAAAAAGAGCAACAACATGGGTCATCACAAAAAGTTCTAATCCCCAACACTGAGATTCACGAATGTTTTGACTCTATTTTATTGTACATCATGTTGTAATGCCATAACTAGCTCTAACTGTGTAGTGTCAAATGGGAAACAAATACTGAAGGATGAATCTGGAAGGAACTGGAAAGAAGCATTCACAGGCTAGCTGAGGTATTATCCTGCCAACTGTCTGGAGGGGCTGAGGAAAATCACTAAAACCTCAGTCAGGGGTAGCCAAAGACCAAACCAAGATGTGAATCAGAAAGCTCCTAAATACAGGCTTATTAGTATTGCTATTATGCCTGTACATCTATAACCCTGAAAGTATAATCTCACATGAACCACCATCTGTAACATCAAAAGGTTACCAACAACACTCTTGATACCCTGCAACTATATTCAAGGAAACCAAACAATGTTAAATTAACCAATTCATTGAGTGTTTCCTAGGTCCATAAGTGCTTCCATACTATTCTTTGTAACTTTGCTCACTTGCAATTCTGCATTTGGTTACTTAAAACACATCATAACCTTGAAAGTATGACAACAATATTTCGGATCATCAAAGGTTACATATTTCTTCTGAAATATATCAGAGTCACAGGAAGTCTGAGAGTTTGTCAGTTGAATATGAAGGGAGATATGAACTGACAAAAGGAAAGACATTCACAGCCACCCTATAACACTGCTCCTTGATGACAAGTACATATTTATGGGTTCTCACCACCTTGTTGGTAAGGTTTCAAGTCTTCTGGGATGTTACACCATGTTGACAATAAAACATTGTCACATCATGAGAATACAGAGTTTTCATCTTCAAGATAGGGAGAAAGTATGATCCTTCAAAACACTGGTTACCTGTTTACCACTCAACATGACATACAGCTATGTCATGGCTCTGGCGGTTAGTCACCACCCTCAGACCATGGAGGTCCAGGTTCAATATAAGACCAATCCCTGGGGAATTTGTGGAGGACAAAGTGGCATTAGGACAGATTTCTCTCCAAGTACTTTGGTTTCTCCCAGTATCATGCAACCAATGCTCCACACTCATTCATTCATTTATCACTGACACTACATAATCTTAACAATTGACAGTATCACTGAATAACACACCTAAATGAAAAAAAACATGGTGTAGGAACCCAGAAAATTACAATCGTCAATATTTGCATTTCCTTTCAAACTCTGCTCTCTGATAAGTGTACAGTGTACTTCACACGGTTACATAAAATGCAATCTATTCTTTCAGATATTGAATGAAGAGAAAAAGAAGTACAAGGTTCTTCAGAAGGAGGTAGATAAAATGGCAAGTCTGATGAAGGAAGATGAGGAAGCAAGTGATGAGGAAGCAGAGGCTGAGGAAAGTGATGAATCAGAATCAGAAAGTGAGAGTGAGGAATCGGAAGAGGAGGAAAGTGATGGTGACCTACCCACAGATGCTCCAGTAGAAAAGAGAAAGCAAAACCTCTCTGAAAGAGCCAAGAGGCATGAAAACTGTCTGGCAGCTCTTCGCAAGGGCAACTACCTACTGAAAGCAAACATAGATCGAATCAAAGATGACCTCTTCAAACAGAAAGAGATGTCTCTGCAGCTGCAAGAAGACCTCAATGCTGTTCTTGCAGAACTTGGGTGAACAAAATAAAACATGTTCCAGGCAGAACAAAATAAAAGTGGAAAAAACAGAACCATGTACTTACTGCAGCCTGCAAGGAGGTAGACAATAGAGCCAAACAATCTGATTCGTTAAGTTTCTTCAGATTGGAGATGAAGATTACTACACAGCTCAATGCACAGAAGTCTCATATATATTCAAATTTGTTATATCTTTGATAAAATACTGTCAAACTCAACACAAGCAACATAAATAATTGTGTGACGACAAGGAAGTAACAGTCTTGCCGGGTTAGAGTAAAAACATAACGGAAAAGTCATCTCAGTCTATCTGTCTCTGCATACTTCAGCTCTCAAATCACGTAACTGAATCTGATAAAATGTTACAACAGAGGGCAACAATGAACACCGAGCAAATTTAATTTTTACTTAATCAATAAAGTTAAATTCTATACAGTCTAATCATCAAACTTCTAAAGAACAGCCCAGTGTGCAGCAATGGCTTAATAATGTATGTCCTATTATACTCACACTTCTTGGCAGCAACATTTTTTAATTACAAAACAAAATACGAAGGAGAAAAGTGTACAGAACAATTGCATACAGAAATATGGTCTCCTTCAAACTACTATTTACACCTGCTTTAACACGTCTGCTGTCCAATGAGAATGATTACCAATTTAATTTCTAATCATCATGTGATTAATAGCTAATGCTAATGTTCATGTTCCACGTGAATGCACATGCTATAAAATGATGTGTTAAGGCCATCTGACAATGCCGTCTGTCAGGCACTAAAAGCACAAAATAGAATCATATACAAAAACTGGCTTATATCAGTACATTAGAACTAACAAGTAACACAAAAGTACAAAATTTTGTTGAAAACTATCGACTGAGAACTAGAAGTAAACAGAAGATAATATCAAATTAAATTTGAAATTCTCATCCTAAGAAACAATATGCTTGTCTCCAAAATGTACTGGCAAATTGCTGGCTCCTGTGTTTGCTTAGTAGCAATTTAAATTACCATGCTAATCAAGCAAAACTCAGGGTGTAAAGAGATGCAACTGGCATTTAAATCCGTCTCCTACAGGATATAGTCTTGTGGGATATGATGGTGTATACTCTCATAGATATGTACCAACAGTTCCATTGAAACTGCTGCCTCAGTCTTCAGGCTGATGTGAAGGCAGCTGGTTCCTCCAAAATGTTGGTACATGCCCGATAGACTACATAGCATCAGACCAAAAAGACCACAATCTTTATACCATGATCTGGATTCAACAAGCTCAGGATAACCTCCAAGGATGACTCCATGAAAGCAGGTAATCTCATAATTCACAGATAACTTCACTTCTCATGCAACTCCTTGCACCACGAAGATGACTGTTTAGTTATGAAACATACCCTTGAATTTACTTTATGTACAGAAAAATGCTTGAAACTGCTCTGAGTCAACAGTCCGTTCGAATGAAGTACGGACAATCACAAAAACACATAACATATCCTGAACAATTTCTGTCAACATGGCACCATGTAGGAAGAAACTTACAAAGCAGCTGCAATATCTAATCTGGTTTACTGTTCCAACTGTGTGCAGTATTTCATGCTGCTTATGGGTGTGTTTAACCTGCACAATTGAAGCAATAACAACAAACAACTGTAGATAACAAAGATGTAATATCTTACGTTCATAAAGGATGTTTATATATCCCCCTCATAATAACATTAATGTATATGTATTATTTTTCTACATGAAAATATTAAATGCTTTTTTTTTTGTGACAGTCATGAAGGATTCTGTGTGGAGCTACTCCACAAAGAGAAGGAAAATATTATAAAAAGTGAAAAATGTCCATTAGACTGCTGAAAATATCAGGCAAGTGTGTTGTGTTAATTTATATTTGTATCAGGGGAAAAAAAAAAGCAAGAAAATTATAATGGAACTTAATATGAATCTTTGTACAATACAAGTAGTGTTAGTACGAGTTTTATAAGCACTCCTTATAGACTGTGTTATATAAGTGTCATAAATTATTTTTAAGCATTGTGAGTTTCAAATGAGTGAAGACATGTTTTAGTCAACTAACCAATGGATACTGCTCTCCAAGCTGTAGAAAAATTATTTTCTTCAAAATTGAAACTCTCATGTATAAAAATTGCTCATCTGTACATACTAATTTAAACAGTTAACTGCACTATCATGTATACATTTTTTGAATTACAAATAAAAAACTTCTCATTCCTTCTTAATGCACAGAAACATCTTTCAGTATCAGAAAATTTTAAAACCACGATTCAGATTTGGGTACCACAAGACATGGGAAACATGATCAGCCAGCAGAGTAACCAGGCTATGGTTTGGGCAATCCAGGGTTCAGTTTCCAACAAGGGTGTGAGATTTTTCTCTCCTCCAAAACATCCAGACCAGCTGTGGGGCCCACCCAGCCTCATCGTTCAGTGGGTACTGGGGGATCTTTCCCTAGGGATAAAGCAGGCAGGGAATGAACATGACTGCTCACATCCATCTAGTGCTGGGAGAAAGAACAAGTGGAGCTATACCACTACTTGCTGCATAACAACCCAGAAGAGAGTAGTTCTCCCTAATAACCTCACAGAACAGACAAAAAAAACTTGTCCTTTCAAGATATGCCAACAAGCACAGCCTAGTAATTGTCTTCTTTAGCCAAATAATAAGAGTACCAAGTACACTACACATAACCAAACCTTGCACATAATGTTCCAAACAAAATATGTAAGCATTCAAATTTTTTACAATCTTGCATCCAATAAAATTTCACGACTCACCACGTTTCATCACATCATCAAATCAAAACTATTTTATGGAGAGCATTGTTATTTTACATGTTAGAAAGAAACTAAAATGACAGGCACAGAAAAAAAAGTGCTGTGGACAACTGGAAAAAATGATGTCAAAATAAAAATACATACAGTATTTAGTGACATGGCAGCTAGCCCTGAAGAACAGAAATTGGAATAAAAATATGTCACAATATATTGAATTCATCTTGAGATGAAATATTCCTCAACACCAACAAACTGGGAAACAATTAAAGACATCAGTATTTGGTACAGACAATACTGAACTTTACAAAGATCAAATATTGTATTATGAAATCAGTATTTCTGAGAGCGTTTCTTACCATGATAAAAGGACAGAAAACTGATGCAGAACAATCACTTTAAGTAAGAGGCCTTGAGACCAAAAAGTGTGAATGTGGGATAAAATTGAAACAAAAAAATAAGAGAAACTGTTAGGTCTAAAGTAATGTTCATACAGCTAGTACTGTATATGTGTACACACACACACACACACACACACATAGACCATTCATACTCCATACACTACCAACACAATGCACTCATGTGGCAACAACAACTTAGATCTCAACAGCAGCAATCGTAGAAAGAGTATGAGTCTTCTTAGAAGGCAATCATACACACACTAATGACATGTCCCATATTGTTGTAGCATCTATTCAACCAAGATGTCCAACCACTAGTAACACTGCTCGCCACAGGAGCATTCATCTGGTACCAATTAAAATCTGGTCTCATCAGCATGCTGACATCACTGACAGTCTTTGCAGCAAATGGTTTATGCCTAATTACTGACAATAATATATTTGTCATGTGTAATTACTGTTTCACATACAAGCATGTTCAGGGATAAATATGTCAACACAATAACCATGCTTGGTTGATAATGACAAAAAGAAAAACACCATATTCTATGGAGGTTAGTCTTCTAGTTTTCAGTTTAGTGAGAGAAATTTTAGCCTTTCAGTTTCCATTTTATGGGCAGAAATTAACTTTAACAAAAATTTTTATAGCATGACAGTTAGGCTTTGTACTTTCATTGCACTGAAAGATACCCTGACAGATGGACAACTTTAACAAAATATTTACTGCACCATTTTATCAACAGATAATCCTTGAGGTCGGAATTTGAGGTTCATTTTCATGACAACAACTCTTTGACCCCAGAACATATTTCATTGAAAAAAAATCACCATAGACAAAAACGTTTATTCTGCCATGATTAGGCTTGCTGGTTTCATGTTCCTTACACAAAATCGAATTCAACAAAAATATTACTGCCTCTACCAACAAACAAATGAGCAACACAACCCTAAGTTCCCTACACACCTTCGTTATTTACCTTCAAAACGTACGCAATAACGACTACCTACACTGGCAAAACCACTAAGTCATAGCTTCCCTCCCTTACAAGGATACGAGCATGCCATGAACTCAGGGCGAATAAATTACGATTACGTTAACGTGTTGTCTTACATTAACATATTCAGATGTAAATGCTGTATCTTGACCTCAAATAACAGTCTTTAAAGCTGTTCGTACGTTTACAATTTTACGCTGTACCATAAACCGAGAAAAATAATTGATTCCCATATTCTGCACGAGTTCCTAGTCCACCAACGCAAATGGTAGTCGTGGTAGATTCATGGCTACGCTAACTCTGTAATTGGACGTAGTGGGCCAGCAATAGGCTAAAAAAGGTTTGGGTAGCTCTTTTACATACCAGCACTCGCACACGTCATCAAAACTAATTACCAAATTCAAACTTCGGCTAATGTACTGAAATATGGATCATCTATAACATTTATCTTAGTTTGGCGGTTATATTTAAGTAAACTAAACACAAGAAAAGAATAAATTACTTTCTTCCAAAATGTAAAAGTTAAAAATCTCGTTCTGCAAGAGGTTATGTCAAGTTCTGAGCGTTTTCACACCAGAAGCGGCGAGTTACCTCTTCTCCCCATAACAAGGCACGTTTCCTGCCATCCTTAGAACATTCGTTACCACAATATACTTACCACATTGCTCGAAACACTGTACATCAGTATAAATCGCAAATGTCACATAACACAAATACACAACTTCGAATTTAGATATCAACACTCCTCGACTGTCGTTTTTCTTCACGGATTACCTACGTTATTTCTGCGGTCCTGTACGTCGTCTACCACGGATGACCATCGTCTATGCTCGTTCGTTGACCTATATTTCGTAGAATACTGAAACGTTTCTTCGAAACGTAGAAGTTTACCTACTGTCCCGCACGATATAAAAACCCGCAAGACTTACCACCTAATAATACCTGCTGCAAAAGGCCGAAACATTCTAAAGCTCATTAACGAACACTGCACACGGAATGGTGTGGGAAGGCACAAAACCTGTACGTTCCATATTGTGTGCACACAGACTGCATAACCCTTTTTTGGCATTCTGTATCCCATGTTATTCTTGATGTATGCCTGTTGCAGATTACAATCCACAGCTGACACAATGAATAAACAATGGCACTTAACTGCATGAAGGCATAAATTATAAAATTGCTCTTCATTAATTTGATCACAAAATGGTTACAACTAAAAACAAAGTTCAAAATTCCTTCCATGCCTGATGCCATTGATATTAAAATAGGCTTTATGAATACATACACAGATTTTCATATTTGACTCAATGAATACTTTGATAGCCTGATTCAAACATCTATTTTTTACTTTCCTCAGTTGAATCAGTAGACTAGCAGATTTTTTGTTTCCCTGGCAAGGTTACTTTGATCCTCCTTTTACACTAACCACCATAAGGACTGGTTTTGATGAATGTCATCCATTGTGCTTTTACTATCATTCATTAGAAACTCAGGGTCAATCTAAACACAACACTTATTTTGTTTAAATTGTTGAGCTACATGTTTCAATTCTACACAAGAATCTTCAGGCTTTATACAAAAATATTATAGAAAATGTAGAGAGTGCGTATTATGTTATACACTTCAATAATGAGCTTTCTTACAGTTTTTAGATTCAGAGGTTTCTTTTAAAACTTTTACTATATTGGTTTTTATTGTGTGTTTATTGTTTCTGTCTGTTAAAACTGTTTTAATTCAGCTGTAGTATGTTTTTCTAGCATTTACATATTCCTTACTACTAGAACCGTTCATATTCTTTGCCTGTTGGGGAGCTTCCCTGGTATTCGTGTATTTTGATCCTCCTGCAGACTGGCAATACCTTGAACAAGACTGCATTTAAGGTACCATTTAACGTGTCATGTTATGAAGTACAGTAGATTCTTAATATTTATGATTAATTGGGACTGGCAAAACTATTATAAATATTACAATCCATTTTCTGTTTAAAATGCTTTGTTTTCTATAACTTATGAAACATATAAGCCCTAAAAAATGCACAAAAAGCAATAAAGATTATTTTTAACAAAGTACAAACACTTTTTTGGAGGCCAAGAATATGTTAAGTTATTGAAGGAAAGTCTCATTCCATAGAGTATGAAAACAATCACTCTCTTTTAATTAAAAACATGAAATTATTGAGCTGAGAGTCATCTGAGCAATAGCAGGAGAGTTGGGGATGCTAACTTGCCAGTCATGTGGTCTCATCCTAGTTTGCAGGAATGAGTCATAAAAGATAAAACTAACACTATTACAAAACGGGTGATTACAAAAGGTTAAAATCCCAAATATCAAAATCCAAAAATATCAACAAGACTCTATGGAGATTTAATTTCAGATAATGATTAATTTCATACATCTATAGTTCAAGAACTATTCTTGGCATTTCTATAAGAAAATTAAGAATGTGCAGAAAAGTGCTTGGATGAGAGATGGTGGCTGACTATAGAAGAATAACATTAGGGTTATGATAATAAATTGTTGTGACCTGCACTGATTATAGGCAAATATACTGCTTTTGCAGTTTTAAAAGAAACCTCTTAAATCATCACATACTGTTCAATTTAGGTTTGGTTGAATTTCCAGCCAAATCAGAATATGTAGGCCCTCATCTCAGGTTATATACTTCAAGGATTTATGCATTGTGTCAGTTTCCTACACAGCTCAATGTTGGTGATATCCACACATAATTTCCTTCTGAATGGAAATTCTAGTAGTATGACTGCACATTGCAACACTTCAATTACAACAGACTGCAAGAAATGACAACATGTCCTTGTGCAGATATAGCAATACCATCTACATTACTGTTTTGCATTAATTTTCAGTATTCACAAACAATGTATGTGCCATTATACAGTGTGGCTAAGACATCAGTGTACCCCTGCCCAACTTACAATATTCATCTGTATGTGCATAATGTATACTGTGCATAGTGTACCAGGACACACAATGTATACATACATATACTGGGATTGCAGCCAACATTGCCTTCGAGTTTCACAATAATCCACAGCATGCATCGTGTACATGGTAAGTAAGTAAGGGTATAGCGACTTCTTGGCCACCCTGTATATCATCTTATGAAACCTTCTGAATATTTCTTGTTTCCCCAACCACAGTTTGAGAACCTTGCCTTAGAAGTATGACAAGAGGGTGGAAGTACAGATCACACCTCTAAGCCTATAACGCTACAGTTCATTGTGTAGTATATTGTGTAGCATATCCACACAACTGAACCCTTTAAAGAGGCAGTCATTTCTTTCATAAGACCCCCTATTTGGTAAAAATTAAATACACCACAAATATTCTGAAAGCAACACATTCACTTATTTATTAAATACATAGTTTAATAATTTACAGCATTTGCAAGAACTATTTGTAATTGCACTTTTGGTGGAACTTTAATACAAGCAAAATTTGAACAATAATGGATGGACTCTGATGTGATATATACAATACTTTAATACAAGCAAAATTTGAACAATAATGGATGGATTCTGATGTGATATGTACAATCATATAAATGTTTATTTCCCCAAGCTCTCAAAATGAGGCTTCAGCACCTGTGAATAATGGTCGATGTCAAAATTATGGCTAGTAAGAACAATGATATTTGCTATGGTCTTTCCTGCTATTACAGTTCAAATCAATGCTTACTAAATTACCTACAGATCCAAAGTAGCTGAGAGCGTCCCCTTTCCACTGTTCTGTCTCTTTCCCAAACTGAAAATTAATACACTAACAAGCAGTGTTAGGCTGTGATACACTCAAGAAGGTATAAATTTATAAAATCATAGAACATTCACAATTAAGAAAGCAGCTGATCAAGTGACGCTCATTTTTTAGAGGGTTTTAATAGCATGCAGTAAACATCTGCTCCAACATTTCTGGTAAACATATTGGCTCCATCTTCATGGTGCCTGGATACAGGTTGATGCTGAAGTAGTTGGGAGGAAGGAATGTGTCAGTAAGTATGTGAGAATTTTTACCAATTAGAATGATGGAAAGAGGAAGAAAAGATGGTTCTAGCACTGAATCTTTGGGAATTAGAAGTTCCAAGAAAACCACCTTTCAAGACAAATAGTAGGAAATGTGTAGGAGGTGAGAAGCAAGCAAACTTTATTCATATGGACATTACTTCTTTCTTCCAAACCCAAGACCCTAATTTTTAATCAAATAATACCCATCCTCTATTGTTTAGCTACAAGATGTAAAACTAATGGTAATGTCCCTGTGCATGCCATGAAGGCATACAGAGGGAGTAGAGGTATAGCTCCACTGAGTCTTATCCTTGGCACTAGATGGAAGTGGGTGGTTAACTTTACGCCCTGGTTGCTATATCCTCTATGAAAAAGTCCATGGTACCAATTATCTAGGAGGCTGGATAGGTCTCTAAGTCAGTCCAGATGTATTGTAGAAGATAAAAATCCCTTGCCACTGTAGGCATTCAAACAATGGATGGTCCAGTCCTTAGCCTAGTCATTATAAAAATGATCCTCTTAAATTGTACTACCGCCAGCCTCCAAATTTGACAGACAGACACATACACACACACGTCACATAGATTTGCTGATCCCACAGTTGCTGTGCCATGTTGTGACACATGACATACACATATTACAACAAACTTACATTAATCTGGTAACAGTTTATTGCACTTGCCCACCTTCACTTCATGTGTTTCGGTACTGTAAGTCCCCACTTTACACATGAAATTTGTTCTAAATATTTTTGTTTATGTTAAAAACTATATCAATGCAACAGTGCCTAAATATGTACTTATGTACAGAAAGCAATTTCAACATCAACATAAAACATAACATAAATATATGTACAATAAATGGCAACATACCATACCATATTATATATAATACATTATAACATAAAAACCCTGTATATCCAGTACAAATGACTGCATACATAAAATGTGCCTAAAATCTTTCAAAAAATTGTGTCATCAACAGTACCAATACAATCAAAACACAACACTCTCATCTTTGCCTATTCAGATTTATTTAATTTTGTAAAGTTCTGAGTGTTGTGTTATGCATGGACTGGTACTGTTGATGGTTGGTTTACACAACTGGATGATGCTGACCACAACATAAAGTATGTCCACACACATGTGTGTGGCCACATATCATTGTAACTTCAACTCACTAAGTTGGGAACTTACTGCACTCTACTCATGGACAAAAACCCAAAATTTAAAAATGCCTAAATTTGGAAGTGCTGGTATAAATGTGCTCCATTTCAATAATATTTATGAGTAATCCTCCTAAATAATGTGATACATGGAAAAACATTTCCAAAAAGTCAGTTTACGGTGATATAATCCCATGTAATTTGGTATGTGGGTACCAAGGGTTCAGAGGAATCTACTGCCTCCAACTTCAGAACTAGGGGCTTTCTGATGATGTGGTAACTGTCTGTTGAACTACAAGATGTCACATTTCTACAGGCCAAGGTCTTAATATCTACCTCTGCAAGACTCTCACATTTATAGAAAATATTCAAGATATTTTTCATTGGTTTGCTTCTTAATTTAAATGTAACTGACTAGAATCTTATCTCACATAATAAATCTCAAATATTACGTGGCTGCGGGAGTTGAGATGTTTTATGAAGCAACACTGTCTTCTTCTACAACCATCTGCAATTTCACATGGGACAGACAGTGATATAAGAGGAAACAGTTCCACAGTTTTGGTATTATAGTTTGCAAGTTCTACTGACTTGGTATTCGTACAAACAAAATATGCCTATATGTAATAAATATCTAAGACATTCAAATGAATAATCGAAAAATGTAGGAATGGAAAAGTAAGGATGTCCCTGTGCTTAATTAAGCATCATATTGTGAAGACATATGCAGGGGAAGTGGAGGTATAGATCCATTCATTCTGAATGTTCAGCAATGTCACTGAGAACGTAATTTCTCACACCTTAGTTTCTTATATGATTTAGCAACAACCAATGTGCTTTCTAGAACAGCACTGTAATGTACAAGTACTCACAAAATTTCCTATTTTTTCAAAATAACAATAATTTTACAGACAGAAATTCAGAATGGACGAACTCAGTAAACTTTGGTATAGTAAAACTGCCTCAGTACTCATGTTATCACAATCCACTGCTGGTTATTTGAGGGCAGAGGGGCTTAGAAATTAATACAACTTGTATTTTATTTATTTACAATAAAGCACATAAATGTTTTCTGAATTGCAATCAACAAAATGCACCAATTAAAATACAACAAAACATATCCCATAAAACATACTTCATATTAGGTACCAACACCCACATGTTTCATAACCAAGGTGATATCGTCAGGGAATTTATTAACAGCTAAGGATGCTAAGTCCAACACAGCAAAGGATCATAAGTGACCCTTATGTTTTATGAGATATGTTTTGTTGTATTTTCATTAGTGGATTTTGTTGGTTAAAATACATAATAAAAGAAAATGCAAGGTACAAATAACATAACATAACATTCTTATAATTGCTATTTAGTTGAAATTCACAGAATAAATAAATAAAGAAATATGTACAAAAATTCAGCACACTAGCGCTAAGGATAAAATAATACATAAATGAGGCACTATGCTTCTAATGCAAGTAGCTGGGAATTCTTTACAACTGATGTTATTCTGCATTTTCAGACTCACTTTTTATACAATGTTTTGTATGTTACCAGATCCTCTGAACAGCCCAACATGACGACTGTATCATCTGCAAAGTTCTGACCCTGTCTTACACAGTATGATACGGTTTTCACAAATATTCCTTTTGCTTTGCTCTTATCTGCAACGTCAATGTTTCGTTCATAGGAACAATTAACCTTTATGCACCACGCATCCTATATATAGGACAGACATACCGCTACTCCCCAGAGTTTGCTTTTTATATATTTAGTCAACAAATATATAATATTCTCTCACCATCTTCGTTTATTCCTCCACAAAATGTCATGTATTTCCTAATGTTACACTTCTTGGTTCATAAAATGTTCACACTTTACATAAATAGTGTCCTAAACTGTAAATATCCAGTTCCAGGGCCAAAAGATTAAAGGAAACTTGTTTCCTCTGAGTTGATGTCTGATTGGCATTTCCAACAACAAAAAAATCCAGAGCATCACTTTGAATTTCATAGACTGAATGTGGCCCGTGTTCACTGTGGCAGTGCATCTGAATGTCACAGTACCACACCAGTGGAAATCATCGCTGGAATAGACTCAACAACCGTCGTGTTGAGGGCCTCTTGTTGTTTGCCAATTTGTCGGCTTGACGAATGTGCTCCTGCCTGCACAGCTTCTCCTTCATTTGATCATCAAGGAGGCTTTGCATGTCCATCTAAAAAATAAATTACTCCAGTTTTTTAAAGTGTATTTCAAATTCTCTACTTCATGTTTTCACATACATATGTACAAACATTGCATACAGCCTCCTGCTGTAATAACTTACAATCAGTCTGACTTCACTGTGTAAAAGAAAGCACACACATACACTTAAAGTCCAAGTATATGAAAGAGGGAACCAGGCCTATTGTTACTTTTTGGTGACTGAAGAATTTAAAAAAAAACATTTACATTAACGAAAAAGGTAAAACAATTGTTTCAAATGGAAATATATATAAAAAAACATATCATCGTCACAGTTTCAAGTACTGTTCAGACTTACTTGACATGTTACAGAATCTTGTCAGTAATAACTAAACAGGCAACAAACGACTGCCTGCCTCTCTGAATTAGCTAACTATATAACTAACTAGCTAGTTAACTAAATAGTTAAAAAAAGGTTCATTACTATGCCCAAAGCAGCCTGCCGGTTTTCCCTGTCCTGAGCCAGAATAATCCATCCGTTAGTTAACTAAATAGTTAAAAAAAGGTTCATAACTATGCCCAAAGCAGCCTGCCGGTTTTCCCTGTCCTGAGCCAGAATAATCCATCCGTTGTCCTCCATCTTATTTATTTAAGATCCATTTTAATATTATCTTCCTACTTACACCCACACCTTCCAAGTGATCTATTTCCTTCAAATTTCCCTACCAAAACCCTGTATGAGATTTCATTAAATATGGTAGAGAAAGGCAAATGACAATAAAGTCAAATATAAAGGCACAGTTGTAATCCATCTGTGCTTAATGTCACTATAGCAGTTAGAGGGGACAGTGCTGGATACAGAGGGTGGCTACACATATGCTGAATGATCAGCAAGACGTTCAACAAAATATAACCTTACAATTTAAGATTTCTGTGGGGCTAACAAAAACTTGGCATGTTTCAAAAGGCCACAAGGACCTCAGGGCATTCAAAATGACAACCTAAAACCTCAAACGAAGAGATTAATTAGGAGACCCATGTCACAGATGACAGTATAAACAGCAATAAAATGGCCCACAGAGTAAGGTATTTAATAACATGAACTAAATTCATCAGTATAATTGCTTGGGACTTGTGGAAGGCCTTTGTCTAATATGGTGATGAAAATTCAGGTCCCATAGAAGAAGAAGCTGCTAAACCAGGTAAGTAACAGATCATACATGAAGGCGCTGCTCAGTTCAGTTAGTTTCTCTATTATCTATGACAGTGCATAATTTACTTTATGTTTATTAATCAGAATGGAAGACTTAAATCTTTGGCAGCGCTACTGTAAATGCCACAAGTAACTAACCTGCCACTGTTCAAGTTGCTGACTCAGTTCAACCTTCTGTTGGATTGCCTCCATCAACTGGCTGTTTGCCTGCATCACATCTATCCTAGTCTTCGCCAGTTCCACTTCCACTGCGTTCTTCCTGGCCACAGCTGCATCACGCACATCCCACGCCTTACGAACTACTTCATCCCTTGCAAGGTGAGTCTCTTCCAGGTCATTTCGTGCCGTGTCGCGTTCCTCTGTCACTCCAGCCAGCTCTGCATCCCGCACACTCAACTGTAAAACCATAATATCAAAATTTTGTAACAATGCCAAACAGATACACATGGGTGAGTCAAATAACGTTCAACATTTGGTACCAGCTAATTTCATGCACACAGATTCAGGACAGCTCCATCATCTTTCAGTATAGTCCCAGATCTATTATACACAGTACACGCTTCTAATCCATGCTAATATACTGCTGTGCCTACAGCTGCACACACTGGGGTCTTGAATCTTTCCACTTTTAAGGCTTTTATTTGACACACACACACACATGTATCACACACAATACAATACAAATCTTGCTGTCAATAATTTTATGAAACATATCACAACACATTCAAGTCTCTAGACTTTCACACATTCACCCAGTAACACAGTGTCTCTCCCAGAAGAATCTGACCTTTGGAAATTTCAGTGTGAAAATTTTCAAATCTCGCACATCACCACAGTCCAGGGATAACCAAATTAAATACAACGGAATTCAATCTCTCATTCTGTTGGTCTCCCATCAGCATGTCAATGTGTTGGTTCCCATCAGTCAGTCTCCCATACCTTGCTGGTGAGCTCCATGACCTGCTCTGTTCTTCTCTTCAGCTCCTCCTTTTGGCTGTCATGGTGCCTCTGCAACTTCTCCAGTTCCTCATGGGCTCGATGTAACTCTGCTTCCACTTCCATCTCCAGCTCAATGCCACTGCTGGATGATGAGCTAGGATGAGAATCTCTCCTGCTCAACAGTTCCTGGATCAACCTAGACAGTTCCTGCACAACCTCTGACAGCAGACCAACCTGGCAATTACACATAACAGCAGCATTAAAATAATGAATAACAGGCATAAAACTGAAAGAAAAAAAAAATGAAGACATATACCATACATGTATTACATAAAACAAATAAGCTTCATAACAACAACAGCATTCATTGTTCACATACCTTCAGCATACCGGGTGATATATCTTCACACGGCATGGACTCCACATCAGAAATTATTGAGTCATCCCTTCCGTGCTGCAGCCTATCACAGACCAGTCTAAGCTGCTTACATGCTGACAGAATTTCCTTCCGGAACTGTAAGCAGAAAGCAGCCATACTGTGTTTACTCTGCGCATAAGTCTTACTCCCACCTTTCATATTGTAAAATATTCAGAACAGTACATGTACAGAAAGTGTTTCACTTGTGTGATACGTTACAAGGTGAATCTTCATTTTCCATATGAAGAAGTGGGAAGAAATCCTTGTCTCACATTCAGAAATTTAAACTGAATCCATCACATTGCTCAGTTCATAAACATTTGAGTACATAAATACACAGAACATCTAAAAATTAATTTAATGTCTTCATAAAAATACTTCAAACCTTTGGCACAGATAAACTGCATCTGCTGTCCCAAGCGTGAACTGTTTCAACTTTGTCAATCTTGACCCTTTCACAGTAAATAATTGCAGTAAATTCTTGTCAGTGAGCCAACACTTCAAAGTCTTTTGCCGAATGTATGTCAATCCTAATAATGGGAACAGCTCAAATCCATTAATATTGCTTCTCAGCTCAAATATGACATAGCTAATCACTTCAGAAAGGTGTTAGTGCATTTAGACTTTTATCTGATAATGTCGGAAACATGTGAAAATAGCTATGACAACAAACTGCGTGGCTCTCCCGCAGACATTAAATAATGTTAGCAGTAAGTTTAGCAGTTCTCTAACCTAAGTGGCTGACAACAAGGCCTACATCTTATTAAAGCAGACTCATGATAAATAAACTTAAGCCATTTAACATAATGTTCTGAATGACAGCTATGGTGGATTACAACAAGCTTTTAAAACATTCAGGTCTTCTGGGGTGTGATGCTGTGTCACTGGGTGTGTAGTTCCTGACATTTCAAACGATTCTATTACTTTCAACTTCATGATCAAGCAGTCCACGCAGCATTCTCAGCAAACCTCAAAGTTGAAGGCAGCACATTCCTTGGAAATGTCAGGAAAACTTAGACTAATGACACACCGTGCACATTCCTGAAGATCTGAATCCTCAAAATAAGACTTCATGGTTTTTCCTTTGGGCATCCCTGTTGACATATCCCTGAGCACAGCAATTTCATCACATAGAAAGCCTGTAGCTGCTGGAATATCATGTGATAGTTGAGGTGCTGAAAAGGATAAAATTCTGCACATGCAACTCACCCCAACCAGTTGCTCTGAACTGCTGTTGCTACGTACAATCCGCTCTGATTCTCTGCTTACATCATCACCATCATCACACTCCATCTCATGTAGGAGCGAGCGAGGACCTGGGGATGAACTCTGGGCAGAAAGGATCTCAATTCTCTCACCAAGTGAGCCATTTACAACTCGTAACTTTTCAAGCTCACGATGAGCTTGACGCAGCTGGAATTGCAAGGAAACGATCAGTCTCACAATGTTTAAGAGTTTTGAATAGTCATGAAGGAGACTGAAGCAAATTGCATAATGAGAAGCTTCATGATTGTCGGTATTCCTCACTAAATATCATGCAGGTAATCCAATCAAGAAGGCAGAGATAGGCAGGGCATGTGGCATGTGAGGCACAGACTCCATATTGTGTTCTGGAGTGAGCATCTGAGGGAAGGAAATCACTTGGAAGGCCTAAGGGTAATGGGAGAATAATATTAAAATGGCTCTTAAAGAAGTAGAAATCAAAGGCACAGAATGGATCCATCTGGCTCGGGATATGTACAAGTGGCAAGCAGGTCCTTGTGAACGTGGTACTGAACCTTCAGTTACCAGAAATATTTTTGGGTTTCTTGACTAGATTTTAAATTGTTTATTGGCTTGTGGAAATTCCACATAGACTTACTACTGCACAAGTTGGGTGCTGCCTGCTATGGGGTAAGAAAATTATCCCATGTATTAGAGAGGAATGTTATTAAGTCTGCCCACTTTGCATGCTTCCACTTATTAATAAGGTATTTTGTTCTTTTCTGGGGATATTCAACCAATGCAAATAAGATATTTTTGCTTCAGAATTATTATAAGAATAATATGGGAGTAGCTCTGAGATGTTCTTACAAAGGGTTGTTTAAGAAACTAGACATATTACCCAGTCCCTGTGAAGATGAACTTTCTTTACTGATGTTCATAACAAAAATTTTTATAACTTTCTGACTAGCACTGCTGTTCATGGAGTAAATACTAGAACTAAACATCAGTTACAAACACCCCCTCTAACTCTTTCATGTATACAAAGAGATGTCTTTTATCCTGGCATTAAAACATTTAACAGACTAACATCTCATATTCTCAAATTAAAAAAGGAGATCCTGAGATTTATGGTGGCACTGAGAATGTATCTTATTACTCATGTCTTTTATTCTGGTGATGAGTTCTGATCTGACAGTCATGCTCACATCCCTACTCTACATCAATAATTAAACTATCATTATTGATGTTGAATCACTTTGATAATTTTTCAATGGCTTCACAGTTTAAGCTTCTTTAAAAGCTAGTTTTGTGCAAATGAATTGTATCTTATTGCATCTTACTTATTATAATTATCTCCAAAATTAATTCATACATGGTCTGTATCTTGTCTATGTTTCTCGTATCTCAATTCTTCGTATACCTACGAGCTTCTGTTACAGCTCCTCTACATGTACTTGTGTTGTACTGTTTATTTTTGTATCTATTCTCACATGTTATTCATGTTTACTATTCTTTGTGTGTACTTCTTGTCCTGAGCTGAAATGTTTCACATTTAGCTGTCCTATGACAGTAACTGGACTTTTTGAAATTAATGAATTAATGAATGAAAGATTGAATGAATGAATGAGTGAATGTATGTATGAATGTGTGTATGTATATACATGTGGATGTATGTATGTGTGGATGTATGCATGTATGTATGATTGTGCATATGTATGTATGTATGTATGTATGTATGTGCGTATGTATGTATGTATGTATGTATGTATGTTTGTGCATATGTATGTATGTGCGTATGTATGTATGTATATATGTACGTATGTATGTATATGTGTGTGTGTGTGTGTGGATGTATGCATGTATGTATGTATGTGCGTATGTATGTATGTGCGTATGTATGTATGTATGTATGTATGTATGTATGTGCATATGTATATATGTACATATGTATGTATGTGTGTGTGTATGTATGTGTGTGTGTATGTATGTATGTACGTGTGTATGCGTGTATGTGCATATGTATGTATGTATGTATGTATGTATGTATGTGCGTATGTATGTATGCATGCATGTATGTGCATATGTATGTATGTATGCATGCATGTATATATGTATGTGCGTATGTATGTATGTATGTGCGTATGTATGTATGTATGTACGTACATATGTATGTATGTACGTATGTATGTGTGTGTGTGTGTATGTATGTATGTATGTGCGTATGTATGCAAGTATGAATGTATGTATATATGTATGCATGTATGTATGCATGCATGTATGTATGTGCATATGTATGCATGCATGCATGTATGTATGTATGTATGTATGTGTGTATGTATGTAGGTAGGTAGGTTATTCGGAAAGTAAGTACCATCGGCGCATATCTCTTGCGCATCCCCGAGACTGTAACTCTGCGCATGTGCAGTGACTTCCTGTATCAATTGAGAAGCCACAGACGTCATTTCGTGAAATTCGTGTTATGTTTATGTTTGTTCCTGTGCGTTAAACATGTTCAAGACAATCGAAGGGGCCGCCGACCGTGAAATAGGTCTATAATTCGTTTTTTGAACGCTAGGAATGTGCTACCAAGTGAGATTTATCACCAGATCTGTCAAAGTGTATGGTGACAATTAGATGAGTGAAGGCATGGTTAGGAAATGGGTTCGGATGTTCAGTGAAGGACGAGAGAATGTGCACGATGAGGCACGATGTGAGCGTCCATCTTTGGTGAATGATGATTTGGTGCGTAATGTCACCGTAAGAGTGCGTGACGACAGACTTTTCACAATTTCTAATCTGTCCCTGCACTTTCCTCAGATTTCAAGGACTCTACTCTCTGACATTGTCGGTAGGCATTTGGGTCGCAGGCGGCTGCATTCTATGAGGAGGGTATACAGAAACTTGTGCCCCGCTATGATAAGTGCCTCAATAATGGCGGCGAATATGTGGAAAAATAGTTTGAAGAATGTAGAATCTGACAACAATAAAATTTTATATGAAACCTTACTCGATTTTTTTTTACAGCGAAACGGTTCTTACTTTCTGAATAGGCCTCATATGTATGTGTGTGTGTGAATATATGTATGTATAATATGACTGCTGCATGCAGTAAGCAGTCAATATGAAGTAAAAACGTGATGTATTTTTTAACTATTACATTGTTTATTTACTCTGACACAAAATTTTCTTTCACAGATACCCCACTAAGTCAAATTCAAATTACTTTTCCACTCTCAAATACCATATACAAATACAAGCAGCAATGGCCTCTGAAAGAAGGACACTAAGCACTGATACAGCTACAGAGTTTCACATCAATTAACCAATACCTGCAGCTCTTGCTCACGGGCTTGGTGCTCCAACATGACTATACGGTCTGTAGCCTCATCAAGGGCCAAACCCAGGCCCTCTCTCTCACTTAAGAGGGACTGCAACTTCCGCTCCATTTCACATTTCTTCTCAGACATGAGGTTGATCTGTGCAGAAGACAAAGGAACATAAACACACTGTGTGTGTGTGTGTGTGTGTGTGTAACAGAGACAGAGAGAGAGTGAGGGAGAGTTTAATGTATGAGCGTCTAGAATTTGGACTCTAAAAGCTAAACATGCCAATCAAACTATTTTTGAATCTGGATTCCACAGAAACTACACGATAAAGTTCTCTTCATGTTACTGAGTAAAATGTTAACAGAAAATTGTACTAAACTTAAACACTTACTGTTTCACTGGAAACTCAGCTGCCAAGCTTGAATACAATACAGTACAATACATTACAGTACAATACAATACAATACAATACAATACGCACGTCTCCAAAAATACAATCCATGTGTCTGAAAAGAAAAATTTGTGGCTGACGTAATGAACATTATAACATGTCATACGTGTTAAACAGGGGCATTATTTTATCTGACAATTCACACAACCACTTAACTCAGACTCATCATGCATGACAGCACCCAGCATAGTACTTGCTCTTATTCCATGCTACTGTGATTCAAGGTCCATGAGCTGTATTTCAATGTATTGCAGTTAATATCACATTTTTAATCACAAGATTCAAAGTAAGTGCTGGGAATGTTTTCCTTTGGATGGCACACACACATCACATCTAACAGACATGTTATTCATTACAGATCAGAATTTTGTAAGTTAAGAAAGCTGGCAGGACAAGCAGCAGCTGTCAGACACAGTAATGTCCCTCTGTACTATAAACCTCACAGATTCCTTGCAGATATTTAGATATCTATGGCTTCAGAGATCTTATGAATATTGTAACATTCTACATATTCCCTGAATCAAGACCAGGTTCAAACCCAAGTTTTAAAAAACATAAAAAAATACAAAATGACAAGTTATGTATAAAATCAGACAAGGTTTAAACTGTGTGTGCTTCTCTCTCTCTCTCTCTGTTTCAAGTAACACATTTTTGCTCATTTATTGATCTCTCTGATTCCTACCGATATTCTTATTACTGAGATGACGACGATGATGATGATGATGATGGTGGTGGTGGTGGTGGTGGTGGTGGTGAGGATGATCATGATGATCATGATGATAATGGTGATAGTGATGTTAAGCTGAATATAAGTTGGGCAGCATGACCCACAATGGTCACATATGTACAGGAAGTTTTTAACACAGGACCAAGCAGGAAACACTGCAGACAGGCGGAATTATCAGTCGCCATGCTGCAAACAATCCTATATAATACAGACTGCTAATGTACATTTTCAGTGGGTTCTGCTCTAGCTGGACATGAATGTTCCACATGATACATACCTCATCTCGGAGCACTTCAAGGCTGCTCATGTGGTCTTGCAGACTGGACTTCTTGAGGTTGCATTGGTCCCGGAGACCCTGAAGTTGTGCTGTCAGCTGTTCTTCTATACGACTAGACTATGACACAGAGAAGTAGAATATCTCTTAAAAACTGCTGTAAATATTAATAACAAACCAAGTGTCCCAACAGTCATTTCACAAGATTCTAGTCATAGCTGAAGGAAAAAAATTCTTAATTTGAAAGTCTGCATTTTGGAGAAGTGAAACGTGCATTGAACAAAGCAGGTAACAATTTGAACACTTTCTTTAGCCCATCACTGTAACTTTCTGCTGCCGGTTGGTTGTACACAACACAGTGTTTCCTTGAAACGTGCATATAATTTCGATAAAGCAAATTTTAGGAAAGCCTGCATATGTTGCAAATACAAACCATAACGTGTGACATGGAGGTGCATGTTAAAAACACTCTTTAAAACGTTTCAACATGTAGCATGAATATTTTCTTCGAGATTGGAGTCACAAATACATGGGTTATACATTTTGCAATATTTCTTTATCTGTAAGTGCTTCCTGGATATACAGTCCTGAGTGCAGTCTCTTACAAAGAGGTTTAAATGTATGTATCTGACTGTGAGACACAAGCATCTTCCATACCCAGGTAATTAACTCCCTTCCGTACAATACCACACATTACATTGTACTTCTAAGTTATGCGTTCATACTGCACTAAAATTAGAAAGGCAGTTAAATGACATTCCATGTGTTTAATTATCCAGCTGAACTTGGGTACTTTTACAGTCCTGTTCCAAAGAGTTCACTGTTTGAAAGCTTTGGTAGTGAGGGAGACAATAGGTGCTTCAAATACAGTGGGGTATGCTAGAACGAATGTAATTGGTTCTAGAACCTCATTCGTTATAGTACCTGTTTCTTCAAGCATACAGTGAAATATATTTATTTAGGGATAATCCGTTCCAAGCCGGCCCACAGCCTAGAGCAAAGTTACCATCCAACACAATCATTTACACAGGAAAAAAATAATACAAAATGAAAAATATAAGTTTAAAAACGAAATAAACTTAGCTTGACTTTTATACACTGTACATGTAAATTTGAAGAGCACAAACAATCTTTCCTTAGTGAAAACTATGAACAAACTTCCTCTAATAAAAAGGATAAACAATGAAAAGATGATGACTGACACTCTAATCAAAGCAGGAAGGCCCAACACGTCATGCGCACAGGCGTGCTATGCCAGTCAATAGTATTCCTCTGCATTCGTTCTAGCATCCTGATTATACTGATAAAAACTGTTTTTTGTAGCATTCGTTCATTGTAGCATACTCCACTGTATTTTGGCATGTTACATGCTGGCAACTTGTAATCAATTACTGACATTTCAGCAGATCACAGTGCCTTCATCTTCAAGGTCAGGTAGCCCAAAATGTCTTGAATGCTTGACTCTGCACATGAAGGACCTACAGAACTTCAAATATTGACAACAGCTTACCAGTCAACAAGGTACAACATGCCAGAAGTTTTGAATATTCAGCCACACCACTGTGAGAACCTCAAATCTCAAAACAAAACAGTAGTTTTACACACCGTCACAGTTAACCTGACATGCTGTTTGCAGTGCACTGACCACATAACACAAGAAGGCCGGTGACTCACACAGTTCTATAGTTCTGTAAGGTTCTGACAGTGGCATATCACAACTAAACTCACTAATTTCATGGACTTCTTCCATCACCACAAACGAAAAAAATTAGTCAATGAAGGTATTTACAGTGACCTGTGATAAAAATCAAGCATCAAATGTGTAGAAATATGTCAAATCGAATAATGTTTAAACCGTCTTTGGAACTGGAAGGGTGTCAGTCAGTCACGACTCTGAAACGTAATGTTGTATTACTTACATTAATTTAATATATGAAATGAACGAAACATTCAATAAAACTAATTAGATTAGTAGTGTGCTCCTCCCCCCAAATGTGTCCCCACTTTGGTGTAGTGGTGGGGCTTGTGTGGTCATATGATCCCGAGAGCTATGCTGGCGGTAGCATATGCTACTGCTAGGGCCTCTCATGTCAGACAGGTCAAGGGTTATGATCCAGACAAAAAGGGATACCCTGGCCCTCCAAGTTGGGGGTTGGGCGTTAGACTAACAACCCCAACCCGTAAAAAAACATATAGTTACGAAACCTCAAGGAAATGATGCAGGGCGGATGACACTTCGGCAAAGACATGAAGCAATACACAGTGGTCTGAGGCTAAGGAAACGGAAGGAATTAGAATTAAACTTTGGCACGTGGAACGTTCACCGAAATCAAGATGGATTGACGGGGTAGAGGAAGACGCAGGGAAACTGGGTTGTAGAAATTGGCGGGCGGATGCTCAGGATAAGGGTCGCTGGCGACATTTGCTTGAGGAAGCCAAGGCCCACCCAGGGCTGTACAGCCGACGACGACGACGACGACGACGATGATGATGATGGTGTGGTCCTAACTGTACAGAATCTGACTGGAAAGAAATTTCTTTGACTGTGTGAACTCTAACGTCCCTTACTTCTTTCAGACTATTTGTAAGCCGCTGGTTCTGCTCCGTCAGCTCAGAAATGAGAGTCGCTTTCTCTCGCTCAGTCTGTTTGAGGGATGTGTCTCGTTCAGCTAACGTTTGATTCAGCTCCCTGACGTCTGCCTGCAGTTCGAGTAATCTTGTGTCACATTCTGACTGCGTGGACTCCAGTTTTCTTCTCAGCAAATGCCGATCTTGCTCCAGAAGCTGCAAAACAAATAAATGATCTACAGTTATTCAGTTGTGTTGTACATTTACAACTATCAAAGTATCAACGACGCCTCTCGAACGTGTTTTAAACTCGCAGTTCTGGTCCTCAGGGTAGTAACACTGTCAATGGGCGAGTTCTTCCCAACATTTTGAAGAATTGCCGTGCCTTCGAAATACTGGGAACTGCTTACCCAATGCCATAAGATCACATCCCACAAGACATGATTCCTGGGAAAGAGAACTATAAGAACCTCAAATAATGCATTGTGTTTAAATTGTTTTCCTTTTCTTACAGGCAAACAAACACATGACACTGTTATGTCCACATAGGTGTGTTCCTTCTGAACGAAGTGACTGACCCATGTAACTTACTATTAACATTCTACATGAAGAGATCAACCCAGCTTCATAATTCATAATTTTAGTTGCCCCGACAAAAGCAGAACTTGTGCCACATTACAGTGGAGACACACATTGCAATAGATAGTCAAAACCATCAGCAGTGCTCAAAACAGTTCCATGGAATGTCAAACACACACAGTTAAGTACTTAAGTCTAATTATGATTTCTAAAGCAGGGCACTTCTTAGAATGTTCACTTTAACGTCAAATCAGTAAATTAGAACCTCTCAGAACGAGATCAAACCATAAAAAAAAACACACACACAGAAGAAAGGACAACAAGAGTGATGCCAAGGTAAGATAACAGTTGATTAACTCTACGTGACGCAACTGGCCTCCTGGGAAAATTTCCAGTCTACTGTCGCAGCGAAAGAAACCCAAGGACATCTGAACGGTGTCATTGCGCACGTGTTCTGCTCACATTCTGTGAACACTGACAGCGAAACTTGAAGGAAAGAGACCAATTGGAAGACCTAGGCATAGATGGGACAATATTAAAACGTGTATGAATAAAATGGGCTGTAAGGGCGTGGACTGGATTGATCTGGCTCAGGATAATGACAAGTGGCACGCACTTGTAAACACTGTAATAAACTTCTGGGTTCCATAAAAGCAATCCCAGTACAGACCTGGACAAGCCATGTGGGTTCCAGGAGGCCGAGGTTCCCAGATTTCAAGACAATCGACAAATGAAGGTGCTAAGGTTGTCAGCCCAACGCAACGGCCGCCTTTACCCCCAGGAGATATTCCTGGCACTCATTTATGTTAGAGGCTGAGTCAACCCCAGGGCCATAGTGCGGCCGGAAGGATTGTGTCAATGAAAAATTCCAATGATATCGGGAATCGAACCCGCGACCTTCCGGCTTGTAGCGCAGTGCCTCAACCAACTGCGCCACTGTTTTGAATCCCCCAGCCCTTGAAGATGAAGGCACTACAATCCCAAGAAATTTCGGGAAAAACGTCCGAATGACACAAACTCACATCCCAGCTTGACCAATCAGTAGCAACGTACCAAGACTATCATCGTGGTAACCAATATTTCTAATTTTTCTTAGTACTTAACAAATTCACACCTGTGATAGCCCCTTAAAATGTGCATGTATGTGTTCCAGTAGGTCAGCACAGTACTCCTCTTTGTCAGAAAATGTATAATACCAAACAAGCAGGAAGTGGATATTCCAATTTTTAAGAGAAACATTTTATTTCAGAACCACTTCCCATGCTTAATTCCCATCCGCATTGTTTCAGCTTCTAATTGTAGCAAAGTCAGCCCATATGTTCTTCTTCCACCAACAGGATGTGGAACACTAGACATGACTCTGGCACTCATCCAGGTCACTGGCACTCACCCACCAGCTGTCTAACACAATGATTCATCACAGTAACGCAATATCACTTGAGGTGTGAGGGACATGGGTTGAATTTTTGTCATTCACAAAATGGTTGTGGCAGCAATTTATGGCTTTTGTTAACTCCACAAACCTGTCTCACGTAGCCCATTTTTCTAATACATGCGACTATTTATTACAAGGACAAACTCAACGCCAATTGCTTTTAATACGCACTTACCTCAATATAGAGTAATATTTAGCCAGACTTCATATTACTGGAAAGTAAGTTACATTCACTGACCCCTGACAAAAGTTACTAAGTAATGTGTACTTGACAACAGGAAACACTGGACGACAGCCACAACATGAAAGCAAACATTAAGCGTAATTGGCTCTCTTATTAAATTGTTATTATGTGATATGGCTGAGATAGCCAGGAATATCTCGTTCAAAAGAGGCACCCTTCATGCAGCATTCACTTCCAGGAACGAAATATAAAACGCCAATTGACAATCCATTAGTTACTTAATTACTTACTCCACGCAGAAGAGTCCTTCTTGAGAAGCTAATCGGTTCCAAGCTAGTCAAGAAATTATTGGCATTTTATGGAAGTCGAAAGTTCAGTACCGCATTCACAAGTGCCCGCCACCTGTCCCTATCCTGAGCCAGATCGATCCAGCCCATACCCTCACATTACACTTCTTGAAGATCCGTTTTAATATTACCCTCCCATTTACGCCTGGGTCTTCCAAAAGGCCCTTTCCCTCAGATCTTCCCACCAAAAACTTCTATTCACCTCTTCTCTTCACCAAACGTTCTACATGCCCCGCCCATCTCATTTTTTTCTTTATTTCATCACCCGAAAAATATTTGGTGTAGAGAGATTATAAAGATCGTCATTATGTAGTTTTCTCCATTCCCCTGTTACCTCGTCCCTCTTAGGCCCAGATATGTCCCCTCAGCACCCTGTTCTCAAACACCCTCAGCCTACTTTCCTCCCTCAATATGAGCGACCAAGTTTCACACCCATATGAAACAACAGGTCTTAATTTTTGTATTTTTAGACAGCAAACTGGAAGACAAAAGATTCTGCACCTAATGATGGCAAGCATTCCCTGACTTCAATCTACTCTTAATTTCTTACTGAACAGAATTTTGACCGTCAAGTTTGTTCCCAAATATTTGAACTGTTCCAACCTTTCAAAGTAACTATTATCAACCTTTATAATGTCGACTTCGTCCTGCATTCTGATCTCCAGACATGGCCTTGTATTTAGTTTCATCAGCATTTACTTCTATTCTAATCTCCTTAATAGAAACTGCTAAAGTGCCTGCGTTTTCCTTTAAAGTATGTACGCTTCCTCCCAATATATTAACAGGATCAGCATAAACCAGAAACTAATGTGTATCGTTTAGTTTCAAGCTAACCTGATTTACCTGGACCATCCCAATGGCGTACTCTAAAGCAAAGTTTAAAAGCACTGGCCATTAAGCATCTCCTTGTCTTGTGCCATTCCTAATAGGAAACATGTCAGACAGATGTTTGCCTACCCGGACTGTGCTATAGATTCCAATCAGATATATTTTTTTCAGCCTCACCAGCTTCACAGGGACACCAAACTCAATGACGCGTCACTCAGGTTGCGGATGGAGAAACGGCCTCCAATATGGAAGGTGGCCACGAATATATTGAATAAGCAGTCGCGGACAGCTGACAAGGGGTGGTCCTCCAGTTTGGGGATTGGGCGAGGTGCTGCAAACTCCTCACCGTAAAAACTGGCTTTGTTACAAAACAAGAACACTTGCCTCGGCACATTCTTACATAACTTATAAGTTACAAGTGCAAACAGGATAAGGCCAGCATCAGGTAAAGGTGTCAGGAAAATATCTGCCAAATGTTATTCATAGACTTATAATTTTTGGGGGCCAGGCTGTAAACTACTACCACTTCTGCATCCATGTTGTTACTCACTTCACATTTCTCACACTACTATTTGATACCGAATTACCACATATTAAATTCCCACAAAATACTCTGATCCTAATGTAGCAAACAAGGTTCTTCTTTATTCTTTCAAAGTAGAATTCTGTTTCATGGTTTTGACTGACGATGAATGGGTTTACTTGTAAGATGATTCTCTAATGATTTTTACATGTTTCAGTTGCATTATGACACACTCTCTCCTTATCCTATCCCAATCAACAGGTACGTGACCCTGTAATTACTGATCCTTGTACCAAACAGTGTGGCAGAATGGGTAGCAGGACTGCCCATAGCAAAGATATCCTTAGTTCATTTTTAGCCCAGAGACAAGCTAAATTGACTGAGATGTTCATTCTTTCTCTCATCTGTCCATGCAAAAGTGGGGATAATTATCAGATGAAGCAAGAATACTTCCTTTCACGTCCATTGCAATTCATTATTCACTGCACACAAAGCCAGTAACTGCCGCACTATGAGCAACTTATGAAAGCTGGTAAATCGTAAATAATTAACAACAGTGAAGTGAGATAGAAAACCAACAAGATGCAACAGTTCGATGTTTATTATCAATACTTTCTCAACATGTTTCGGGCATCATTATGCCCATCTTCAGGAGAACAAGACATATTTACTGCACGTGGTGTGCTGCGCTGGTTCTACTGGATGTGGTTGGTAGCGGTTGTGGGGTGCTGCGTTGTGGGGTGCTGCGTTGTGGGGTGCGAGCACTGTGAAGGTTACTGTTCGACTGTGCTGCGTTGTAGGGTGCGAGCACTGTGCAGGTTACTGTTCGACTGTGCTGCGTTGTAGGGTGCGAGCACTGTGCAGGTTACTGTTCGA
>Ga0123352_10001125_pt1 | contig 34710 bp, 33 predicted proteins | sample TergutLab28metaG_FD_89700 | JGI IMG/M metagenome (GOLD analysis project Ga0123352, IMG submission 89700) | Labiotermes labralis P1 segment gut microbial communities from Petit-Saut dam, French Guiana - Lab288 P1 | ecosystem: Host-associated > Arthropoda: Insects > Digestive system > Gut ...
AGGCACGATTGATTATCCCCATCTATCAATCGTGCCTTTTTATATTTCACTGCAAGATAGCTGTAAACCAGATATTCATGCCAATAAGTAAATCAATTAAGGAGGGATTTTCATGTCCCGAAAGAACAAACGCAAGATAGAACCGCACAAACACGCTCCATCAATCTACGATAAAGGATATAAAGCTAAATGTTTAGGCTGTGCCTTTGCCGGTGCTGGTTTTATGTGCCTTACCAGCGATGGAAAATGTTTAAAAGTCAAACCAGCCATTAGCGCAAGAGACATTACCCCAACCGCCTCACAGGTCAATAACAATGTTCATAATGCCGTTGTCAATACCAGTATAGACACTAAGCCTATTTTGTCAAGTAAGAGGCGGACGGTGAATAATGCCAAGATTAAGTGATGAGCAGATAATACAAGTAAGAGAGATTGATTTGCTCTCATATCTACAGACCTACGAGCCAAATAATGTCCATAAAGTAGGTGCGGGTGAATATTGCATGGTTGAGCATGACAGCTTGAAAATGTCCAACGGCAAATGGTTCAGGCATTCCAGACAGTACGGCGGTTATTCCGGTTTAGATTTTCTTGTAAAAGTGCGTGGGGTTCATTTTGTGGACGCCGTTGAATCTCTGACAAGAGGGTTTTTCATACCGCTATCAAAAGATAAAATATCACAGAATAAAATCATTTCTAGTGCCAACTCAAAAACTTCCAAAGTCAACTCATCACACAGCGAAAAGAAAAAGTACAAATTCTATCCACCAAGACCATGCAGAAATAATGACCGTGCAATAGCCTATCTTCGTAGCCGTGGTATTGAGAAAGACGTAATCAATGATTGCATCAAAGCAGGGATTGTTTATGAAAGCAGATACCTCAACCCCAAAAGCCCATATCACAATGTTGCCGTTTGTGTATTCGCTGGAAAAGACGAGCAGGGAAACATAAGAAACACAGCACATTCAAACGGTGCAAGAACATGACGAATGGCAATCCCTCTAAAGAGCATTTAGATTCTGCTGTTTGGCTTATACATTACAAGACAGTCTATTTTTGCTTTTTTGACTTTCAAAACGTAATTTAAGCAAAAATAAAGCAAATTTTTAAGACAAAATTTCACAAATGAATGCCTACAAACCTTGATATTTCAACATTCTATATTGTGATATATATTATTTTTAACATTTTTTTAAATTTTTTTGAAAAAATGTTAAAAAAAGTCTTGACAAATGATTATAAGTGGTCTATAATGTATCTAGTTAACAAATATTGGTATAAAAGTAAATATACCACAAATAAAGGAGGAATTAATACTATAAATGTCGATTAACCAATTAATGGGCAATCTGGGCAGGATAATCCTGCCTCCGGGGATGAGATTGCGTGCATCTTAATGAAAAAAACGGCACAATCCATTAAAACTAATTAAAAAGTCCGTAATAAAGCCTACGAGCAATACAACTTCAAACAAGTAACGCCTGCATTTTTTTACGAACCCAGAAACATTGTTCGTAAAAAAATTTGTTGTTACTGTTTTCGGGTAGTATTGCTATATGAGCTAAAAACTAATTTTGGGAGGAATTAAAATGTTTAGAAAAAATGTTAGAACAATGGACGAGCTGGGCAGAATCATTTTGCCCCTGGACTTTAGAAGAAGATTGGACTGGGAATACGGAGATGAAATTGCGGTATGTCTTGATGAAAAAGATGGCGTAATTATATTGAAGCTGGTTAAAAAGTCTGGAAAGTCTGAAAATTAAAAAACTTACAATGACAATAAAAGCAATTGTAAAAAATGGAGGTATTAATTGTGGAAAGAACAAATCAACGTACGGTTGACGAACTGGGCAGAATCATTTTGCCGATAGACTTCAGAAGAAGACTGAGATGGGAACCCGGAGATGAGATTGCAATACACCTTGAAGAAGACACCGAGATGATTAGATTAGAGCTGCATAAAAAAGGTGCAGCGCCTTCTGAAAATTAAAAGAGTTACATATGCAGGGGCTGCCGACGGGCTGCCCCTGCATCAGTTATAGTTAAATAACTTCAAGTAAACTTTACGCATTTTAAAGTTAGTTCTCTATATCTGCAAACTCACAAACCGTATTCTTGGCTATACAATAGCGGCAATTTACAAAAGATGGATTAGCTTGGCCTTCGCCTGTCAAAAGCATTTTGCGCATTTCTGCCGTTATGCGCAAAAGGGCTTTGCGCCGCTTTCTGTTATTCTTGATTTTAAACATGGCATTTTGATAGCGCAAATAACCAACCCTTGGACGCCTGCCCATTACATCTTCAATTATTAAAAAATAGGCGGTCAATTGCATTATATCGCCATGACGCAAGTCATCCGTAATTTGTCCGCTTTTCAGTTCCATAGGTACAAAGCGGCCTGTTATAATGTTTTTAAAAATCAAATCCGGTTTGCCGCGTAAGTTATATTTTTCTGAATGAAGCAGCTTAACGCCTTTTCCGTCTTTATAAATCAGGCGGTGCAAAAAGGGGCTGTCTTTTATGGATATTTGCTTTATGCCTTGTGTATTCATGATACGATAATCCCGCCGGAAAGAAGCAGATAAATAAATATTGCCGCCAGTGCAGCCGCTCTAAACAGTTTGTAAGTCAATTTAAGATATCTATACCGCCCGAAATTTGCATGAAAAATCAGCCCTCTTTGAAAGGGGCTGTTTTCGCCTGAGGAAGATGTAATGCCCATTTCCTCCATATATGCTTTTTTGCGCCGCCTAAGCTCTGCCGCTCCATACTTGCGCTCATAATACCACTGGTAATTGCAGTATAGATATCGGTTTATTTCACTGGCGGATATAGTTTTATCGTCTTTCATATCTTTTTCTGTACCTGCTTGTTGCCGCAATCTTGGCTTGGCTTGGCTTGGCATTAGTCTATTCTTCTTCCGTCCAAAAACACTCTTCCGTGCCTTCCTGCACTTATATCTGCTCTATCCATATCAGTATCAATACTTCGCATATTTATAGTGCCGCTGGAGGCAGAAGCAGAGAATTGACCATTAATGCGGGAATTGCTAATAGACATAGAACCATTTGTCACTCTGGCTGTTGCATTTCTTTCTGCGGTTACATTGTTCCATGTAAGAGAGCCGTTTGAAGCCTGTGTGGTAAAATCTGCGGTGAATACACTGTCCCTAAGAGAAATGATTCCATTACTTACTTGCAGATGGGGGGCGGCTGTAATGCGGGAATTTGATATCGACACACTGCCGTTTGAAGACCGCATTGAGATATTTCCGTCAGCAGCTGAATTTATTAAAGAAAGTGAGCCGTTTGAGACTGTAAGGTCAATGTCATGCAAATAAGCACCGTTTATTGATATAGAGCCATTTGCCACATTTGCAGAAACTTCCCTTATAGTTATTGAATTTTCACCAAAAACTGCCATCCTATTGTTGCCGGATTCAAAATTAAGCACATCCAGTACAAAACCTTCAGGAACATAAACAGTAACAAGTCCTGTGTCAATTAAGGTAACATCTTCAATTGCCCTAAGGGCGGGCAGGTCAACAATCTGGCCGTTAGCAATTATTTGACGGTTATTGCGGCTGAAATTATCTTGGGTTCTAATATTCATAATCCAGTTTGTTATGTTTCCATCACTGCTTATGTTCATTGAACTGCCAAAAGAAGTATTTGCATAAGGCTCTTGAGTTATGTAAAGAGTACCTGTTGCATTGTCAAATTCAAATTGCGGGCGATTACCTCTTTCAAACTCTCTAATCACTTCAAAAGTCACCAGCACATGGTCTTCCTGATGAATGCGCACATGTAAAAGAGAGGCAGGAAGGTTAGCGTCAATATGCTTAAAGTCTTCCGCATCAAAAACGGTGCGCGTAACAATTTGGCTTTGTGCCGCATACAGCACCTGAGCAGGCAGCAAAAGGCCTGCAAAAATTAAGCAAAATACTAAAATGCCGATTTTTTTCATTTACATTTCCCCTTCTGTTTTAACATCTTACGGCCTTGCGCTTAAAACCAAGACGCCCTTTTTCTGATGCTTTTTGTATTGTTTTTTCTGCAGGTAAACCAAGATTTACGGCTGCTTCCAGTGCTTCTTTATAAAGAGGCAGATAAGATATGCCAACGGCGGCTGCAAAATCATTAATAACGCCCTGCAAATGCTTTGTTTCACTGCCTATTGTGCTTTCGGCCCTGCCTAAAAGAGCGGCAATTTTACCTTGCTGAAAATAATCGTCAGGACGCCAGCCAAAAAGCCATTGATATGCAGACCAAGCGGCTGACCTGTAAAGCTCTTTATCGCTGTTTAGCCAATCGTCCGCCACATCCATAGCGCAAGGGGATTCGGAAAGTGTAACTGCCACAACAAAGTCCGACAACATAGGAAAATAGGCCGACTCCATCCAGCGGTTAAAGTCGGCTGGGCCCATAATATCCGGGTCGGCAATCATACCGGCAAAATACATTAGGTCATAATTGCCTGTTGAATAAAGTTCTTCCGCCAAGGCATGGTTTAGTTTTATCTTTTTAAACAGCGGCTTCATGGAACCTGTCGCTACACCGAAAAGAGGTTCTTTTGCACCTCTGCCGATATAGCGCTTCTTCATCATATCAGTGCCTAAGGCTTCCAGTTCTGAAATTATCTGTTGTGCTGTCATATATTCTCCTGCAAGGCTTATAAATTCGGATTTACTTAGGGATTGATGTTTACTATTCCCACAGATGTACTGATGTTGGCATTATCAAAATCTGCATCTACATTGCTGATGTTTATAGCGCCTACCGAAGTTGTGGCGGTAAGCTCTCCTTCGATGGATGAATCTGATAAAAAGATTGCACCGGCAGATGTCTGCATATTCAAGGATATGGCATTAAGTCCTCTTGCTGTAACTAATCCGCTTGTAGTTTCAGCGATAATACTGATTGCCGTAAAATCCTCAATTGAAATTGCACCGGCAGATGCTCTTAATGTAACCGTATCAGCCAGATAGCCGCCTTCAAATATGCTGATTGCACCGGCATAAGTACTCATGTTAAGTGTATTAAGCGATAGATTACGAGGTACATAAATGCGTAATACGCCGCCGTTTATGTTGGTTAATTGGGAAGCCGGTTCTTCTGTAACACTAAGCCGTCCGTCTACAATAGCTCCTTCTACTTGAGGAACAACATAGTTGCCACGCAGCGAAGGTGTATAAGCAATGCGTATATTTGTGTCATTAGTTGAAATTAAACGAATGGCATTGACGCGCAGATTTATGTCTAAATGGCTTACCAAATCGGCCGGCATATCAAACATGTGAATGGCTTCGCCAAAATTACTGTAGTCGTCAATAGCAAAATTTACTTCTTCAATAACGGCAGTTACTGCATCACTTACAGCATTACCTACAGCATAACAAGCTGATGTTGCGGCCAAAACAAGTACGAGGCAAAACGCCAAGATTATAATGCCCGGAATTTTCTTTTTCATTGATTAGTTCTCCTTTAGTTATCGTTTTACAGCATACTACGATTATCAGTATAAAAAGTCTGCATCAAAAATTAGACTTCCGTATGTCCCTAAGTAATGTACGGTTATATCCGGCCCAATTGCTTCCGACCGGCCCATTTTCCAAGGCATCTTCAAACATCTTGGTATGGGCATCTGTCATATCGGCATAATTTAATATGAAGGCTTCTATGGTTTTGGGTAAAATGGGTGAGCCATATTCATGCTTGCCGTGGTGGGACAGTATGCAGTGCTGAAGCAAATTTTTTAATGCAGGCGGAAAGCCCTCTATCTTTGAAATCTCATGGGCAATAAATTCGCTGCCTATATAGATATGGCCCAAAAGCTGACCTATATCCGTATAGTCATTTTCGGGAAAATCGGAAAGTTCAAATATTTTGCCTATGTCATGCAAAAGGGCTGCGGCTATTAAAATGTCCCGGTTTACAAATTTGTAGCGGGGCGCAAGAAAATCGCAAATCTGTGTCACAGAAAGGATATGTTCGCAAAGTCCGCCCATATAGCTGTGGTGCATATGTTTTGCGGCTGATTTATGCAAAAATGAGGTCTTTATTTCATGATTATTTACAAAGATATTGGTTAGAAGTTCTTTAAGGTGCGGGTTTTCAAGAGAATTAATAAAATCCAAAACCAATGCATAAATGACATTTACATCCTTATCTGTTACGGGGATATAATCGCCGGATAAGTACTCTCCCTCCATAGACTTGCGTATTTTACGCACATTAAGCTGAAGGTCGTCGCCAAAGGTTACAACGGTTGCTTCTATTTTAATAAAGTCCCCGGCATCAAAACTGTGTATGTCTTTATTAAGTGTCCACGCTTTGGCGGACATGGTGCCGGTTTTATCGGACAAAATCATAGACATATAGTTTTTTCCGCTTTTGGTTCTCATGATGTCTTTTCTTTTGCATAAATAATGGCACACAACATTGTCGCCGTCTTTTAAATCTTCAAGATATCTCATTTTTCGCTCCGCTCCAGGTCAAACTATAGCCCAGCACATTGCCGGGCTATAGTTGGTTTATGAAATTAATGTCTATTCAAAGTAATCGTCACCGTTGTCATCGTCATACTCGCCATTGTCTTGGTTAAACTGCCCCCAGTTAAATCCGCCTGTTTGGTGGTTGGGGTCGGGTATCAACACAAAGGTATGAACAGCAGGGGAGGTATCTGTCACCCATATATCCGGACTTACTCCTATAAAACCTTCTAATGCAAGGGTCACGGTATATCGCCTGAACTGCAGCTCAACCGACACCGGAGAAACGCCCATATATTCATCATCCAGGTATACTCTTGCGCCTTGCGGTGATGAATTAATCACTACATTGCGGGTTTGTATAAACTGCTCCAAAGACACAGTTATTTCATGATTGGCAGAATCTATGGTAACTTCGGCTTCGAAGGGTATAAAACCTTCTCTTGTAACTGATATGGAATATGTGCCGTAATCCAGCATAATCACTTCATTTGTAAGCTGGTATTCCCCATCAATTCTAAGAGTTGCATAAGGGTCTTCCACGAAAACAGTAAGAGAGCCTGACAGCAGCACCAGGTCATCAAAATTTATATGGGCATTTCCGCCCCTGGTAACGGTAACTTCAAATTCAAAGGGTTCGATATTAGCGCCTCTTACAACTACTCTGCGCTGTCCTTCGGGCACTCGTATTTCCATGCCGTCCTCGTCCAAAGCCGTAAAGATATTGCCAACTTCAACAATGCCTTGTATGATGCGGCTTTCTTCAGGAATATTAATAACCCCGTTGCCTTGATGTATATCAATAAAAACAACAAGGTCAAGACTTCGGAAGACATCTATGCTCACGATATCAACGGGGTCGATATCTTCTATGCCCACCTGCTGTCCATGATACATAACTATAGTCTGTGCGCTGTATGAATAACGTCTGTTGCCTATCAGAATTACTTGACTTTCGGTATCCACAACCACATCATGTATATTATGGTAAGTAAGCACTTGCGGACTTAGCCTTGCATCATCAATAGCGGTACCACTATATACAATTTCTACCACATCACCTGTATTAAATTGTCCAAAAGTTATTGGATTGCCGAACTTATCTCTTAAAACCGAATGACTTTCCGCAAAAAATGAGCGCCGCTGGGAAGATTCAAAGACATATATGTCTATGCGCTGGGAAGTATGGCTTATTTCCTGAATAAGACCAATTGCGGCATCGGCTGGGGCAGGGTCGGCTGCGGGCGGCGGAGTGGGGTCTGTCGGCGGAGGGCTTGCCTGTGCAAGGGATGGGCCGTTTCCGGATGAATCTTCGCTGAATATCTCACTGAACAGTAGGGCGAATGTAAAGACTGCCGCCAAAGCACACACAAATACCGTTGTTACTAAAAACACAGCATAATGAGTCTTTTTTGGAGCCTTTTTAGGCGGTGGAGATTTTTTATATTTTTTTACACCGCCGCCGGTTTTTGCTTTGTCCGAAGGCTTTCTGCCTGCGGCCGATGTGCTTGTCATAATCTTTCTTGTTGACGACAAATCATCAGGGCTGTGGCCTGCGCTTGACGGAATATAGCTTACTCCCTCGCGGTGTATAGGCACCCTTTTGGTTTGGTGATTATCCATATTATTATTGCGGTCGTCAAAGTTATCTGAACTTTTTGCCATAAAAACACCTTCTTTATCTGGGGCACAATCTTGGGGCATAACGCTGCCTTTCATCAAATATGCTAATTAACATATTTTAGCAGAGCATCACCCATGTTAAAACATTCCTCCATACGGGAGATATAGGTCTTTGGCGCAAAAGAGCGCTTTTTGCTGTAATAATCCGCTGCCACTTTGATGAATTTATCGGGGTAAAGCAAAATATGGCGGAAGATTTGTTTGTTTTCTTCTGCATCCAGCTCTGATGAGGGATTGTGCTTGCAATATGTTTCTAAAATTTTGTCAATGGGCAGCAAGGTTTCCGGTGTTGATTTTATATAGCGCTTTAAAATATATACAAGGTCAAAAAGACAATGTGAATAACCCGCTTCGCCCCAATTTGTTATAATTATATTGTCATTTTCACAGTAAATATTTTCTTCTTTTAATAAATTATGACATATATACATTCTATCTGTCAAGCCCTCTTCCGTAAATGACTTAGGCATATTGGCAAAGGTCTGCATATATGGTGCAAATGCATCGTATCCCTTTAGAAACAGCATATCAAATTCCGAAAATTTGCCGGTTTTTAACATACGTTTTCTATGCGCTTGCAGTCCGTCCATTTGCTTTGCCCCATCTTCCCCGAATTTCACCTTTCTTTTAGGGGGTTCGGCAGAAAACTTGCCCATAGAAAGAACATGATGCATTTTGGCAACATGGGCAATGATGTCTAAAAAAATTGTGCCGCCTGCAAAGTCTGCATTGGGAATGTTTACAGCATAAGAAGCAGCGTAAATATCGTCACCGTTTCTGTAATAAGGCGCATCTTGGGCAGACATAAGGAAACGGTCAACCAAAATACCGTTTGTGTGGAGATATTCTTTAATCTCATGCTGGAACATTATATTATTTATAACAACATCCGGACTGCCCACGGACTGCCCCGCTCTGTCATATGGCCTTTGTATTCTGACAGGCCCCTTGTCAGTATCGCAGACATGCCCAAATTTGTCTCTATAAATCTTTGAACTTGTAAGATTAAAGCCTGAAACTGCGGACAAGATGAAACCTTCCACAAGAACACCTCCGAAAAATTACGATTGTAGATTACTGACAATAATTACCGAACTAAAGTTATATGCTTGATTATAAGGAACAGTATTAAATACTATGAAGGATATCTCGAGGATATTCGATTATTAGGTGCTATTCCCAAGTTTTGTTATCATAAACCACCCAGCTTGATTGTATCATAGGCTATATGTTGTGTCAAGAGTGCCAGAGATTAGAAAAAGCTCAAACAGCGTAAATGTTTTATATTCATATATAGCTAATATCCGCCATCCAAGGTAAATATCTCTCCTGTGACATAATCCGCATTAATAATAAATTCCGCAAGACAAGCCACCTCCTCCGGGCGGCCTTGGCGTTTTAATGCCAGCCGGTTAATAAAGTCCTCTAAATCGTTATTATCAAGAGCGCTATTCATTTCTGTATCAATCAAGCCGCAAGCAATGGCATTAACACAAATCCCTGACATGCCCAATTCCTTTGCCAATGACTTTGTAAATGCATTTACACCGCCTTTTGTCATAGAATACACCGCTTCGCAGCTTGCTCCAACATTGCCCCAAATAGATGAAATGTTTATAATGCGGCCGTTTCCTGCATTAAGCATATATGGAACAGCGGCATGGCAGCAATTTATGACCCCGAAAAGATTTACATTAATAAGCCTGCGCCACTGATTCTCTTGCATGTCAGCAAAAAAACCAATATGGGAAATACCTGCATTATTAATCAATACATCAATACACCCAAATTTATCAGATATTTTCTCAAAAAATCCGTATGTTGTATCATAGTCCGATACATCACCGAAAAGCGGCAGCGACTTTGCGCCAAGCTGCAATATATTCTGATGCACTTCATTAAGTGCATCAAAATCCCTTGAACCATTTATGACCATATTGTGACCTCTTGCCGCAAGATGCAAAGCCATAGCCTTACCTATGCCTTTACTTGCGCCTGTTATAAAAATTGTCATGAAAAATCCTTTCTTTTAAGAACGAAATGGTATATAATATTATAATATCGTTTTAATGCCTGTTTTTAAATAACTGTTTTAAAGGAGTATTGCCGTGTTTACACCGGAAAGAAATATATTTTCTATATTTACGGGAGCCTTTGGGGTTTATGTAAAAAACGCCAAATTCCTTTTTGTTATTACCCTTATGGCTTTTGTGCCTGTATTCATTTTCCGCATGTTTTTGCCCCAAGAATATGCTGCGGCTTATTCTAATCTGGTTGAAAATGTGCTTGATGCGGTTTATGCGGCAGATTTAATTGACCTTACAACATTGGTTACTGCCCCTGTTCTTGCCGGTGCAACAAATTTCATGCTGCTGTTTTTTGGCATAGAACTGGTGTTTTTTCCGCTTTCAACAGCCGCCGCTGTCTATCTTGCGGGAATGCATCTTAAAGAAGAAAAACCCACTTTTGACGGCATGTTTAACGCTGTTATGCCTCGCTTTCCTAAGATGATTGTTACAACGGCAATTGTGGCGGTTATTCTTTATATTCTGTTCTTTGTATTCAGCAGTTTCCTACTCTTTTTATCCATTTACTTTTCTGTAGGCATGATTTTTTATCAGCATGTTGTGGCTGACGTAGGTAGATGGGGCTTTAATGCCATATCATTAAGCCGTTTTATTATAAGGGGCCGATGGTTTAGAGTGTTTTTCAGCGCCCTTGCACTTATTATAACATATTTGCTGTTTGCAATGGCAATAGAAGTTTTGGGTGTTGTAATCGGTATACAAAACAACATCTTCATACACCTGCCCTTCTTTCTATTGCAGCACTTTGCCCTGTCCTTCTTCGCTGTGGTCTTTGCCCTGTGGTATTATGATATAAAGCGTTTCCACAAGCTTAATTTTGCCGAAATTGAAAAAGAGCTTATGGAGCATATGCGTCAGCGTATGGATGGGTATGGAAGAAGGAATGATATGCCGGAAGATGAAGATGAGCGTGATAGAAAAGATGAGTAAGAGAAACAAGGGGTTTTTATGCCAAAAACTATAAATAGAATTTTTTCAAAAGAATACAAGAAATTTTTACGCACACTTATATTTCTGGCCCTGCCCATTATATTGCAAGAATTTATGGCCCACACTGTAAATTTTATGGATATTTGGATGGTGGGCCAGCTTTCTTTAGAAGCTGTAACCGGCATCGGCCTTTCGAAGCGGCTTTTCTTTTTGTTTATACTTCTTATTTTCGGCATCAACAGCGGAAGTGCTATCTTTATGGGCCAATACTGGGGCAAGCAGGAAATGACGGGCATACATAGGGTTTTGGGCATAGCTTTTACCGTCAATATAACTGTAGCCTTTATTTTTGCCGCCATTGCCCTTTTTGCGCCCCGCTGGTTTTTATCAATTTTAACATCCAATCCTTATGTTATAGAAGAAGGTGTCAGATATCTGGCTGTGGCCGGCATCATATATCTTTTAACCTCTGTATCTTTTACCATACTAATTACACTGCGCAGCATACGTCAAACCAAGATACCCATGTTTGCAAGCGCATGCGCCCTTGTCATCAAGCTTATTATAAACTATTTATTTATATTCGTGCTGGACATGGGCGTTGTTGGGGCTGCCTGGGGAACGGTTTTTGCACGGATAGTAGAGATTATTGTGCAGATATATTTTATAAGAAGATACAAGCTGCCTATTTTTACAAATATCCGCAAGCACTTTGCATTTGATTTGCCCTATATTAAAAACTTCTTCAAGATTACCCTGCCCGTTATAGGCAATGAATTTATTTGGGCTTTGGGCATCTTTATGTATGATGTAGCCTATCAATTTACGGGAAGTGAAGGCCAGGGCGCATTCCAAATATCCGATAATGTACAGCATATCTTCATGCTTCCGGGCATTGCCATTGGTGCGGCATCGGGTATTATGATTGCAAATCATCTTGGGGCAGGGGAAAGCGGGGCAGCTGTCGCAAGTTCCAAAAAATGTGTGGGCACAGGAGCCGCCATTACTGTAATTATGGGAATTGCCTTGTTTTTTGCAGCCCCTTTTATAGCATCCACATATAATGTATCCGAATCGGTGCAAAATCTGGTTGCAACCAATCTAACTATAGTTACTTTATTTATGATACCAAGAACAGTAAACTACTTTTTTATAGTGGCCATACTGCGCCAAGGGGGCGACACCCTGTTCTGCCTTATATTGGATACGGCCAGTGTCTGGCTGATAGGCATACCGCTGGCCTTTTTAGGTGCATATGTGCTGGGTCTGCCTATATACTTTGTGCTGGCTTTGGTTTACGTGGAGGAAGTTATAAAGTTCTTTATTGCTTTTGCGAGGTATCGTAAGAACCGATGGGCTAATAAGTTGGTGTGAGTAAGTAAATAAACCCCTTTCAATCCGATTTTCTTCTTTATCGGATTGAAAGGGGTTTATTTTAAAAAATCATAAATCTTTAAATCAAATTACATCACGGCTCATAAATATCAATAAAGCCCATGAGATTACTCAGCATTTCCGTTGCAAAACTTAATTCCCTCGGCGATAGTTTTTCGGCAAATTCGCTGATTTGTTGTATTTTTTGTATTCTTTTGCTAAATCCTTCAAAGTTAAACTCATAATCCGGGTCAAAAAGGTCTAGTTCACCTATATCATCAAGAAAAGCAGTAAAAGACACTTTAAATGTTTCTGAGAGTTTAACTAAATCGAAGAAATATATAGCTTTTCCTCCGAGTTCAATTTCGTTTAGTTCTTCGCTTTTAATTCCAAGGATTTTTGCCACTTCGTCCATTGTCATGTTACTTGCTTTTCTTATTTTCTTGATATTTCTTCCTACTATGGCATTAAACTGCCGTGTGCTTGTTGTCAGCCCTGTATAATATAGGCCGTATTTGTCCACTTCTTCCTGGTAAAGCTTGTACAATTCATGCTCTCCGGCTTTTTCAAATGTGCTAAAACCTTCTCCCATGAGTTTATTATCTTCAAGAAGTATACCTTTTCTTATTGTTGCACATGCTTTAAAGATTTTAAAATTATTTTGTTCGCACAGTTCAATAACTGCGTTGCAATGCGTTAAAAATATATCTTCAATTTCTTTTTCTATTATCTTGACTTTCCCTGGTTCTTTTTTCTCTATAATTTCTCTTTCTCTCCACCATAAATCAAAATACTTTGCTTTTAACAAGCGTGGCAGAATATTCATATGAAAGCCAATTTTAATACCGATATATTCTTCCCGGTCTGAATAAGATTCTAATTTTTTCAAAGCATCATTCAAATATAAATGACATTCTTGAAATGTTTTTCTGTAACCGACAATTCTTAACAGAAGCCTAAAATCAAAAAGTTCCCATTCTTCTTTGCTTGATAGCCTTTTAAATGTCATATCAGCTAACTTATAGCATTTTTCAAACTTTGATGGATTACGTAAAATATAATCATCGTATCGTTCCATTTCCCATATTTCAAGTACATTCAAAGCTTCTTCAACTTGATAAATATTTGGTTCAGATTTTTTATGTGCTTCAATAAATTCTTTTAATTTTGTCCTTGCTTCATAAAGTTTATGATAGTCTTGATTATCTTCTATATCAAGGAATATCTGTAAAGCTTCGTCTTTTGTTAAATCTTTTTTCAATCAAAATGCACCTCCATTCTTGATAATGCCCTCACAAAATGAGGGCATTATCGGGCAATTTTCTAAACAGGAAAACGAGGCCTGTCACCAACAACATGGTCGAGTGGTTTAATTGTAATTCCGAAAAAACAACAAATCCGGATGAAAAAATTACTCATGCTTACATCTCCTTTCGGTTAGAATTTTATAAATTTGCAAAGGGAGTTAACCCTAATTTTATTTATGTATTCTAAATTATAGCATAATATGACAGGTAGATGCAAGTAAAATTTTAAAAAGTTTTGTTCTAAGCAATACATCAATAGCATTTGCTTCCCTATATGCCTATTTTTAGAATGGTCAAGAAAAATTTTGAAATTTTTTTAAAAAAAATAGGATGTCACAAGCCGCATCCTGTCAAGGGCTGTTTTTGAAAACGGAAAAAGCCCGAACAAATAGGAATATAATCCCTATTTGCCGGGCTTTATGATATGTGTTTGTTGTTGATTAGTTATTTTTGGCAAGCTGTGCTTCAAGCTCTGCTATCCGTGCCGCTTGTTCATCAACCACGCTCTGCCATTTTCCGCGTTCTTCTTCTGCTCCTAAACGCCTTGCATTATGAATAGCTTGCGCCTCATCATGCCGTGCCTTAGACCGCATACGCTCTCTTTCCTTAAACTCATCAGATGCCGCCACATGGCGGTATGCTTGTAATGCTTCGCTCATATAAGACACCTCCATTGATTCGATTTTTGCCAAATCTTCCTCCGTCTTTGCATTAAATAATGATAACCATAATTCTTTGCCGCAATCTGCGGTTTCAAGAGGCGGCAGTTTTGGAAGTTCGTAAAAGTGTAGGCAGAATTTATCAGATAACGGCGTATGGCGTTTAACTTCTAATGCTCCAAACTCTGAATGAAATTCTTTGCTGTCTTTGAATTGGCTAAAGCCTAAAATGCTTATGATGATTGTCTTTGGTAGTTCTGAAAAATTATCGCCTTCTTTAATGGCTTGTGAAAATTCTTTAGCCCAAATGAATAGACTGCGTTCGGGGTAGTTGCCTTCATTTTCCACTTGAATTTCAAGGTCTGCCCTTTGTCCGTTTACTATCATGTTAATGTCAAGTCTACAAAATTTGTCGCCTATGGTTTCGGGCGGCATTTCGGGGTTAGTAATTATAAACTGCTCTATATCATCATATTTTATGCCGAGTAGTTCTGCTACGAGCCTTTTTAATAGTTCGGGGTATTTTACAAACAACATTTTGAACAATAGGTCGTTTGTCAATTTGTATTTTAATTCTGCCATAGGTTCAGCTCCCTTGTAAGCTAAGTATAGCATAGTTTAACGCTGTTTTCAATATTAAGTTGCAGCTTGGCAGGATTTGCAGCTTGTTTAGATGATAATATCAAATCCTAATAATCCCCGGCAGAAGCCCCTTCCCATTCCTCCAGAAGCTTATTAAGCCTCTCTTCCAAGGCCGCTTTCATCAAATACACTTCCCCGGCTTTAACGGCATCAGTAGCCACCTCAGGAAGAGCAAGTTCTTCTTCGGCCTTTGCTATATCAACTTCTGTCTGGGAAATCTGCGCCTCAATTTTTTCTATTTTCGCCTTATTTTTGCGCAGTCTTGCCAATTCTTCTTTTTTATCAAGCCAATCTTCTTTCGCCCCTGTTTTTGGTTTTTCTGATGCCTTTTCTGAAGCCCCGGCCTTCATCTCCGCAGTTTTTTCCACATAATAATCATAATTACCTAAAAACACCGCACTTCCGCCGCTTTGCAGTTCATATATTTTTTCGGCGGTATTGTTGATAAAATATCGGTCGTGGGATATATAAAGCACAGTTCCATGATATTCTGTTATAGCGGATTCCAGTATTTCTTTTGAAAACAAATCCAAATGATTTGTAGGTTCGTCCAAAAGCAAAAAATTTACATCAGACAGCATCAGCTTGCACAGGGCAACACGCCCGCGCTCGCCGCCGGAAAGGGATGACAGGCGTTTTTCTATATCGTCCCCAGCAAACAAAAATGCAGCAAGGGCGCTTCTTATTTCTAAATTATTAAGGCGGGGATAACTGTCGGATATCTCTTGAAATATGGTTTTATTAGGGTCAGAAAATTTCAGTTCCTGGTCATAGTAACCAATCTTTACATTGGTGCCTAAAGTTACAGATGCATCCCCAAAGCGCATCATATTAAACAGCGTTGTTTTACCTACGCCGTTTTCGCCTATAAGCGCAACTTTCTCGCCCTTTTTTATTTCCATATTTACATTTTCAAAAAGTATATGTTCATCAAAAAGCTTCCTGCCGTTTTTTATTGTCAATACATCATTTCCGGATGCAGTGCGGGGATTAAGAACCAAACGCATACGGTTCGGTGCAGACTTAGGTTTGTCTATGCGGTCTATTTTGGCAAGCTGTTTTTCTTTGCTTCTGGCCCTTTTAATAAATTTTTCACGGTTAAATGAGCGCAGCAGGGCTATGCTTTCTTCCTGGCGCTTAATTTCTTTTTGCTGGCTTGCATATTGATGCATTTGTATTTCAAAATCTTCCGCTTTTTTATCTACGAAATAGCTGTAATTTCCGCCGTAGACTTTAGCAATGCCATGCTCTACATCTATTACTTTTTTAGCCACTTTATCTAAAAAATATCGGTCATGGGAAATTATTATAACGGCTTTTTCATATTCCCGCAGAAAATAGTCTTCAAGCCATGTTATTGCATTTATATCCAAATGGTTTGTGGGCTCGTCCAAAAGCAGCAGGTCCGGCTCGGTCAGCAGCAGCTTGCCTAAAGATACTCTGGTCTTTTGTCCGCCTGATAATTTGCCGATATTAAGCCCATGTTCCACCTCAGAAAAACCAAGCCCTGACAAAACGCCCCTTACACGGCTTTTATATTCATATCCTCTGTTTGCTTCAAACTCCTGTGTCAATTTTGCGTATCTTGTCATAAGACGGTTAAGCTCTTCGCCGTCCGCTGTGCCCATTTGGCCTTCTATACTGCGTATTTCCTCCTCCATAACTGCCAAGTGGTCAAAAACCGTCAAAAGCTCTTGGTATATGTTGTTTGACATATCCAAATCCATATGCTGCGCCAAATAGGCCATTTTTGCACCTTTTTTAAGGGAAATTTCTCCGCCGTCCGATGCAATCTCGCCTAAGAGTATTTTAAAAAGAGTGGTCTTTCCTGCTCCGTTTACGCCTACAAGAGCGGCTTTTTCTTTATCATCCACCATAAAGGACACATCCTTTAAAACCACATTGGCCCCAAAGGATTTTTCTATATTTTTACAAGAAATAATCATAATATCACCTATTAGAGTATAGCCCATTTTTGGTATGATTTCAAGTATAGCCGTTCCGTTTTAAAGTCAACCTCAAACTACGCTTTTATTCCTCATTAAAGCGCTGCGAAATAAAAGCTTGCTTCGGCTGATTTTAAATCGGAACGGCTATATGCATAAAAATCCTTTGACAAAAAATATTTTAATTTGGTATAATATTTAACAAATGAAAGTATATAATACAGCAATTCCGATTGAAAATGCGGCTATTAGGAGGAAATATGAGCGAAGACAGGAAAATCTCGACGGCAGTAATTAAGCGCTTGCCCAGATATTACAGATATTTGGGTGACCTTTTAGACAAGGAAGTAACCCGCATATCTTCAAAAGAACTCTCTGTACGAATGGGCATAACGGCCAGCCAAATCCGGCAGGACTTAAATAATTTCGGCTCTTTCGGGCAGCAGGGATACGGCTATAATGTGGCTATATTGTACAATGAAATTAAAAATATTTTAGGGCTGGACAAGCTGTACAACCTCATACTTATTGGCGCAGGCAATATCGGCTGCGCTCTTGTGAACTATCCAAACTTTGGCATGAGAGGATTTAGATTTGTAGCTTTGTTTGACAAAAATCCTAAGATTATAGGTACATATGTAAATGATGTGAAAGTGCTTGATATCACACAGATTCACAATTTTTTGGCGGATAATCATGTGGATATTGCCGTACTTACATTGCCCGGAGATGAAAGTGTAGAAGTGGCCCAAAGTCTTGTAAATTCAGGTATAAAAGGCATATGGAATTTTACTCACAGCGACCTTAAACTGCCGGACAGTATCACAGTAGAAAATGTTCGTCTTACAGACAGTCTTATGACGCTTTCGTATTTAATTAGTGAAGAAGAAATTATACAAAGAGTGGATAATGATTTGCAAAAGTCAAATAACAATAAAGGGGATTTATATTGGTAATATTACAAATACTTTTAGTGCCTATATTAGGAGCAATTATTGGCTATAGTACCAATCTTTTAGCTATTTCCATGCTTTTTCGTCCGCATGAAGAAAAACGTATATTTGGCATACGTTTGCCGTTCACTCCGGGATTAATACCCAAAGAACGTAAAGAATTATCACATAAAGTTGGTCAAACCATTTCGGAAAATGTGTTAACCAAGGATGTATTGTCTGACGGCCTGGGCGATGTGGGAGAACAAATTGCGGATAATATTGTTAAAATGGTACAAAATTTTATAGATTCGGCTATGTCGAGCCCAAAGACTGCCTTGGAACTTTTTTCGCAGGTTTTTAAGATTGAAGAAGAAGTGCTTGAGCGGGCCGTAAGGCAGCAATCAAAAAAGACTGTGGATTGGCTTATAAACCATGAAGGAATCAAAGAAGCTTTACATGGCGCTTATTCCGATGCTTTGGCTTTTTCTTTAAATCTTGCCGAAAAGAGTTTGGGCAGCGGCAAAAAACTGGCGGATATTGTGCCTGCAGAAGTTATAGCTCATATAAAGTATGCCGCAAAAAGCAATATAGATAAGCTTCCTGATTTACTTCGTTCTCTTTTGAGTGACAATAGGCTGGACAAGCGTTTAAGGGAACTTGTAGGAAAAATTGCCAAAGAAAATGCAGGCGGTCTTTTGGGTATGTTTGTAAATGAGGATAAGATTTATAACAGTATAGTGGAAAATGTGCTTGAATACCTTGAAGATAAAGGAAATCAAGCTTTACTGCTTGATAAGCTTGAAGTATTTATAGATAATTTGCTGGAAAAAGACGGAAAGTGGCTTGGGACAAAGATAGAAGGCAAAAATATTGAAGATTGGATTACAAAAGCTCATGTTTATGTAGGTGATAAATTGCTTCCCGCTTTGCAGGAATGGGCGAAAGAATCAGATATTTCTGATAAAATAGCGGACAGCCTTCTCTCTATTGCTCCCGGCCGCATATTTACAGTATTTGCAATTAACAGTCATGCCCTGGATGCTAATTTGCGCAAAATTATTAAACTGCTTGCCGAAAAAGCTATAGAGCATGCGCTTAATGCCTTGGATATAGCCAAATTGGTTGAAGATAAAATAAATGCCTTTGAAACCAAAGAAGCGGAGCGGCTGGTTCTGTCTGTAGTTGGGAAGCAATTAAGATGGATAGCGCTTTTGGGCGGGCTGCTTGGTTTTGTTATTGGGTTTTTACCGGCTTTGCTTAATGTTTTAACGCCATGAAGCGCCCAATTTAGCATCGACAATTCTGCCATATCATGGTATGATATAATATTGCGAAAAACTAGCTTGTAATTTCACATTAAGGAGGCAATTGAAATGCAGAATATTGATAAACTTTCCATCGACACTTTGCGCCTATTATCGGCGGATGCTGTGCAGACCGCCAACAGCGGCCATCCCGGACTTCCGCTTGGGGCCGCACCTGCCGCTTATTCTCTATGGGCAAAGCATATGAACCACAATCCCAAAAACCCCGAATGGCGCAATAGAGATAGATTTATATTGTCAGCCGGACATGGCTCATCCCTTATTTACTCATTGCTGCATCTTTTCGGCTATGGCCTTACAGTTGATGATTTAAGGGATTTCAGGAAGTTTAATTCGGCTACGCCGGGGCATCCGGAATATGGCCATACAGCGGGTGTTGAAATTACTACAGGCCCGCTGGGCCAGGGCATAGCTAATGGTATAGGCATGGCTTGGGCAGAAAAGTATCTTAGCTCGGTATTTAACAAGCAAGATTATCCTATTATAGACCACTATACCTATATTCTTTGCGGCGACGGATGTTTGCAAGAGGGAGTTTCTGCGGAGGCTTGCTCTTTGGCGGGGACGTTAAAATTGGGTAAGGTTATTTTATTGTACGATTCTAATAATATTACAATTGAAGGTAATACAAAAATTTCTTTTACTGAGGATGTATTAAAACGCTATGAAGCTTATGGCTGGCATACGCAAAAAGTATCTGACGGAAATGATACCCAGGCCATTTCTTCCGCTGTTGAAGCTGCAAAAGCCGTAGCAGACAAGCCCAGTATTATTGAAATTAAGACGCTTATAGGCTTCGGCTCTCCCAATAAGCAAGGCAAGGCTTCTGCTCATGGTGAGCCGCTTGGAGATGAAGAGCTTGCGGCAACAAAAACTAACCTGGGTTTTGACCCCAAAGAATTTTTTCATGTGCCGGACGAGGTTAAGGCTCATGTGGAAAAGATTTTGATGGACGCTGCCGCAAAAGAGGCAAATTGGAATAAAATGGTTGATGGTTACAAAGCGGCATATGCCGAAGAATATAAGCAAATGGAATGCTGGTATAACGGTGATTTGCCCGATTTATTAAATGATGACGATTTTTGGGCATATGAAGGCAGTTTAGCTACCCGCATATCTTCAGAAAAAGTGCTTAATAAAATACATCCTTTGGTATCGAATCTTTTGGGGGGGTCGGCAGATTTGGCTCCTTCTACAAAAACCATAATGGCCGGACGAGGCAGTTTTTCGCATGAAAACCCCATCGGAGCCAATTTGCATTTCGGCGTAAGAGAGCATGCAATGAGCGCTATTGCAAACGGCATGGCGGCCCACGGCGGCTTGCGTCCATATGTGGCCGGCTTCTTTGTGTTCAGTGATTACGCAAAACCCGCCCTGCGCTTATCTGCTTTAATGGGTCTGCCTGTTATAAATATTTTCACACACGATTCTATCGGCGTTGGAGAAGACGGCCCTACTCATCAGCCTATAGAACAGCTTGCAAGCTTACGCAGCATCCCGGGCTTTACTGTAATCAGACCTTGCGACACAAAGGAAACAGCGGCGGCATGGCTTTTGGCTCTAAGCCGCAAAAACAGCCCCACAGCCATTGTGCTTACAAGGCAGAATCTTACGTTGCTTCCTGAGACGGGTAAAAATGCGCTTAAAGGAGCATATATACTAAAAGACAGCAAAAAAGCCCGGCCGGACATTATACTTATGGCCACCGGTTCGGAAGTGGAATTGATATACAATGCTCATGCTGTTCTGGCTGAAAAAGGTATTGATGCAAGGGTTGTATCCATGCCAAGCTGGGAAATTTTTGAGGAGCAGGATGTAGAATATAAAGAAAGTATACTGCCAAGCTCTGTCACAACACGACTGGCTGTAGAAGCCGCTTCACCCTTCGGATGGGAGAAATACACAGGCCTTGGCGGCGGCATAATTGCTATGGAAGGATATGGTGCCTCCGGTAAATTTGCTGATTTATTTAAGGAATTTGGCTTTACGGTTGAAAATGTAGTAGCAAGAGCTATGGAAATAGTTAAAAAATAGATATTTGTATAAATAATACCAACTTGCAATCTAAACAGCGCTAAATAACGCAGGATTTTTGTCGCAACCCCTTAACGCCCTGCCGGGCTTGGGGCAAAGGGCGAAGGTCAAAAAACCGCAGCGTGTCCAAAGACACATAAGATTTTTTGATCGAAGTATTGCGGCAAAAAGACAAGTTAGTTAGTGCTGGATAGGTTGTAAGTTGGTATAAACAGCCTCTAATCAAAATATTTGTATTAGAGGCTGTTTATTTATTGGACAAAGGTTATTGCAGGAATAATGTACGCAACCGAAGGTTGACAAATTTCAAAGTTTAGTTGGTTTCTATTTTATGGTGTCTATGGTATACTTAAAAATATGAAAAGTTTTACGAGGAGGTGTGCGTATAACAGATATAGGCAGCAAGATACAAAAGTATCGTGTAAAAAATGGTTTATCGCAGGAGATGCTGGCAGATAAACTTAATGTATCAAGACAGTCGATATCTAAATGGGAAGTGGGCAGGGCTCTTCCGGAAGTTGATAAAATTGTGCAAATAAGCCGGCTTTTTGGCATAACAACTGATGAATTGCTTATTGAAAACGATAATTTATTTAACAAACCAAACAAAAATCTCTTAAAGCTTGGCAGTATTTATTTGATTGTTAAAGATTTCAGAAAATCTATTGACTTTTATGAGAAGCTTTTGTCTATGCGGGTTTCAACAATCAACCCAAACACATTTGCGGAATTCTATTTTGATAATAAATGCATTGCTTTAATGAATGAAGCATATTTGCCCGGACATGATTACAGCGGAGAAGGGGACCACAAATTTGCATTAAATTTTTGGATTGAAGAGCTTGCCTCTGAACATATGCGCGTTAAGAGTTTAAATATCGGTGCTGTTACTGAAATAAGGCATGCGCATACTACTTACTACTATTTTCACGTGCTTGACCCCGACAATAATGTTATTGAAATAACAGGGGGCTATAGCTGATTAGCTAATAATAAAACTTAGGAGGAATAAGAAATGGAAAATGTAATGATTTGTCAAAGCTGTGAAATGCCTATGATGACAGAAGAGCAGTTCGGCAAAAATGCCGACGGCAGCAAAAATGAGGACTATTGCTGCCATTGCTGGCAAAGCGGTACTTTTGCTGATTGGTGCAAAGATTTAACAATGGAGCAAATGGCCGAAGGGAATATACGCTTCATAATAGAAGCGGGACTGGCAAAAACAGAGGAAGAGGCAAGGGCGATATCTTTGGAATCCCTTCCGAAGCTAAAGCGATGGAAAGTGTCATAAATATGAAGAACATCCCTATGGTTCCGGCAAAGAATATTGTGTACAAAACACAAGATGCCGATTCATGGTTTGGGCTTGACTATAATATGAATATCTATCGCGGCTGCTCCTATGGCTGTATCTACTGTGACAGCAGGAGTGACTGCTATAAAAATACAGAATTCGATAGAGTAAAAGTAAAAGAAAATGCCTTGCAGATTATCCGAAACGATTTAAGAAGAAAGGTCAAAACAGGTGTTGTGGCTACGGGTGCAATGAGTGACCCTTATAATCCGCTGGAAAGAAGCTTATTACTTACCCGCAATGCACTGGAGCTTATAAACGCCTTTGGTTTTGGTGCATCTGTTGCAACAAAATCCGCTTTGGTGGCTCGTGATGCGGATATTTTTAAAGATATTGCAACGCACTCTCCGGTAATTCCAAAGATGTCCATTACGACATTCGATGATGAAATATGCAAAAAGCTGGAGCCAAATGTGTCTTTAACATCAGAAAGATTTGAAGCACTGCGGATACTTGCCGATAACGGAATTTTCTGTGGCGTATTAATGTCACCTATTTTGCCTTTTATTAATGATACCGAAGAGAATATCCTGGGAATTTTACGAATGGCTAAAGAGGTAGGGGCAAAATTTGTCTATACCTACATGGGAATGACTCTTAGGCAAGGCAACCGAGAATATTATTATGAACATTTGGATAAATCATTTCCGGGAATAAAGGAAAAGTATATAAAACGGTTTGGTTTGCGGTATAACTGCCCTTCTCCTGATTATAAAAAACTTTGGAAGGTTTTTGCGGCAGAATGTGAAAGGCTTGGTTTGCTGTATGATATGAGGGCGATAATACATCACTATAAAGCGGGTTACGGCAGCAGGCAGCAAATGTTGTTTTGATGTTGTGGGGTATGTTTATACTATTATTTCACTATATATTTTTGTCACTCTATCACTATGCATCAGGCCTTCTGTACTTTCACGGTCAAATATAGAATTTATCTCGGCTATATGCTCGTCATATTCGGGACTGTCAGGCAATGGACTATCGTCCATCGATGCAATATAAGCAAGCCAGCTTTCTCTGGTATAATACATTGGGTTGGGAAACTCTAAAACTGTAGGATTTGTGAAAAACGCGTCAACAGTTCGCTTGCTTAATGATATCATTCCTCCGCCGGGTGTAAGATTATAAATGGCAATGACTAACCCGCCGGGCTTGGCGATTCGGCGGCATTCTGTGCGGAATGCATCCAAATCAAACCAATGAAGCGCATGAGCTATAATGATGACATCAATGCTGTTTTCTTGAAGAGTTGTCGCTTCCCCTGTACCATTTATAATTTTTATACTTGGAAAAGGTGCAAGCGTAACGGCAAGTTGTTTGCGCATATCAGTATTTGGTTCAACGGCAAGCACAGAACGGCCTTGTTCTGCCAGAGCTATCGTGAATTTCCCTGTGCCTGCGCCGATATCAGCAAATACGGCGTTTTGCGGCACAAGTGAACAAATATATTCAATAGCGGCTTTTGGATAACCGGGACGGCCTTTTGCGTAGGCCTCTGCTTTTCCTGTAAAGTTTTCTATACTCATCATATCACCCTTTGTTAAAAATCGAGCAAAAATTTACATACCCACTCAGACCTTCACCTTTATAAAAGTATAAAATTGGTTTGAGTGGGTATGTATTTAAAATTTATGGGGCTGAACATTTGGAATAATCCTTTTTGGTTTCTTTGCTATCGCAAATTGTACCATACCAATTCGCCGCTTGCAAGCGTAACCTTATGCTGTTGCCCATCGGCATAAATCACAGCTTGCTGTTCTTCATAGGAATTGTTGCATAAGCAGTATTTATTTCCATGATAGCAATGAATCTCTACATGAGGGTTCTCGCAATGCCACTGGTTTAAAACTGCTTCTTTGCGGCTGCTCCACAATATGGCACGATGCAGCAGGGCAGCATTTTCGGGGCTATATGGAAGACCTCCGAAGTATACACATCTTCCGTCAAAATAGCTGTTTGCCGCCAATTGTATTTCTTGCTCTTTATTTACCAGAATTTGTGTGCCTTCCAAAGCATAAATATTCTTGGTTCCCTCACCAAAATCTATTGTGTCCGTATTGATATTTTCAGTAATAAAATGCGGCTTTTCTTCCCAATTGTATTTATCGTAACCCAATGTGAATCCTGTTTCCTTCTCTACTCCCAGTGCTTGTGCAAGTTGGAAGAAATGCCCGCCATACTGATGCCCGCTGGGTTCGCCAATGCCGATAAAGCCGCCGCCTTTGGCAATAAAGCCGCGAATTGCCGAGATTATATTTGTATCAGCCCAATAGTCCCCGCCTGTGTGGGCCGTGTCTGCTCCGCCTGTATTAATGATTACATCTATGTCATCTAAAATTTTAGGATTTTCCAAAATATCCTCAAAATTAATAAAACATACATCATAAGGCGCACCAGAGAGATATTCAATTACCCCAAAATAGCTGTAATTCTGCTTTTGATATAATGCATGATGAACCATGTGGTTGCCCCATGCCCGCATTTTGCCCCAACAGTTTAAAACGGCCACTTTGGCATGTGTATATGGCGCTCCGGCCTTTACATTTTCATAAAGAGAGCGGAATTCATTGCAAACTTGTTCGACATAGCCGATAAAATCGGGAAATTGCAGGGCAAGTTTAAGATAACCGCCATAACCTATGCGGTCAATGGGGCTGCGTAAAATAGCGCGCCGGGCGGTCAGCCAATTGGCCTTTGCTTCTGATACAGGGTCACCACCGGGATAAAAGGTATCGGGGAAGAAATATGGCAAGAAGCGTCCCTCGGTATATTTTGCGCCTTTGATATCGCTAATCAGCCGCAGTGTTGCCCCGTTTCCGACGCTGCCCACAACAGCATCCAGACCAATCTCGGCAAATTCTTCCATCCAAGGGTCACAGCCAATAAAATGGTCGCCTAAAAACATCATGGCTTCTTTGTCGTGAGAGTGTGTGATATCAACCATTTCTTTAGCCAAAGCGGCCACTTCCCGGCGTTGAAAAGCCATAAAATCACGATATTCTTTTGTGGGGATTCGATATTGGTTATTATAGTACCCTTGGTCAATAATAAACTCCGGACGGAAAGCATATCCGTACTCTTTCTCGAATTGTTCAAGTATATAAGGGCTTACAGAAGCGGAATATCCATACCAATCAACATATTTCTGCCTGCGCATTTCATCAAAAATCAGGGTAAATTGATGAAAAAATGTTGTAAAACGCAGCACATCCACATGAGGATTGTCTGTTAAAAATTTCCTAAGACGGTTCATAGAGTATTCTTTTGTCTTGGGCTGACGTACATCAAAAGTCATTTGACGTTCAAAATCTTTCCAGTCATTTGTAACGGCATTATACATATGTACAGGGTCCCATATTATGTATGCAAGAAAACTTACAGTATATTCATGATAGGGACTTGTGTTTTTGACGGTCACGCAACCGGTAGATTTATCATAATGCCAGTTTGCTGCATCAACAATCTCTCCGCTTGTGCGGTCAATTACCTCCCACCAGCGGGTTATGTCATCACAGTCATTAACTGCCAGCAAATCTTTGCTGATGCCTGAAAGCAGCGGGATTGAAAGAGGCTCTCCCGTGGCTGTATAAAAACCTGTCATAATATACATCTGCTGTATTTCATCAGGATTTGCAACGGCCCAAGCGTTGTCCTTGCGTGTAGTATAGTAAGTATTATAAATTTTTGCGCCTGATTCTTTTAAATCTATAGGAAATTCCGTGCCGTCGCAGTCCCGTATAGCATCTGCACCCCAGCGCTTCATAATATCAAGAGTTTCTTTGATTACATCAAAATCGGTTGGTATGGTAACTTTACCCAATATACTCACTCTCCTTTTACGAAAAATTTATATTGCAAACCTGTCCCTTATGCATATCCAAAGCGCATATCTGCTTGCCATCATGATAAATACTGCAATTTCCTCCCGCAGCCGAATAAATTCGCATAAAAATCGGTTTTGCATTATGCCATTCCAAGTCAATTTCAAAACCGCCGCGGGCCCTAAATCCTTTAAACTCACCGCTATGCCACGCAGAGGGCAAAGCAGGCAAAAGTTCTATATATTTATTATGGGATTGCAAAAGCATCTCTGTTATGCAGGCTGTTGCGCCAAAGTTGCCGTCAATTTGGAAAGGAGGATGGGAGCTTAAAAGATTGGCATACAGACCTCCTGCTGACGGATATTTTGCGTTATGCGGCACTAAATTATAGAAGTTCTCAAAAACTTTCAGGCATTTATCACCATCTTTTAATCTTGCCCAAAGGCATACGCGCCAAGCCAATCCCCAGCTTGTGCTGACATCTCCGCGTAAATTCATAGTTTTTTTAGCTGCCGAAAAAACTTCTGCATTGCTTTCATCTATTTGCCGACCCGGAAAAAGGCCGTAAAGATGAGAGAGATGGCGGTGCTGTTCTTCGGTTTCGTCAAAATCCCTGCTCCATTCCATTATCTGTCCCTTTGCTCCAACTTGTACGGGATGCAAACGCTCTCTGGCTTGCAGAAGATTTAACACAAATTCTGAATCTATATCCAAAATATTTGCGGCATCAATGCAGTTAGTAAATAATTCCCAAATGAGCATTATATCACAAGTAGCTGAGGCGCAAACGGAATGGCGTGTGCCGTCTACGCCGAAATTATGCTCCGGTGATGTTGAAGGAGAGCTTACTAAATATCCATCTTTATCCTCGGTAAGCCATGCAAGGTAAAACTCGGCGGCGCTTCGCATGACAGGATAAGCTTTGCCTTGCAGATAGTCAAGGTCACATGTAAAAGCATAATGTTCCCAAAGATGCGAACAAAGCCAAATGCCGCCCATTGGCCACAGTGCCCAAATCGGGTCGCCGTGGCCGAAATCTCCTACAGGCGCGGTTTGCCCCCAAAGGTCACTGTTATGATGTGCAACCCATCCCGGCGCATTGTAATTGATTCTTGCAGTTTCTTTTCCTTTATCAGCCAGTTTTTCAATAAAGTCCAGCAGCGGCATATGACATTCAGCCAAATTTGTGGGTAACGCAGGCCAATAGTTCATTTGTGTATTGATATTTATATGATAATTACTTTTCCAAGGCGGGCATAATTCTTTATTCCATATGCCTTGTAAATTTGCGGGCAGGCATCCCGCCCTTGATGATGCTATAGTTAAATAGCGTCCAAAGTCGAACAAAAGCTCTGTTAAGCCTATGTCGGCGGGGTTATATGCCGCAATGCGTGATGCGGTGTCCGGCGCATCAAAATGCAAGTCTTTTTTGCCCAAGTTTATGGATGCACGATTAAACAACGGACTGTAATCTGCAATATGATTATTTTTTAATGTATCATAATCTGTAAGTTTAGGTGTAAATCTCTCTATTGGCTTTGCAAAGTTAGTTGCGGCAGTCAGCATAATGGTAACGCTGTCCGCATCTTCTACATTCAAGCACAATTCTTGCTTATTTTGAACAACACGCCCATTCTGCACCCAAATATGCATCTCTGCCGCAAAACGCAATGCTTTTGTGGTCTGCGGGTCTCCATAGCGAACAGCCTCAGGAACATCATAATTCGGCCCCAGCACCACTTCGGGCGCAATACCTTGCATTATGACGGCATTTTCAGTGGTTTGAACACTATGAATCAACCTGCTGGTGAGTTTTGCAGAAAAATTAACAGCATCTTTAGTATCAGATGAAATCCGTATGACAAGCGCATTATCGGGATGTGAACAGAAATATTCGCGCGTAAACCGCACGCCGGAGGATATATAACTTGTACGGCAAATTGCCTCTTTTAAATCAAGCTGTCTGTGATAGTCTGATACATCACCATGCCCAAAATCTAACGATAAATCCCCAAGCGGCATATATGCCTGTGTATACGGACCCATCATTTTTTTGCCCAATTTATCCGCCAGCGCATAATCTTCAGATGCAACAGCGGCACGGATTTGCGGAAGAACCTCGGCGGCTTCGGGATTGTTCCATTCCGTTTCAAAGCCTGACCATAATGTTTCTTCATTTAACTGTATCAATTCTTGCGAAATACCGCCGAAAACCATAGCGCCTATGCGCCCATTGCCCAAAGGCAAAGCGTCTGTCCAAGCTTCTGCCGGCTGCTTATACTGTAGAATACTCATTCTTTTAAACCTCCTGCACCGATACCCCTAATAAGATATCGTTGGCCGATAAGATAAATTATAATAGTTGGAACAAGAACCATCATCAATGCTGCATACAGTGCGCCAAAATCTGTTGCGCGCCGCTGCACTTCAAAAAGATTGGCAACACCAATAGGCACAGTATGGTTTGAAGGACTGCGCAGCATAACCAAAGCCATTGGATATTCATTCCAAAATCCCATTGCATTAAGCATTGAAACGGTAATTATGCCCGGCTTTGCCATGGGTACAATAATGCGCAGCAGTATCTGGAAATTGCTGCAGCCGTCAATTTTGGCGGCTTCTTCATAGCTTGGAGATATGGTGCGCATATATCCCGCAAGCAGAAAAGCGGAAAAGGGAATGCCGGTGGATGCATATACCAAGCTAAGTGCCCATAAGTTATCCAGCATATTTAAGTTAAACATCAAAACATAAAGAGGTATTATTATATAAACACCTTGTATGAATAAGCAAATGGCAAACAACAGTTCAAGCGCACGGGCGCCGAAGAATTTATATCGTGCCATGGCATAGGACAAAGGCACTGAAAAAATTAACAACAGTGCAAGGCTGAGAACCACCACGAAAACGGAATTAAACATAAACGCACCCATGTTGGCCGCCGTAAATGCCCTGATATAGTTATCATAGGCGAAGCCTTGCGGAAGGGCGGTGCGGCTTATCAAAATCTCATGTGTGGTCTTAAAAGACGACATAAGATTCCATAACAGAGGGTATAAAACCACTATTGTATAAATTATCAGCAGTATGCGCACGGTCCATCTGACGGAATGAGCCCGCATTTGATAGGCATCAAAAAACCTGTTTTTTGAATTATTATTCAAGACATCACCCCCTTATAATTCACTGCTATAGGTTAGTTTCCTGGAGATATATGACATAGCAAGTGCCATAAGCATTGAAAATACCGCAATGGCCATGGCATATCCGAAGTTGGCGGCGTTAAAGGCCATGTTATACATATGCCCAAGCAGCACAAGAGTTGAAGTGCCCGGCCCAAAATTCGTCATTACTCTGCCAAGGATGAAGCTGATGCCCATAGTGCCTGAAAGTGCCAAAACATAGGTGATTCCTATATGGTCCCGCAGCATGGGTATAGTTATGCGGAAAAATTTGGACATGCCTGTAGCGCCGTCAATGTCGGCGGCTTCAAAGATATCTCTGCTTATGCTGTCAATAGCTGCAATCAGCAAAACCATATAATATCCAACGGCCTGCCATATCATTACAATTGTTATTGCCCAAATTGCAAAGGTTGGGTCTCCAAGCCAAGGTATGGGCTCGACGCCGAAATTTGCTAAAAAACTGTTGATGGGGCCTGATGCACGAGGGTCGAAAAGGGCTGAAAACACTACGGCTACAACAACCATAGACAGTACGCTGGGCAGAAAAAACAGTACCCTGTATATGCTTCTTTCCCTAAGTTTTGTCTGCGTCAGTGAAAAGGCAAAAGCAAGCGCCAAAAAGATGACAACCGCAGGAACTATAGCCAGTAACTGCAGTGTATTTCGCAAAGATGTGATGAAATGCGGGTCATTTGTGAACATGCGTATGTAATTGCCAAAACCAGTAAATTGCCATGTGCCCATAGAAAGGCTTGTGGCATTGGTGAAGGACATTATAAGCGAGCTTGTAAGCGGATATATCAAGAAAAGCAAAACCAAGCTTAAACCCGGCAGTACGCAAATTGCGATAAAGCCCTTGGGCATTACATTAAGTTTGGAACTTTTTTCGGGTTTTCTTACTTTGGTTATATTCATTGCGGCACCTCCATACACAGAAACCACAGCTACATAAAGCCGTGGTTTCTGCTATTTTCATGCTTATAAAAATCTAAGTTGTATACAAATGTTATTCATTAGCTGCAATATGCGCACGAATTTGTGCATTAAGCTCTTCCATAGCCGCTATATATTCATCCACGGTTATAGCGCCTGTCATAAGCGGCGTCATTCTGTTGTCAAAAATCTCATTACCCATGTGAATCGGCATTCCCGGAGGAATCGGCGCAAAAGACATAAGCATGAAAATGCCTTCGTCATAAGCACGCATCATGTTGTAAACACTTGGGTCAAGCTCTGCGGCGGCTACTGTCCTTGCATCATGTACGGCCATTACGCCGTCAGCAAGTGATGCAAAGGCTCTTATGCTCTCTGCCGTGTACATAAAAGCAAGAAAATCCAGCGCAAGGTCAGTATTTGGAGCTTCTGCCGGTATGGCTACGCCGCCGAAAGATGAAAGTACAAAGCGAGGCTGACTGGCTTGCAATGTAGGCACGGGTGCTATTGCAAATTCAAAGCCGGGTTCTCTCGGTGCATCGGCCATTTCATTTACAAACCAAGTACCGTTAGGAATAAACAGCGCACGGCCCATCATCATATCCGCTTGAGATTGTGTATGGTCAAGGCCGACGGTGCCTGTCATTAAATAGCCTCCTGTACCCATGCGGGCAAGGTTTTGGAGTACTTGCCTGACGGCGGGATTGTCCCAAGAACCTTCTTCATAATTTTCTATGGCATTTATGGCAGACATTCCGCCTGCACCGGCTATTGCGGGCCAAAGGATGGATTCAAGATATCCGGGATGTATGCCCTGATATGTAAAAATCGAACGTCTTTCCGTACCTGTGCCGATTGCTGCGTGGTTTGCGGGGTCATCCAGCATGGCGTCCATTGCAAACCATTCATCCCAAGTTGTTGGCGGTGTCCAGCCTTTTTCTTCAAATAGGGTAATGTTGTATACCGGACCCATTGGCCCTGCATGCAAAGGTGCAAAGAAAATACGTCCGTCACCGTATGGTGCAAAAGCTGTACTTTCCAGCATGCCGGGAACTATGATATCGCGCATCATAACGCCTGGGCGGTCAAGAACTTCTGTATTGTTAAAAAAGTTGGTTAAATCCAGAAATTCTTCATTTTGGGTCATGGAAATCATGAAGCCGAAATTGGGCTGCATAACCATTATATCAGGCATTTCGCCAACCGCCAATTGCGGTGCCAAGATGCTTTCGATATCAGGTGAAATCTGCATATTAACAGTTACACCGGGGTTGGCGGCTTCAAAACGTTCGTTAAGGTCAATCCAAAAGTCCCTGCCAAAACCGCCTTCAAATACAGCGATGTTAAGCACATCACCATCCGGGGCATCGTCACCGTTTCCTCCGCAAGCTGCAAATACGAGCAAAGAGGCCGTTAACAGGGCAAGAAGTCCCGGGATTTTGATTTTCTTCATTGAAAATTACCTCCTTATTAATCAATTTCTTGATAATTTGTATGTTACTATCGTCATTATACAATACAATAGATTTTTTTGCAATAGTTTTTGTTTAATTTCTTGAAAATTTTTTTTGATATGAAAAATTGATGTTGAAAATGTATATCGTATATGATAAAATAAAGAACGGCAACCACTATGCAATGAGATTAGGTGAGCAAAGTATGGAGATTAGGAATACAAAATACATGGAAGTTGCGGATTGGCTGCGTAAAAATATACGCAGCAACAACTTTAAGCCGGGCGAAAGGCTTATAAGCGAACATGGCCTTTGCGAAAAATTTGGCATAAGCCGCTATACTGCCCGTTCTGCTATTTCTGCTCTTGAAGAAGAGGGTTTGGTTGTACGCAGACAAGGCAGCGGCACCTATATCAATACAGATGTGTATGCAGGGCGCAAAAATATAGGCGTTCTGCTTACATACGCAGATGACTATACATTTTCCGATATGATTTCGGGTATTGATTCGGTGCTGTCCCGGCAAAACCACCTAATTACCCTTGCCATGACGCAAAATAAAGTGGAAACAGAGCGCAGTCAACTTTTATCACTGCTTGCGGCAGATGTGGACGGACTTATTGTGGAAGCCGTAAAATCAGCTTTGGCAAGTCCGAATCTTGAAGTTTACAAAGACTTTGCCGACAGAAACATACCGGTTATTTTTATTAACAATTATCACACGCGTTTGGACTGTAATTTTGTAGTAAATGATGATGCGGAAGGCGCACGCATTGCCACGGACTTTCTTATTAAAAACGGTCATCATAAAATTGCCGGTATTTTCAACCACTCATCCATACAAGGCGGGCTTAGATACGAAGGGTTTGTAAACAAGTTGTATGAAAAGAATCTTGTGCTGGACGAAAGCCGCATAATTTGGTATTCTGAAGAAAATTTATCTGCGATGTTTTCGGGAGAGCAATTGCAGGGGCTTGCAAAAATCTTTTCAAACTGCACGGCGGTTTTGTGTTATAGCGACATGGTGGCCTATACCTTGATAGAAGCTGCACCAAAAATTGGTTTGCGCATTCCTGAAGATTTATCTATAGCAAGCTTTGACAATTCTTTTCTTTCACGGCTTATTTCGCCCGCAATTACAACCATAACACATCCCGGTGCAGATATGGGCAAACTTGCGGCGGAATCGCTGTTAAGGATTATTCAAAATCCCGGATATAGAATAAAACATGTATATAAGCCGCAGCTGATTGTTAGGGATACGGTGCGGAAGTTGTTGTAAAGTTGTTAGAAATATTGTGCGGCGTTTCAACAAATATACCTCGCAGAGACTTACGCAGACATGACCCTGCGAGGTATGGAGTATTTTATATTAGCCGGTATTACGGATAAGTAATGCCTTCAGGCCCAAAGCGAGCATAGAGATGTTTGTACCCATCCTCTTCCATTCTCAAGATAGCGGTCTTTTCGTCAGCATGATATGCTTTAATATCGTCTTTTTCTTTCCAGTTCATTGTTTCCATTAATTCACGGGGTAAAGTTATTCTGCCAAAGATATCAACTTCTGCAACGATAGATTGCGGTGAAATATCTTTTTTATTAACATCAGTGTACAAAATAACAATGCTGTTAATAGGGAGCAGATAGAGCTTTGTGCCGCTTTCCAAGCTTAGGTCTTTTCTTAATTCGCCCGGCAGAATTAATCTGCCGATATTGTCAATTGTCTTTACGGAATAGATTTTCATAAAAATAACCCACCTTTCGTCTTTTTTGTTTGCCGTAAGTTTGTTTGAACTTCGGCTTGACAAGAAGACCTAAGTGAGCGTATACTTTTCTTAGGTCTCATTGAGGGCCTTGTGGGTGCTTGTCCGGGTTTCCGTGTCAAAGAAAACTTACCGGGCAAGCACGTTTTTAAATCAAAGCCCTCGTATATGGTATAAAGGATGTGTTGCGGATGCTACGAAACCATCTATAAAAGGTGTAAATAACACTTGGTAGAAAGTTATCAAATTGTTTGAGAAAAAAATTGCCGCTACCGAAATATCAATGTTATAATATAGCACAATCAGTAGGACGAACAAAATTTATATTAACGGAGGTTCGGAGAATGAATGAATTTTTATGCCAAAGCTGTGGGAGCTATTTTCCCGTTGAAGGAAATTACGGAACAAACGCAGATGGCTCAAAAAACGAAGATTATTGTAAATATTGCTATATTGACGGTGCTTTTGGTAAGCCTAACGAAACAATGGAAGAAATGGTTGATAGTTGCGTTCCTTGGCGAATAAAAAGCGAAACGTATCCAGACGGTTATGCCGATGCAGAAACTGCCAAAAAAGAAATGATGAAATCCTTTCTCTCATTAAAACGTTGGAAATAAGCATTTTCTTCAAACAAAGTACTTTGGATTATATCTGCAAGTACAATACTTGTTATGGTACATAAACGTGTTCTTCGGGTTTTGGATAAACGTGACTGCTTTTTAAGCTTGTATTATTCAAAAACCATGAAGACGCATTATGCTATAGCGTTATTTCTGCCCTTAGCA
>Ga0123352_10001129_pt1 | contig 34699 bp, 17 predicted proteins | sample TergutLab28metaG_FD_89700 | JGI IMG/M metagenome (GOLD analysis project Ga0123352, IMG submission 89700) | Labiotermes labralis P1 segment gut microbial communities from Petit-Saut dam, French Guiana - Lab288 P1 | ecosystem: Host-associated > Arthropoda: Insects > Digestive system > Gut ...
ATAGGACGACCGAGGAAGAGATGGAGGGACCAACTTCATCTTGAGGATCAAGGAACAGGAAACACACCTAACCCTTCAGGAACATGATGATGATATATATATACTTCTTCTTGAGGATCAAGGAACAGGAAACACACCTAACCCTTCAGGAACATGATGATGATGATGATATATATATATATATACTTCATCTTGAGGATCAAGAAACAGGAAACACACCTAACCCTTCAGGAACATGATGATGATATATATATATATATATATATATATATATATATGATATGAAGGAATCGCTCGTTATTTACACGGCGGCGGCAGCCTGAAATCGCCCATAGAGATATTTAATGTAATCCTTGTTGTGTGGGGCCTCTTTTGGTGTACATGATAACGGAAGAAGTTACGACACAATTGTGTCCTGACGTAAGAGGTACATGTTACGTTACGCTTTTTCTGAGGCGTTGTCGTATTTCTTGTGGGGACAAATCGTGACGCTTGGGAATGAGGTGTTCCAGGCTTTATAATCTCGTTCCATAGAGATGACAGTTGGGTTTTCCTGGTAGCGTCTCCAAGTGGACAAACTGAGTAGTGCCGCACCAACCATGCAGGCGAAAATCAGACCAAGCCATACGACACTGTAAGAACAATTAGACCCACAAGAACAGACAATATTCTATGTAAGAATTTCGTGTAATTTTAGGCCTCATTGTAATGATATATATTTGTTGCGGTGACAATTAATGTTTTACACGCTACGAAATGTGTAAAAATAATACAAACGATTATTTCTTCAGCTCAAAATCAACTTTCCGTTGGAGTTTGTAAATTTTACATAACTCTGGGGCGTATTTAATGTAAAGGAATTTTCTCTGAGTGGGTTCCTGAAATAGTGCGGGACCAAAAAAAAAACGAGTAATTAATTTTCATTATGAAACGTATTGAGACATATCAAATTCAGAAAGGGGGATGCTGCGTTGAGTCATCTTGTACGTAACACCAAATGTCTCAACAACAAGGAATCGTAAAAACTGGTAAGACATCAGGGTGGAAAGTGTTGAGAAGAAATGTCCGTCAAAATAACGTTGAAGTTTAAGTGATTCGTGGAAGAGAAACCCGGCGCTCACAGATTTACTTCAAATAGCTGCAAATTTGGTTGTTTTGCTGAAACGTAACTTGTTTATGGACAGAATTCAAATAACGATCACTCAATATTTCGTTTTATACGTCAGTGTTTCTAGTGTTTTGTAAATATACATCAGGTTTATGTCTTTTTTCCATGCCAATCTTCTAGTGTTACCAATTCTGGAAAGTAAATTTCGCGTATTACAGTATTTCCGTACAAAAACTGTATTTTAAAATTTAGGTGGTCAGAAGTCCAGTGTTGTGTGAACTTCACCTATTTCAATAATCAGATAGAAAACAACAACAATATATATTAAGTTCTCACCGCTCAGAAGTAGCCCGATTTTTCGGTGTCAGGTACTTGAGTCCATGAATGGATGAAGTTTCCAAAAACATCATTAAGTATGTGCATATTTTCTCCACCATTTTGTTTGTCTTATATGAACTCTTACTGTAAAACTTTGCTGGGCGGAAAAGCCGTTTTGAATTCGCCTGCTGTATTTCATCTGCGCCCCTTACACGACTAGCAGAGTCCTGTCGCCACTTCATTTTCTGTGTATCACGTTTTCTCATTTCTCTTTTATGCTTCATACTACTTTATATAATACAGACACATAAATCTGCTAACACATGCGAACTGAAAACGAGTAGCAATTCTTGTCCCTCTGTCGTCCACAGCAGTTTGTGTTTGCACTAACTTTTTTCTCCTCAAGGGCCACAAAATTATTTTATTTGGGTACGGTTCCGCAATTGTCGAAGTTCGGACACGATCACTGCTAGAAGAGCTTTTTTTTATCTGAGATATGACTGTGCATTAGTCTGAAATCTATAATAGAATCAGTTTTTCGTGTTCGTAGATAGAAAATAACATATCTATGTTGGGGCTGCTTGAATACAATTCTATATTATGTAAGTTTCTGTACATTTATCATACTACAGATCAATGCCTATTGTTATGAATTATTTATCTCGTAAATTATATTCGTAAACATGAAATCTATGATTCTTTTATTCATATTGTGTTTATAGATTCCTAGGAAATTTGTGTAGCATTTGTGTGGTAGATATTGTGCCATAAAAAGTATTTAAAATAAACATAAATGCTTGAGACTATCTGGGGAAGAGAGCGTGTGCCTGTAGGAGGTGCGCAGGTAGAGTAATATGTAAATTAGGGAGGAAAAACAATAAAATAAATGGTTCTCAGTATGAACTCTCTTACAATATGATGGTAAAATAAGGACAGATAATTGGATCCATCTTGAAATAATAAGAAGCACATAAACGTGAGTTTGCGAATGTCATTGGTACAGATTTCTTGATTAAGGGTTAAAGAGGGACGTGAGAAATGGAATATATATATATATATATATATATATATTTTACTTTCTGTCGCAATCGAGGGTGATTAACATTATTATGTAAGTAATTATATTTTAACACCCTTTTTATTCCGGTTACATAAGAATGCAGTCTTATATAGGTAATCTTATTTCGAATGTCACGGCCAGTGGACGCTACGTTTCTTGTCCCTCTACAGTTCCCACCGTAGGGATGGACGCCAAATTAATTAATTATAGCAGATGTAGTGGGTTTAAGCTCGATTTGCACAGCTCAGCTCAAATTATGCGGGCGCAGATCCTTTTGTGAAGTTCATCACCGGTATTCGATCCGACCAACGTGGAAGTAGAAGTTTTTTATGGATAAGAAAAAATTCATTAAAAAAAATATTATTGGAGTGAATAAAGTTTACTGAATTTCAAAATATGGCCATCAGAACGTGGTAGCTCTTAAGGACATTCTTGCAACAAGTGTACTTTCTCGTAGTTGACAGCTGTAAGTCGATTAAATTTTTGTATAACGGTGTAAGCAACGAACAAGGTGCAAAAAATTCCGTTTACTGATGTTTTTAAATAAGCTCTACATGTTTCGGACGACAAACTCGCCCAATCTCATGAGCACTTTTTGACTGCATTTTCAGTCAAGAAGTGCTCCTGAGGATGGGCAAGTTTATCGCCCGAAACACGTAGAACTGATTTAAAAAGACCAATAAACGGAATTTGTTGCATCTTGTTGGTTACCTATCGCTGTTCTAATGATGCACGGTCTCATAAACATCAAGAAAATATTTGTATGTCCGCATCACCCGTTTGTCGTGTTTCATACTTTATATCAAGTATATTTCCTCCCCACTGAGAAAGGAAAGCAACTTTCCTCAATACTGGAGGCATAGCGACCGACCGAACCGAACTATGAGAACTTATCTCCCGTCTTGTAGGTATTTCGTTTTCCAACATTAATATTCGTGAACAAATGGACATCGGCTTCTTCAACTCTTCAAGGTCCTTCCTCCTGTAATTGACCAGATTTTCTTAGACTACACTGCCGAATCCTCTTTGGTTACAATTAATTGAAATATCCTTGTAAGTAAAATTTCTTCGGAAGAAATCACAAAGAAGTTACGTTAGACTTGGGGGCAAGAGGTTATTAGCTCACGATTCTCTGAATTTATGACCCATTCAGAGAGTGAAAACGAATTTCGGTGCTATCAAGTGTAACGCCCAACTGGCCTGGTTTGGCCTAAAGAATCCCATTACTCCCACAACTGAACTGTAAAAATGTGAAGATTGAAAACGTTTTCTTGAAGTTTATGATGAAGATAAGCATGCAATGGTGAATACATCCGCTTCCGATTTAGTCAAAGTAGAATTTTAGAACATTTTCATTATCATATACACAAAGGGATGGCTTGTCTGAGAAGTGAACAAGAATCTCACACTAAAATTACAGCCATATATCAATTTCGCATTCATTTTCACAATTTTGTGTTTATAAAGCAACGAATCTATCTTTACACGTGTGTTTCACTTCACAAATATATAATTTTACCTTCTCTGAGAAGAAAAATGTCTGTAAACATTTTACTGTCGATAATGAGATTGCAAACAGCTTACTCTATAACGAATTATATAGTTCTTGCTAAGGTGTTTTTTACTTTCATAAAGTAATGCGTTTTCGTGGTACACGCATAAATTGAATTCCCAATACTCCCATCAGGGATGTACAGCTTCCTCTGGACCGATTTTTGCGACACTCGCAAACGCTTTACGGCCTTACATTCAGATGCGCTATGCTGAAGTTCGTTTAAATCAGTCTGTAAATGTGAAGAGCGCCGACAGAACTGTATCTACTCCCTTCGTGAAATGATGGCTTTCACTATGTCAACCATCACGATAGGCAGAATCGAGTAATAATTTAAAGTCGATGTCTCGTGCACTGAATTTTAACACAACAGGACGAAACATGGCAAAATTTCATGCTCGCCATTAAATGAATTGTAACTTCCACTGCACCAATTTTCACGAAAACAATGAACACTCGACGGCATTATATTGAAATTCTTTCTATCAGTGTTCATTACGGTTAAATCGTGTAAAATGCGGGCGTAAATCCACCCAAACCCTTAAATGAAGTAGGACTGCCACTCAGCCGATTTTCACGCAACTTGTGCTTTCTCGATGTTTTTTTTTTTTTAAGAATGCCTATGCCGAATTTCGTGGAAATCCAACACACAGGTTAATCCAAGGGTGCAAATATCCCGAGTGCCAAGTCGCTATGGCTACTAAATTGTATATACTGTAAATCGCTTCATGTGACCTGGCTCCTAGAATTTTGAGGTGACACCAAGATTTTTAAATAGTTTGTACACCCCTTGGTTAGACGCTGACAGTAAATCACAGACAGACGAACGGATGTTGTCTGCAAATAAGTTGATCCTATTTACTTTGTAAAGGACGTGTAGAGAGTGAAACACAAAAACAGCGTTACGTAAGCGGTGTTCTGTAGTGTGGGAGGAGTTTACTGATGTTTAAGAGTAACTTGTTACCCCAGCATATCTGCTCTGGTTATGGACGCAACAATTTCTCTGAAACATCCGTACAATTCTACCGGACAGCACGGTGACATATCCAAGAAGACGGGCTGAAAACTTTATAGTCACCGCCGTGATAATCTAAATCTGACCCAGAATATGTTTTGGGATATGATGCTGTGGGGTTTACTATTTAGGAGCCTAAGTTACACACGTGTCTACCAAGCTACACGGCGTCATATGTCAGTACGCCGCAGTCCTCATAGGCAATGGAAGTGGGGTTGCTAAAAGTTCCGCTGTTCTCTAATAGATGGCAGCAAGAGACTTGTTACACTGCAGCTCCAACAGGCTGTCAAAATCTGATCGATGGTTGAAAGCGTGTGTGCAGGGAACTGGAAGTATTTGAAATGGATTAATTAAACCTGCTTGGATTCAGTTTTGTTTTGTTATTATTTTTTATGTATGTATTTATGCTTTGTGCTGGATAATGTGCGTTGCTAATTTTAGAAGAAATTTAGTCTTACATGTTCTTTAGTAATTGGCCACGTACAATGCACTGTTGGGCCAAATAATTACCAGCAGGAGTGGTGAAGCTACGTACAAGGTTTTCGTGTTGAGGAAGTTGCAAAGGTATGTTCGGTTTTCCAAGTCCATTTTTACGCGTCTGATGAAAATAGAAAATCAAGTACTGTGAATGTGTAATTACAGCTTTCTTTAAGGTTAAGAACAGCATGTGATCAAGAATGCGTTCTTCGTACATGTGATGCCGTTTGGTTTGGCACATGGATACAAAAGCTACGTTGGAACCTGATGCATCCATATTCACGTCACCCCTTCCATGAAGAAGGAGGCAGCTGTTTCCTTTGGAATAGTTACCCATTCACCAAATCACATGGCGTCATACCCCAGAATGGCCTACTCGTCATATCGCATTTGAAATCTCACATAATCATGTAGTGACCTTATTTGTTTATCCAAATGCCGATATATTGTTTTCAATCTGTAATATTTTTCTAAATCACGTCCGTTTATTTTATAACACTTCAGCTGAATTTTTGAGTTGGAATAGCATATTCTATATAGTGACTAGGCTATGGGGCGGAATCAAAGTCCGAATTCTGGCAGTGGCAAGAAATTGCAAGAGATTTGTCTTGTCTCCAAACTGCCAGGACCGGCCCAGGGGTCCATCCAGCCTCCTATTCAGTGAGTACTAGAGGCCCTTTCTCCAGGGACAAAGTGGTCAGGGCCTGAGGCTGATCACACACTTCCAGCTGGTGCTTAGTTTAAGAAAGGGTGGTGCTACACCTCCATTTTCCCTATGTGCCTTCATGGCCTGTGTGAGGAAAATACCTTCTTGTACCTTTTATCTGCTGAATTTTATGTGGGTGCTTCATATGTGCCCTGATGTCATGGATTTTAGCGTGTGATAGCTACATTTTTTTATGTTTTGATGTTTCATGTGCAGATACTCAGTAGCTCAATACCCTATACAGTTTTAACTGTATGGATTTTCCACAGGAAGGGTGGGAGGAAGGAAGAACTGAATATTAATGTTATCTGCTTGGACACTTTATCTGTTGACATACTTTGAGTATGATATGGAGAGATGAATAATTCAAATTATTGTTTGATACGGGAAGAATCTGGTTAGCCTCACTTCAAAGCAGTACCACTGCTACACACTGAACTGTACAGTATCATGCATTGAAAACAATCTGCTCTTTCTAGAATTAGCCATCTTACTAACCATGGGACAGAATTCTTCTTGAGCAACTGGTGGTTGCTCACGTAGCCAAGACATTTTCTACTTCTGAATTGACACACATGAATAAAATTTTTTAACCGCCATATATGTTCTTTAGGTTACTGACAGTGTTGCCTTGACAACAGAGCAGCAAAAATCATGATGGGAACTGAAGATGAAGACAGTCCGTATAAGCCGAGTGCTCCATATTCTACAGGCACCATACCAAAGTATGGCAGTAAACCACCAGGAATTTCCTTGGAAGGTGAGTAACCTTAACTTATATTTTTACATCCTTTCCTTCTCAGACATATTTTTAACTTCTTCCCTAAGCTGTTTTGTCCCTGCCCACATTTGGGCACCAGTCTCCCACTGGCTTGTTTACATAGTTGTATGCTTTTGTCTTGTCCCTGTGTCTGTATACTGAAATGTTTGGCTGTTAAATATTTTTGTAGAATGATATTGATAAGACCATTTTGTTCACAGCAACTTCTTGTTGTTTCTACCCCATCTTTCAGACATTGCCACTTTTACATGTTTGGGCCCTTGATATTTGTCTGTAATATATCTCAGTTGTTTCATTTCGTGCACATGAAATTTCTAATTCTTGTACATGTTGCCAGTTGCCAGTACATACGGCAACACTAGTCTACCTTTATTTTCATTTGAATGAAGCTGATGACTCAACAGATGTAGCAGTTTTTGTTAAAGTTTTGTTAATGTGCAGTAACATCATACAAAATATTTCCTTGTAATGTATATTTCTTTGAGAGTAATAAGTAAATGGTGTAGCTGTTGATGTATGTGCAAGTAAGGCAACCAGCAGAGGTATAGCTGCACTTAGTTTTAACCTCAGCCCTAGATGGAGGCAAGCAGTCAGCTTCGTCCTTCATAAGCATTAGCCTGGGGAAGGATCCGCTGGTACCACTGACTGAGAGACTGGGTGGGCTCCAGAGGTGGTCTGGATATGTTAGAGAGAATAAAAAGCTCTTGCCTGTCATGAAAATCAAACCAAACATTTACAGTCTTCCAAGCTGCTGCATGGTGATGATATTGACTGTGCACCCTGGCTATTTTCAGCTATATGGGTTTACTTTAAAAAGATGATTAAAGTTTACATCCTCAGGAAGAAGTTGTTTTTGCAGGTACATGTTATTCTGTGTTAAAATGATGCAAGCGGATTATTTTGAAAGGAAAGAATCCCTAAAATATATCCAGTAAACATTTTTCTGCCAGAATTTCCTACACAGGTATGTCCCAGGGTTTTGTGTACCCTGACATATGTGAAATTGACCTTACATGTACTTTTCCATATGCCATTTGTTTAATTTTTGTGCTTAGAATGATTTTTTAATATTTACTTAAGTACTGAACCTGCAGTTATTCCTAAGGTTTTAACACAAATTATGCTGTGTTTAGTATCCCAGTAGATATTTACAGGATTAATAAAGCATGCGCACACACACACACACACACACACACACATACGCATATGTTTGGTGTGTGGTTGCTAACAATCTGATATGTCAGTGTTGAGTTATGTAATGGTTTGTGGACTGGAACTCTATGTCCATCAGGGAGTGCTTGTGTAAAGTTTTTGGGTAGGTTGTTCATGCATATGAAGTTGATGGCCAGTGAATTTAGTGGTATCAATGACACAGCATTTATAAATAATATAATGAGCAGTTGTTGCTTATGTTTTGTTGGTATGGCAAGTAATCTAGTTTGAAATAATGCAAGGTGATAATTTTGTCCACCTGTAATGCTGAACTGTATGATAGAACATCTATTTTACTAACACACAGCAGATTATCATCCTATATGTTCAATCGATTTAAATGCATTAAAACCAAAAGTGGGGTTCTTTGACCACTTTTATATTAATAATCAGTTTGGTTTCTGGTCACAATGCAAGTTACAATGACAACTTATTAACTTGTTTATTTCTGAATATTAAACAACAGTGAGGTTGAAGTGAAGACTGTGGCTCTGTATTGCCACACTGACAAAATTTCAGGGTTGTTTTCAGGTCACAATGCTCCTTCTTTGTTATTTCTGATGTCATTTGGCTTAATTTGGTTTTGGGAGGTTTTGTTAGATCATCTTAGTGAAGCCAATTTTACCATAACTGGCACATACATCTGTTTTGGAAGAATTATTTACTGTAAAATGAACTTCAGATAGCAGAGTGTTTGATATTCAGTCATTAAATTTATTCTCATTACACAGTAAACAGAAACACAGAACACAGTCAGAAGTGAATGTTACAAAGTTAAAATCTCCCAGCTACAGATGCAGATGCTCAGAGTGCAAAGTCACAAGTGTGCATACAGTGTTGATTAGTTGCTGTAAGGTTAACCATACGAAATATTGTAGAAGCTCTTTTGAATTAAAAGTACTTACATCTCAAGGAAGTTACAAAGCAGTAGTCATGCTGTGTTTTCGCAGTGATTATGTTTGTGTTTGAACAAATTTAGCCTGTGTGCTGTGCCCCCTAAATTGTAAAGTTATTTTGCTGTCTCTTTTGGTTTTTCATATACCAACTATTTACCTATTTGATGTACAGCACTAACACATACTTGATTTTGTTGTTGACACAGTACTGCACTATATATCGTTAGGGTAAACAAACCAAGGAGGATGAGATGGGAAATGATCTGTGGTATCATTTCAGTGACTGCTTGATTTTCAAGAAATATCCTGCTGCTACTTGGAATTAGTTGTGAATATAAGAATATGTATAATAAATCCAGAAACATTAAGGATTTGGCATATGCATTAATATTTGCAGCAGTTTTGAAACAACAATTCTTCATTTTAGGAATATTTCACAATTTTTATACTTTTTATGTCTTTAAGAATATACTGTTATGCAACAGAAACAGAGCAATGCGAGTAGCTTGAAGTTGGCATTGTACTACCACCTGTAAAAGTGAAAATTGTGAATTTTATACATTGTAATGAATGGTTCCAGGTACTTTATATTGTGAGTGAAATGGTAAATGTGCAAGTAGAGTCGTCCCTGCTCTGCTTTTACCATGTCTTGAAGGTATATGGTGAATGGAAGTGTAGTTAGATGCCATTCTTAACTTCGGCACTAGATGGAAGTGATTTGTCAACTTTACGCCCCACCCGCGTTACCCCCGATAAAGGGCCATCAATTCCCTTAGGAGGCTACTGGGCCCTGTAGCTGGTCTGGACACTTTGGTGAAGAGATTCCTGTTCTCTGCCAGAAATTCAACCCCTATTCCTCGGTCATCCAGCCGGTAGCATGGTCGCTATGCACTGAGCTACCCCTGTTTGCCATATGTGGAATCAGGATGGGCTGCATGTGGCAGCAAAGCAAGCAAGTGTCTGGGTCAGCACATATCCAGGGGTGGCAGTTTTAGCCATTCATTTTGTCACAAGTAACCACTGACATTATTTTAGTTCCCTAACTACAGTCTTCTTCGTCTGATTTTTCTAAATTTTGAGCTTTATAAGAACAAACTGGTGCAAAGTGCAGACAGCTTTGGGTAAGAACCGAGTCAAAAGGGGGAGGCACCCAAAAATTAGTTTCCCTGGGGTTACACAAAACAGAGCCGGTGCTGTGTGGAATAGCACCTAAAAGGTAAATGTTACCCTAGAACGGGCCACGAAGGTCCAGAGGGGTGTAATGTATAGCTTTACTCTTTCTATGACCTTGGCGTTAAATGCGGGTGGGTGGTCAGCGCCACGCCCCGGTCGCTTTACCCTCGGGAAAGACCCGGTACCAGTTGTATAGGATGCTGTGTGGGAGGACCCTGGGCTGCTCTGGACGGGTGCAGAAACTTTTGTCCCCACCGGGATTGGGTCCCCGGACCGTCCAGCCCGTAGCGAGTCACTATACTGACTGAGCTATCCCGGCCCTGGGATAGCACGTATAATGAGGAAATTATTCAGCTTTTTAAAGAAATTAGTTGTAAGAAACGGTCCATCTTGCAGGCTGGTTCAGGAATGCCGAATGTACCGCCAGCTGTACGATATTTTACTTAGTTCACTCGACAGCCTGAATAGTTTGTGGAACTAACCAACTTTACAGTATGCCTTACATAGACCTTTTGTGAATTTCTGTGATGAAACGCAACTTGTACGGCTGATACATCATTACAAAATGACATACGGATGTCAGTAATATAGGGCTGAAGGCCATTATGTCGCCTGTACTGTCAGTAACAGCTGGTCTGCCATCTACGGGTGAGAGGTGACATCATGCACACAAGGTCTGTGCTGGAAGGTTATCGGTAGGATGGTGGAAGCAATTCTTGTGAAAACTTGGTAATCACGTACGAGACATCCATAACATCAAGATCATGATCGTCGTTACAATGGATAGTGTTTCTTGACCGATCATTTTATTTCATGTCATTGCCATGGGTGATTTTAAGCTTCCGCCGCGAAGGAGACGAGAACTGCGCTCTTCTGGGTTATTGCACAGCGAGTAATGGTAATTCCTTACTGACGTTTCGGGACTACATATCGGTACCATCTTCAGCGGACATTACTCGCTGCGTAATAACCTAGAAGAGCGCAGTACTATTCACTGCCATGTACCGTACTCCCACGCCCAGATTTACCGGCCGTGGGAGGTCCTTTATATATACACTTGTAAGTACTTGGAGAACGTCAAATTCTCTTATACCGCGTCTTTCACCTTTGCCGTTGCAAAGGAGTGAGAAGTACGCCTGGAATGGTGCGGATGTATTTGTGTAATCTGCGGCCGGTAGGCTGCCTGAACGGTAGACACCGCGCTTGCAGTGTTACAAGGAGTCTAGTTGGTGATTCATCTGTTCTGGAGATTTAGTAACAGAATTTTAGGTGGCGACCAAGTTAGTGGCCCTGTCGATGTAGAATGCCTGCCCGACGAAGGTCAAGTGCTCACAGCATCCAAATGGTGTCGCTAAGGCGCGCAAGTAATAAAGGTAAAAATGCAAAGAATTTTTTACCCTTACGTGTTTAGGTTGTAGAGCGTCATACAGACCAGCGGCCAGGCATTCTGGCAGCAGTATTATGTTTTAAATTTGAAGTTTGAAGGCTGAAAGAGAGAGAGAGAGACGTGATATGTAGTGCAAGAATTGAAGAAAAGGAAAGACAGTGGAGAAGAGAGACATTTTAAATCGGGTGGAGAGAGTGTATCCTTTTGGTAGAAGGTGTCTGGACTTCGCCCGCTTGTCCTTCTGATATGAATTTTGTGAAAATGAGGACGATGGGAAGGTGAAAGTAGTGGCTTGAAACAGGGACCGAGGATTTTGGAGTTCTGTACACCGTGCTTCATGTTTCACGTCACTTTTTATTAACCAGCATTTAATGCACGCTTTTTTGTAAGCTAATCACTTTTTAATTCCCACGCGTTTCGGCGTTTGCCTACGCCATCTTCAGGGAATTCTTGACAATTTTTTTTGCAACACATAAAAATGACTAAGCACTGGCTGATTTTAAGATCACAGTTTTTGCACAGAATTCACACTTTTTAGTGTCCGTGTGGAAACCTAAAAAGTGTGAGTTCTGTGCAACAACTGTGATCTTAGAATCAGTAAGTGCCTACTCATTTTGATGTGATAAAAAAAACAGTAGACGCCGTGGCCAAACGTCGAAATCCTTCGGAGTTAAAAAAGTTATTAGCTTACAAAAAGTGTGCATTAATTGTTGGTTAATAAAGAGTGACATGGGACCGAGGAGTTTTGTTTTCTGATTAGTGCTACAGCACTTAATTATGAGAACGAATTTGGTTGGCTGTAAGTCAGTGAGGTTAATTTTGGTGTCTGTGAATCTGCAGGACTGCACGAGCAGCATGCAGTAGCAAATTGGAACTTGCCAACAAAGTATCTTTTTTGGAAGACATTCGTATAAATGATATAGCTAAGGTGCAGTTCGTAGATCACAGCAAACACAGCCTGTGTCTATTATGAAGGCCCGATGTTTGTAGTTGTTTAAGGAAATGTTCTGTGATTATTGTGTACTACAAGATACATAAATACCATGTGTGGGTGAAATGCAGAGATACTTAATGTTACAGAAAGTGATATATGTGGGTACGGGTTGGCTTTAAAAGGTTAGTGGAACAAGAACGACAGTTAATTCAAGCTGCGTAACACAAAGTAAAGTATGAGTTCCCTGCAGAACTTCCGGCAGTATGCGTCTCTTATTTTTAGCTATATTCAGCTACCTTGAGTTTATAATTCAAAAATGAAATAAAGTTTTACTTCGTGGGTTAGCCTGTTGGACTCTTATATGTGTGGTCTTATGTTGAGTCATTTTGGAGGGGGTGGGGGTAGAATGTGTAAAAGATATAGATTTCGTCTGATTTAAATTTGTCGGATATAAGTAAAAAAAATTTGCTTCATCGCCGTGTTTGCTATATAATTTGTGGGAATATTTTTTATAAGAAAAGTAATTCCCAGCTGTACTGGTCAGTTGCAGATTCCTTGGAAATTAAAACCTCTAGAGAAATGGCGCAGGCTGTCATGTTTATGTCACATTCCGTGCAAAATCACCTTAATAACATTTTTATGTTTATAAGATCCATTACTGTACCCCGTTTCCTGAAAATTGATAGGTGGCGTTAGTCGCACTCCAATTTCACAGGTTCGTTCGTCTGCTATTTTGTTATTTGTGATTGTACAAAATATTTGGTTGGACTCCAGTGACACAACTTTCATGCCAGATTGTCAGAAAATCATGTCGTTGAAAAGTTGGTCTTACAGATATATAAGGATTTTTTTTTAATAGAGATTAATTTGTCCCAGTGCACCCAATACAGCCATATCGGGGAGTGGGGCTGTGGCTCCATTTCTTACGTTGGTTGTAGGTGAAGGTTAGTGACAGCTTTACGACCCGGCCGCTTTATCTCCGCTCCAGTTGAATAGGAGGCTGTGTGGGTCCCCTGAGCCGGTCTGAACGCCTCGGATTGGGAAAAAAAATCTCTTGGCCCTACCGGTAATCTAGCACGATTCTTCGCTTGTCTGGGCCTAGCATGGTCACTGTACCGACTACAGCAGCGTTTCCCAACCTTTTTGCTCGCTAAACCCTTTTGGCTTCGAAAAATAACCACGGATCCTCACATCATCGCTCACGTAAATATGTAGTGTCCGGATGATACGTATCCAAAATTAGATATTTACATCTCAGAACTGATATTAGACAGCTGTCAATACGTAACAATGCATTGCATAATTCGACCATGATTAAAATGACTGTTGCTCGCTTCGTGGGTACAGGAAGTTTCTTAATTATTTACTCTAACGGTCGCACGAAGTAAATATTTTGCAATTTTCATCGTTGCACCGCGCATTTTGAATTCCACGTAGTTCACACACCAACAAATGCACTGTTTATTAACTTGGTTAAAAGTTTTAAATTTACATTAAAGTACACTATAATATCGCTCCTACATGTTTCGGTCTTCAGTGATCATCATCAGGGAGCTTTATTTGTACCTAACTAAAGTTATGTTTATGTTAAAACACTCGGTAAAATTACGTCGTTATATTTGTTAGATGATGTGGCAGCAAGTTGTAGAGCGACACATGTGTTTTGTGCTCTACGACTTGCTGCCACATCACCTAACATATATAACGACGTAATTTTACCGAGTGTTTTAACATAAATATAAGTTCAGTTAGGTACGGATAAAGCTCCCTGATGATGGTCACTGAAGACTGAAACATGTAGGAGCGATATTATTGTGTATTTTAATGTAAATTTAAAACTTTTAACCAAGCTAATAAATGGTGCATTTGTTGGTGAGTGAACTACATAGACATTTTGCAGTCAAGATGCTCCGCCCCTATTTTTAGCAGAACATGGTCACTTTAGGTTAAAAAACAAGGAAACTTTAAAGTAGCCGATAGAGAAATGCATCCTTGGATCGCCCGGGAATTGGTAGCGGATCCGTTGGGATCCGGGGGCACACTTCGGGAAACACTGGACTGCGAGTATAGCATACGAAATGAAAGTAGAAGAAACGCAGGTTACGGGTGCATATTCTGTGACTGTTTTTGTCTTCATCGGTGCTTCCTGGTATTTGAGAACCTGTTACTTAAGTACTTCGCAGAATCTTTGCTAAAAGCGGGTGTTGTGAGACTGTGTGTGGTTTTTTAACGATGCTGTCAGTATATCCCACTATGGCGCTTGTGGTAGGATGATCGGTCAAGGATAAATTGCACAGTATTTGGAAGGAAGCGATCATGGCTTAATCTAGGATCTATCCCGACATCTTCCTGGAAGGACTAAGGGAAACCATGAAGAGAAATCGAGGCATACGGTTTTTTCGATCGAGATTCGAACTGGGTACCTCCCTAATACAAAGCTGGAGCATTAACTCTACGCCATCTGTTGGGTGTATGTCTGTTAATATTTTAAGTTCCCTTTGTGCACTGAAGTCCATGCAGCACGGTGTTGGGATCTGTGCAATGGAATGTCCTTTAAGCACGACCCTGAACGTGTTTAAGGTGCGTGTGTATGGCGTAGACCACGGACGAAGTGTGTTGCGATTTTGGGAGCTCAAACCTAAGTGACAAAATGCAAGGAAGTGTGTGTAATTGGCCACAGTCTCCTTACTGTTACTGCCCAATTGAAAAAACTTGTGACTTGAGCGGCATAATTTCTGCAATAGACAGCAAATCATGAAAATTGTCAGAAAAAACGAAATTTTGGCAGCTGATAAATAGGGAATTAATGGTGCATTTTTTTTTGTCGTTAGCTCAAGTCAAGTTTAGCTAACCCTTATTTTAGAGTCCATAATGCAGTGGCCCTAGTAAGGTGTAGTACGGAGTAGAGGATTTATAGTGGATAATTACCTATTTTTATTCGTGGCGTGTTGTAAATAACAAAGCAATATTTTATAATTAGTATCAGGGGTGTACAAATCCTGGTGCCGGGTCGCCTTGGCGACTGTGTTTTGTGCGGTGGCGCCTAAAATTTATGGGCCCTCAGTATGGAACGTTCTTGATGTCCCCCCCCCCCCCTTTGCCTAATTTTGAGTTTGTTCCTTTATTCCTGAAAAATTTGTGCACCCCTGATGAGTGTTATATATTTCTGTTTTAAGACAGCGAGTGAGTATTTCAAGCCCTCAGCGATTCTGTTGAATCTAGGTAGACTTTGGGACCAATACAACTAACTAGTTACAGCAATCGTTATTAAAGTACCCGTTCTTTTTCCAGTTTCTCTTTAAGCACACAGTACTACAACAGTAAAATTAGTTCTTACGACTTAGATTTGGAATAAACTGTTGTTTGTTATTTTACAATGCACTTGAATAATAATTTATACAACTGTATTAAATACTGATGTTTATTGGACCGTGCATCATTGTGATAACTGAAGAATAAAGAACCAAGTAGATGCCAACTTATTATTTTATTGTACTTCTTATAGCCTCAACATGTTTCGGACATTATTATGCCCAAAACATGTTGAGGCTATTAGAAGTACAATAAAATAATAAGTGGCATCTAGTTGGTTTTTTTATTCTTCTGTATTAAGTGCATTAGATGCGTTTTAATCAGTATCAAAAACAGCAAAAACAACAGGATAGTAGCGTCTTAATTGGTAAACGAAAATGAGCATATTGTAAGAAACATTTATTTTAAATATTTTCAGTTCATGTTCTAACAAGTCAGGCAATGTACGTAGCGTAACACAGGCGCGTTTGTGTAACCATCGTTGCAGTGGAGAAGCGTTGTGTTGTAACCTTAGTTATGCAACATGCAATGCGCGTGAGCCATATTGTCATCTGTGGCCTGTCCGGCTGTACCGTATTTTTTCACACTATCTGATAAGGACACCATTTTTTTTAAAAAAAATATTATTTAACATAAAATGTATGTTGTGATTTTCTCTGCAAATTTTGTCTGAAACATTTCTGGCTCTAAGAAGAATTCAGCGAGGTATTATCATGCACGTGCGTAAGTCGGTATGTATAGTACCCGTTATTCTCGAGAGATTTTAATGAAACTTGGCTTTTCCCCACAGATTTTCGAAAAATACTCAATTAATGAAAATCCATCCATTGGGAGCCGAGGTGTTACATGCGGACGGACGTACAGACGGTCGTGTCGAAGCTAATACTCGCTTTTCGCAATTTTTTTGAAGGCTCCTAAAAACTGAATGGTGTAACAACAAATGGATGGAGCTGCAAGGCGACAACCTTAGTAAATACACAATATAATGACTTATGCATTAGGTCTGTACCTCATATGGTCTTCTAGCTACGTAGGACATATGGAAGCTGGAAGACGGGATCAGTTTGTACATTATTAAACATTACGTAACTTAATAGATAGAAGAGGCATAAATTTTACAGAAGTAACTCTTGTGGCTCATAAGGCGTCGTTTTATTTAGTGGAACTCGACAAATCTTGTTATGTTTTAGACCTTCTTAAATGTAACAGTGCACTTAGTTTCAATAAAACAGGACTTACTTTTCAAGGCGGTGCCCTCATTTCCCGGACTAACGCGTGTAACAGTGCGAAACGCAGTAGGGGTGACTGTTTATATGAGGTTGATTTACAGAACAGATGCAGCCCATGCAGCTAATGGATAAGTCTAGTAAACTGTTGACGTCAGATTGAAGGCTGTTTTTCGCGCTGAGTTTGATTCAGTGATTATTTGTGTAGGTGCAAAACATGTGAATTTAGAAATTAGGGGAAGCTGTAACACGGTGGACCTTTCTCAGTTTATGGCTGACCAACACAGTGTTTGAGATTGCCATCCTGACTCGATTTTAGGAGACAAGATTCTGTTGTGGTTTTATAAAATTGTTATACCAAGAATAATTCAGTTACAGCGACAATCTAGTATTAAAAAAAACAATATTTGTTTTTACAGCTTATTTCGTGTTTTAATCTAACAGGTCGCCATCAGGCGAAAATCATAGAATATGTAAAAGGAAGGTAAATAGTCTTTTGTATTCGTGAAAGAGATATTTTCCTTACAACAATTTTCTTTTTCGATTTGTAATGCTGTATAAAAATTCATGTAATATGGCCTGAATTGTGTAAATTGTAAATATCTCTTACGTATGTAATTGTGTTATTATAAAACTTTTTTCTTTTCTTTGCATATTTTCTAATTTTATGTATTTTAAAAATGGTAATAAAATCATTCTATAGCCGTTTTATCGTATTAAAATTACCTTAGTCTCTTTTATATTTGTATGACATTTCTTAAATTATAATAAGTGTTATATTGACCTAATTACGCTGTTTATTCTATTTCTTTCATTGCGCCAACGACCTTAGTACCATGTTTTTGAATTGGAGTGGGATAAATTGTAGTTTTCTCTATTACTTATTATGTCTGCTTTTGATGCGATTATAATTTTTTTATTATTATTTTATTTGTATTCTGAAGAGAGTCTTAATTTTCTGTTGCGGTGCTTTCCTTGCGTATCGTATGTAGATCACCCTTCGTTTTATATATTTTATAATTTACACCTAATGGTGACTCCTTAGGTTAAAACATGTAGCGTACTGTACTAACAGGTATTTTGTTTATGGTGTAAAGGTAGTTATGTCTACTGAACTATTTTTGATGTATTCATTCTGACTTATGTGTTGCAGGCTTGAGGAGGTTGTAAATGTTCCACAGTGCTGTACGTTTTAAGGAAATCGCTGTTTAATATTTAACAACGCAATGTCATCGAAAGTACAGTGCGGATTATAATAAAACGGAAGGTTTATGTTTATTTCCATCTGTATGCTTTGCGTTACATTCAATGTTAGTTCCGTCGTAGTTTTTTTTTTATTAGTTTTGACGTCGTAGTTCAGTATTTTCCCTCCCCATCATAACCGTAGGTGAGGTAAAATATGTGTTTGAAACTAAAGAGATGTTCCAATTTATGGCCGACTTTAAATTGTGTCCTTCCTCGCTAACAGCAGACTCGTAGTTTATTTCTTGAAACTTTGCATTCACATGCGAATTATACATCTTTGCTAACTGAAACAAGCTCGACCACGCTTTTGTAGCCGAATTCTCAGAACGTATGTTTATAGCGTAATATTTTGGATGTAAATCAATGGTACCCTTTGCTTGTGTGCTTTGTGAATTGTTACACGAGTAAAGAATGAGTGATTTATTATTTTGCATGCTTTCAAGCTCCCTCAGGAATTTTAAGATTCTTTATTTGCCGTTTGTGATGTCATAACATGGGTGTTTGGGGTCATAATTTTCCACCGAACTTTATGTAAACGTCCTGAAGTGTCTGCGGTGCTGTTTTTGGAAATGGTACAGTTGTGTCCAATATTTCTTTTTGGACTCGGGTAAGCTGTTCCCAGAGGTTATTAGGAAGACTATGAAGATCAGTCTTGGCCTTTAGTCAGGCTGTAAGACGTGGACAAGGCTCTTTCCTGGAGAGAAAAGATAAGCAAACAAAGAGACAAAGTGGGCGTTTTAAAAAGACCCTCGTGCTTTGGGTTTTCAAGGGCTCGAACCCATTGTATATTCAAATCTATTCTCTTCTGTTCTATTTTATTCTGTTCCTTTTCTATTCTATCTATTCACTATATTGTTGAAATTTGAACTTCCATAAACTATTTTCGAGGATTCTGGGTTCGATTCCCAGCAGAAGCAAGCAATTTTTTCTCCGTTGTGCCCAGACCGGCCCTGGGACTAACCTAATGTCCTACGCAATGTGTACTGTACGCTGTTAACTGAGGGGCAGAGTAGCCGGCGTCTGAAGCTGGAAAGTCCCTTTTATTTAGTACCTTGATAGCGGGCTGCTTAATTCAGCACAGGAATAAGTCTCGATTACGTGGATAGTAATGTGTGCTGCTGTTGACAACATAGCAGCAACAAGGAAACAGACTGACCTATACTGCTTCACGCGTTTGTCCCTCAAAAGTTGGTATTTGGTCAGCAGGTTAAGAAACTGGCCGACTTTTTTGGATCCCACAGGTTCATTATCCTATTCACAAAGATTTGCCCTTGTACTGTAACCTCACCCATATCAGTACAGTCTCCATTTTCACACTTTATTTATCTAAAATACTATTTCCTTCTTATACATCGGGGTCTTCTGTGTGACCTGTTCCTTTGTGGTTCATACACACAATGTTGCCTGCATTTCACATTTTTTACGTGCGTGCTGCATGCTCGCCGATCCCTGAATGCCACCCTAACGGTTTTAGGCGAAGGCTACAACTTATGAGGATTCTGAACGTAAAGTTTTTAGTATTGTTGCTTCGAATTTGTTTGGTTCAAGTATTCTTGTTGGCATTTTGTTCTCAGACACCGTTTATGTTTGTTATTCAGATAGGCCTAGGCCAAGCCTCTTGACTGTACAAAACAGTGATTAAAATTAAAACTCTTGACATCTAGACCTGTGTGTTTTTAGTTGAGTGAGCAGGGAATAATTTCAGTACCTGTCAGGGAACTGAAGCAACTGTAACAAAAATCAGGGAACAGCATGTTGTTATCCATGTATTATGGCTGTTGCATAAGTGTCATGTAATGAAGTGGGTGATTTCAGGCAGCTTGTGACATTTCTTGATTCAGCAGGTTAATTGTCGTGCTTGGAAATCTGAATTTGTTCGTTTTTGCTGGATTTTTGGGCATTACGTTCATTGTTGTGCTTTAAAAAATGCGTGAGTGTAACGACTTCAGAACGAAATGAATCCTCTCGAATTTTAAATTGTATGTCTTTGACTCAAAAAGGAAATCCTAAATGAAAGAGACTGCTTGGAAGACATACGAGTACACGGGAGGAGAATAAGACGTGAGCTGAGACGGGGTGGACTACATTATTCTGGCTCTGATGTGGGCCAGTGGCTGGCTCTTACGCAAGGTCATGAAACTTGTGGCTCATAAAATGCGAAGAATTTCTTGACTGAGAAACTGTTAACTTATTGAGGACTCCACTATATGGGGTTCCTCGTCTAAGAGATACGCATGTGTTTGTAAAACTAGCCACAGCTTTATCTTATGGCGCGGTTAACATAACATTCACGCGCTGATCCACGGCATCGCTATCATTTCCGCAGATTCCACCACACTTGATCTGTTCGTGTATACTGTGGCTCTAGAGGGATACTGTATCACAGTTTCACTCAGTATTCACCCTGGGAATTTGGGGAGTTCTTAATAGATAATATGATATGTGTTTTTGGTAAAGTACGAGGCTGTAATACCGACTGAAGTAAAGGCACCCCTCACATCTTTTTGCCGCTTCGTAATGATAACAGCCATCTGGCACAACTGTTACCAGCTAATCCCTCGTCGCTCACTCATAAACCAAGCGCGTTATATAGGGTCATTGTTTTATTTGAGAACTATCGGGTTGCCACTACCTGTAGGCTTATTTATCGCATTAACGTAGCCCACTCAGCCAACCGTCCACACGCACGGCGGAATAGTGGCTGGAAGTAACAAATGATAGTTGCGAGATGAAATAGGAGTTGTATAAGGTTGGTACCTCCCAAGAAGGCCTATCTACCGCACAGGTTCCATCCCCACGCCCTCTTTCATCCACAGTGCTCCTCACTGAAGAAACTCGCCCCGCTCATCATTGAGCACCAGCCACACGGGACGAGCTTGTTTTGTGTTGACGTGTTGAAGGTTGTAGTTATTTCCAAAGTTTCCGTCGAATGCCTTCACATTTATTTAAACAATAAATGTGGACACAGGTATTATTTCTATAGTAAAACCAACTAGATGCACTAATGTATCAAATTTATTTTATTTTGAAATGACACTGTACATGTTTCGGACGCTCTTTCCATCCATCATAAGGAGTTCAAGACTGTACATCCAGCAACAGGCATTTGTCAAACAGATACTGCTGTCTGCTTGCTAGCGGGTACTCGCTAGTAAGCAGACAGCAGTATCTGTTTGGTTGCTGTATGTGTACAGTCTTGAACTCTTGATGATGGATGGAAGACCGTCCGAAACATGTAGAGTGTCATTCCAAAATAAAATAAATTTGATACATTGGTGCATCTAGTTGGTTTTACTAGAAATAATATTACAATGCACGGCCCTACGAACGTCAAATTTGTGGACACAGGTCTAATTGTATATAATTTAAGATTAATCTCATTTGTGTTTACACTTACGGACATAATTTTTTTCTTTCAGTAGGATATGTTGTTGTTGTTGGTTTTATTATTATTATTATTATTATTATTATTATAACGTAACCGTAACAGAGTCGCTTCCTGTTCAATTCAGGGTCTGTTTATATGTCAGTTGCCCCTAGAGACCAAGCACAAATGCTGAGTATGTGAGTATGATATTGTAACGTACTAAATGGATCTGTCATTCCTCCTTAGGTAATCCAGTTACTGTTTAAATGTGCCATTGTAATTCAGCAGGTTACCGAGGTCGGAACGAACTGTTGACGATGAAACGTCTGTAAGCCTCCGACCACGGGATTAAAGATGGACGAACGCGCACCTGCTCGTTGCCCTATACATTGGGGTTTCTTTCCGATCGCCTACGCAGGTGGAAGTCGAACGATCCTCTTATTGAGTTTGGCCTTCCAATAACTCACAATTCTGTTCACTGCAGCGCCATCTTACTTACTTCATGGTGCAGGTCCTTCTTGAGAAGGTAACTGGTTTGCAGTTAGTCAAGAAATTCCCCGCATTTTATGGAACCCGAAGGTTCATTACCGCACTCACAAGCCTCCGCCATGTGTCTCTATCCTGGGCCCGCCCAATCCAGTCCATATACCCACATCCCACCTCCTGGAGATCCATCCTAATATTATCCACCCATCTACGCCTAGGTCTCCCCAGTGGTCTAGAAGAATTATAGTTGAAGAAGATTTCTTGATGCAGTTCTGAGGGTTGTTTTGGAGTAAGTTGAATTGCCAACAATCGTAAGGTTTCTCTTTGGGCATTGAATTAAATTTCAGGTGCCTCAGATTTTGAAGATACTACTTGCTTCTGCTTTACAAAGAATGAGGTCACTTGGTCTCGTTCCGAGATTTGAAAGTGGCTTGTCCTTTTTTCTGGTTTTTCAGTTGCTTTCATGTTTCTGAGCCTGTATTAGAACACCTTCTTTGAGAGGCGTTTATAATTTTCGCTTTTCAAGCAATTTCCTTATTGCACTCTGTTTCTTGGATTACTGTATAACTCGTATATGTAAGCAGTGTCTGCCTGAGGGGCAAACTGGTGGTTTGAGGAATTTAATCCATTGAATTTCCAGACCTTACATGATGTTTTTTAGTGTCCAGATTTCCGATCCAAACATAAGTATCGTTGAGCTGTTATTTGTGTAACGTTAACTGCACATTTTTTACGCTATTCGCAAAGGATCGAACAGTGATAACATTTACTTCACGTAAAGTATTAATTTTATTTCTTCTTGTAGAGTTTGTTTCATATTGTCGTAAGGCAGATACTGGGATACCTCGAAGTAAACCTTTCTAAGTGCGTCCGCACCAGTTCGCCACACATCACCATCTGTACATTTCAGATAGTTAAATGTTTTTATTAGAAACGAAATAGAAATTAATTGAATTTCGATCTGATATATAATTCCGAACTAGCAGCTAACCTATTTTCAGAATAAAATGTGGCTGTGGCTGAGTTACGATAGTGGCTTTGGCTAGTGACGAAAAGGCTTGTAATGTAGTGTTTGTTTTATGGAACCTGTATGCTTTCGTGCTGGATGGTGTTCATCAGCTTGGTCGTCGGTATTAGTAGAGGATTTTTAAAAAACTTGTTGTACCCGTGCGAATAATTCGCACGTGGAAAAAATAAAATATTTAATAAAAAAATTATTTAAACTTTTGAAATGTTTAAAACACTTCTTGATGTTACTGGTCGGTATCAGTTTCCTTCATGAAATAATTTTGGTAGATTTTTAGTGGAAATAGGTTTACAAAAGACCGGCTCTAGGGCCAACCCAGCCTCCTATACAATGAGTACCGGCTCTTTGCCGGGGATAAAGCGGCTGGGGCATGGCCTTGACCACCCACTCCATGTAGCGCCGAGGTTAAAGAAAGAGTAGAGCTGTACCTCTACTCCCCCTCTCGTCCTTCGTGGCCTGTTCTAGGGTGAATTTACCTTTACCTTTACGTTTTACGTTTACAAACTCTAATGTGTGAATAATATGTTGATATCACCCACCGTTTAGATGATACCAGTTGATATCTCGGTTGAATAGTTAAAAGCTGAAATTTGGGGCTGGGTAAAGGGTTTTTTTGTGCTTTTCATCCATTTTTACTTATTTAAGTCGCTTAAGTCCGTAGAATAACGTTGTCTCAAACTGCTTCTCAAAATGAAAGGCTTCCTTGCAGCTGTTTAGCGTCCCTTTAATTTGCAGTGTGATACTGACCAAACTGCAAAGTAAAGGGACGCTAATGACACCGACATTTTATCACGTCGACAAAACAAAAGCTTGTTATTTGGATCACGGCTTACACAGTGGAATCTTCTTGAGAAAAGTGTGAAAGTATGATTTTATAGGAAGAAGCAGTCAGGCATAGCAACGTATAACTTAGTTGATGGTAATCTTGTGTACTGATATAACATCCAAGAATTAATGGAAGAGTTACAAACTGAACACTCCTCTGGGCTATGGAGGCTTTTCATTGATTTATCAAAGGTCTGTTTGAAGGCAGTGTTACTCCCAATGGAAACAAGTTCCCTTCTATCCCACTGGCTGTTGGAGGCCACACGAAATAAACGGACGGGAACCTCCAGGTGTTTTCTGAAAAAGCCGCTGTGAAGAACACCTGTGTAACATATGTGCTGACGTAATCGTATAGTAATGCTATTGTGCTGCAAGGCGGATACACTAAATTCTGCTTCTTGTAATGTGAATGGGATAGCCGAACGAGGGACTGTCACTACAGAATAAAAAAATGACAACTGCTTTCAAAAACAACACCAGGTCAAAAGAATGTGGCTTTAAGGGGTAAGTCAAAAATCTGTTTGCCTCCACTGCATATCAAGGCGGCGTGATAAAAATATCTGTGAAAATGATGGATGACAAAAACGAAGGGTTTGACTAAATAAACTACACTTACTGCGTGAAACACAACGTAGGTTTATTTTAATTGCGCCTTAAATGTTTAGGCCCTTTTCCAGGCCATCATCAGTTATGTCAATACAAAAATCATCTAAAGGAAGATAACAGTGCAATAACATGTTAGGGGCCTCTTGTTTGCAGTCACCATTTTCTTACAATATCGAGATATAGAAAAATATATATAAATTATAAAGTACAAAATCTAAGTAAATCTTAAAAACTACTATTAACTTTTAGACTGTCTTGAATGTTCGCAGTTTAATTGTGCTATAATTATTGTATTTTACTCAGCGCTGTGTGATCTCTTTTTAATTTTCCTTCTTTTAATTCCTGTTTGGAAATCGGGGCCAACAGTATAGTTTCTGTAAGGTTTTGTATGTATGTTTTAGGTATTTTTATGTTCTGTATTTTAATGTTGTAAGGAAACGGTGACTGTAAACGAGGGACCCCTTGTATTTTATTTAATTTATCTTTCTTTAGATGATTTTTATATTGACATACCTGATGATGGCCTGAGAAAGGGCCGAAACATGTAGCGCACATGTAAGGCACAATTGAAATAAACCTGTGCAGTACAAATAAGGAACAAGTTTTAATAAGTCAAAACACAACTGGTATTGTAGGTATTTTATTTTATTTAAGGTGACGACATGTTTCGGCCCTTATTTTTGGACCATCATCAGGTCACAAACGTAAATTGAGGAAGCTATACAATGTAAGTCATAAAATGAAGTTATATAGATCTAAAATTGTAGTGTTGGACGGAGTAAGTGTAGTTTATTTAGCAAGTAACACGAAGGGATGGCTTCCGCACAGGGTTGGGCTATTTACGGCAAATATTTCCCAAAATAAGGGAGACCAAGTTGAAAGAAGGAATTTTCGTTGGTCCACACATTACACAGCTGTTCGAAGACCAATACTTTTAGTACAGCATTAACCTCCACAGAAAGAAGAGCATGGAAATTATTTCAAAATGTCTGCAGAAACTTCCTAGGCAATAAATAAGCGGAAAATTGCAGTGAAATTGTGCAGGAGCTAATTTCACCGTACAGTGCTATGGGGTGTAGCATGTCATTGACATTTTCCTGCATTCCCATTCGAATTTTTTCCCTGAAAACATGGGAGGCGTCTCCGATGAACATGGCGAAAGGTTCCATCAAGATACTTTTCCAGTTGAAAAGCCGTACAGCGGAAAATGGAGTCCAAACATGTTGGCTGACAACTGCTGGGGTCTTATAAGGGAGACTCTACCTGGGGAATGTAAGAGGCAAAAGAAGACGAAATGATAGTTTAATGATTTTTTTTTAGTTAGAGTGCCGTATATAGGGACATTGTTCATTATTTGATGCAGTATGTTGTAATTAGAAACCACTATATTAATTTTTATTACAAACGTAGTGTTTTAATTTAATCCCATCTCCCTTACTGGAGGAGTTACAGGGTAATTGGTTATCATATTTGGTTTCAGCAATGTCAAAACTATAAGAATCACCCTGGATTTTAACAGGGAGCGATTTGTCGACCACTGTATTCACTGTTTGACGTTATCAGTACATCATTTTGTGTGCAATGTAACAGTGATGTCAAATAAAGAGGCTCGGGGAAAAGCCGTGTGAAGTTGTCTATGATTAAAAAACCGACAACGGTAGATATATTCAAACGTGTTTAAGCGTCTGCTCTTAAGCCTTATTGATTGTCAATGCAATCGCGATTTTGATTAGTAATTTGTAAAAGCTGTAAAGTTTTTAACCGATGCAAAATGGAGAATGTAACAATTATGTTAGTTTTCAGATGTACTCTTTGTGGTGGTGAACCTGATGGTGACAAATTAATAGGGTAGGGCGGTTCGCGCAATTGTCTTCCTAATCTACAGGGTCTAAGTATTGGAATGTTTGTGAAGTGGAGATCGCAGGTATCAGAAAAAAAAGTGTCGCGCTAATGCGTAGTATTTAAATGGCCTTTTTAAGTGCATTTTCAATTTACGGATGACGCAAGCAGTGAACTATATAAATATAGTTGCGACTGAGAGTCTGTGTTTCCTTTTTGCTATATTTAGTTCCGTTAATGTAAGCCGTTTGAAAATCGACAGTCCTCTTTCAAGCGGAGAACAATGGCAGTAAATTAAATATGTTAGCTTCTCTTCGCCATCGCTTGAGGCAGCACTGCCAATTTTTAACGTTAGCCCGTTTTTGTTAAAAGATTTTTTTTGAGAAGGAATTAATAGAAATGAATGAGGTTGCTATTAATGCAGAATCATAAGCTTTCTTACAATGTCTATCTTGAAAAGATCCGTTCGGTAGTTCAGTAAGTAATGGTGTCCCAAACAAACCTTCCTGTTTTATATGTTCCACGTTCTTTGCATTAATGAGATCTATAAGATTTATTAAAAAGACAAATTCCCTTGGATTTATGAATGTAATTTTGTTACATAGTGACGACCGACGGGTGGCCATTTTGTATTATTGTTCTCACCACCCTGAAGGTGGCCACATGAGGGGCCGAAATATGTCAGTTGTCACTGTGTAATAAAATTACATTCATAATACCAAAGTGCATTTTTGGTCTTTTAATTAATTTTACACGAACCTTACCGTATTACTAAGTGTGATAAAAGTTGGCATTGCAAGTTAATATTAATCATAAAGTGTATCGCTAAAGTCTGGTGGCCGTACGTTGCTACGGCATGTTTGTGCGTAACCACCAGACAAAATAGCGACTTCGCTCAGGAGGTAGCAGTGGGAAAAGCAACTTTAGTGAACACATTTTAGCCAGTAGACGTTCCCTAATTTACAGAATTTTAAAAGATTAAGAAAACTGAAATAATAACATATTTGAACGAGAGCCGAATTTTTCCTTGCGGGAATAAAAGCGCAGCGGGACGAAGTTGGCGGGAGAATACTGCTGGGCGATAGACACAGGCGACGGGGTGGTCATGTTGCTGCTGAACAGGTCGCATTGTTTTGTAGTTTGGGTTTCAACTGGACTCTGATGTATATTCACATGGGCTCCATTGTTGACCAAATGAACACTCAATTAGACTTGCGCAAAATAGACTTGCGCCTGACCTCTCGGAATGTAACTGTTGTGTTTGGTTTGTGTGTGTAGCTCTGTCTTGCCGAACACCGTGGCTGCGCTGTCTCTGAGCGATACGGATTTTCACTGCTGGATCACTGGTTCATTGTTTCATTCCCCATTAAGGAGGGGAAGTACAACCACGTTACTATGACGTACGCGGTGTTGTGGGCTGTGGAGATTCATAATATGCTCTGGTTCGTAACATTCTGCGATCGGGTAGGTGGGTCCAGCTTTTAATCGAGATGATCACAATGTAGACATTTGGTTATGTTGCCGATGAGCTGATCTGACAGCCAAGGAGTCGCACCATATATCTAATAAGTAAATAGAAACACAGACCTGTACACTGTCAACTACAACGCTGTAGAAGAGGACGGATGGAAACAGACATACGTAAAGACGAAAACGCAATAGAGAGCGAGGAGGAAGAAAGAAGGGCGAACGGAAGGTTGGGAAATACTAAGAAAAGAAGTACGAAATAAGAGAAGAAAGCAAGAAAAATAAGGAAGAAATGAATAAGGTTCTTTTCGTTTGATATTGGCGTCTTATTTATTCTTCCTGTCTGCGAAACTTGAATGGGGCCAGGCCAGGCCGGACCAAGCCAAGCCAAGCCAAATTGTTAACTGAGGGGCGGAGACTTGCGCTTCGCGCAAGTCGACGTCCCCCTCTCTGTTAGCCATTCCTTCGTTTGACTGCATTGCTAGGCTCAGTAAGACACCTAAACTCTAACAGGGGAATATGCTTGCGCTAACGATTTTGAAGTCAGGCTGAGGCCCGTGACTGATTGTGCCAAAGACTAGGGCCTAGGTTGCCCTGGACAAAGTATGAGAGGGATAAGCTTTGATTGGTTGGCTGTCTGGGTTCCGAGCCCAGACTGGCTCTGTCGAATGCTGGAATTATGCGACGTTTGTCAGGTGAAGCCACCGCGCCTGGAGGAGGGGAGTGCGGGCCGTGCCCCGACTTTGCATCGAATACCCTGGCATTTACCTTAGAACTGAAGAAAATCACGGAAAACCTCAGTCAGGGTAACCGAATGGCGCTCGGCTGATTGAATGGGGCAATTTTAGGCGCCGCATGTTATAAGTAAGTGCTGCATTAATCCTCCGGACGGTTGTTTTGATTGGCAAGCGAAGCTTAAACGTCACAACATATCGCTCGATTTTACTTCATTTCCAGCTGCAATCAGTATTATGCGCCGTGTCGACGGAAAAATACCCCGCGGTTCGTTGCAGATAGGCGGCATGAACACTGCCTGGCTGCAGCTGTGTGGAGCTGTTCCTGTCAAAGTTGTTGTTGTTGTTGTTGTTTTTGTTTCTAAACCCGAAACATTGTCTGTCATGACAGACTTCCTTGTCTTTATCAGTGAGTTTATCGGTCTGTGCTGTTAGCAGCATAACTAGGGTGACAGAAGTTTTATTTACTCATAAAATTCGGCTTCAGTAGTAACTTCACAGTTGATCATCTCGTACACTTTGAAAATCTGCGTAATATCGGTGTCCCATTTCCAGTGTATTTCCAGACCAACATCTAAACATTTAAAAGAGTTCTTTCTATAAAGCGATGTCTTGTGTGGAATCTTCTAAATAAACAGACCTGACGATATATTTGTGGATGAGCCGAAAGAGCTCGGTGACTGCAGCCAAATGTGTCGTGCGTCTTCAGTTACAACCATATCCTCTGTTGATGGTTTAGTTAAACATTATTAACGCAGTGGAGTAGTAGGATTCGTCCCAAGAAGCTGGTAATCGCTGGTCGAGTCAAGAAATTTATCCCCTTTTTATTGAACCCAAGTGTTTGTTACTCTGTTCACTGATGTCTGACACTGTTCTCCATTCGAAATCACACAATCCACTCCCCAAAGAAATCCTTTTCCTTTGGCCTTCGTTTTAATACGATTCTCCGCTTAGGTGTGCGTCACAGTACATTAAGCTGTCTCTTCCTCATTTTTCCGACTAAATGTTTGTATGCTTCATTGGGCCGCAGATTTATTTATTCGCCTTGTCAAGATACAAGCTGAGGCTCGCCATCTGTTACTTAACTCCGTGTACTTCGAATAGACATAGGCATAAGCTGTCCTATTATAGACCTGGACAGGCCCCAAGGGGCTCAGGACGTTGAGGCTCCCAGAATTTATAGACAGTCGGCACATGGAGATGATCAGCTTGTAAGCCCTAGGCACCGGCCACCTTTAACTCGCAGGAGATATTCCTGGTACTCATTTCTGCTAGAAACTGAGTCGACCTCAGGGCCTTATTGCGGCCGGAATGATTAAGTCAGTGAACCCTTCGGGAATCGAACCCGCGACCACCTTCCCGCTTGTAACACAGTGCCTCAACGAACTGCGCCACTGCGTTCCCGCATTTGGCATTAGACCATTTCGAAATCCAAAAAGTGGATAGAAGAATAACAGCAAAATATATGTAAGGCTTTCGAAATTTACTAGAAAATGAACTGTAATTAAGAATACGAAACAGAGTCGGGGCCAGATTCGGATGTTGATGTTAGTCGTTTTGAGTCTTCCGCTTTTAGGTGCGGTGGATGTAAATTGGTAAAAGAAATATTTAAAACGGCGTTGTCTGGGGCAGCAGTGCACATTTTCTTATCGTTCGTAAACCGATGTCCTCGTGATCGTTCTTTTTTATTTTTTCTGCGTTCTCCATGTGTTTTTACGCTCAAAGAACCACCGGAAACTATTCTCCTAAAAAGTCATATACCATGATGAAGGGTTTCCATTATATTAGTGCGCCCAGCATTGGTAGCGTTGTTCCACTGTCACTTCTTCAGACAGCACGTGTACTATCATTATCGAAATCACGAAAATTGCACTGTTTATGGAGGACACACGCTGAATGCTGAACACACAGCAATTCCAAGGGTTCTGCTCCATTTCGTGTATTCTTTGCCTGAAGGTTGTGTTCACTTTTCGTTTAATTACAGCCGATCTCCTGAAGAGAGCAGCTAAAATAACTCCCGAAACGTTATACGTATTAAACGTATCTCAGCGGACAGTGACCAGTGACAGTGATGTCATGGCATTTGAACCCATCACCAAACTATTACATTTTATTAAGTTTTTTTCGCCTTTATGTGGTAATTGGCTACTCCGATAGGGACTGATCTGTAGTCTTCTTATTTTCTGCTGTCTGTGATTGACTGCTGTAGTGAAAGGTAAAGCTCACCCTAGGGAGGGCCAGAGGGGAAGTGGATGTAATGCTCTACTCTTTCTTGAACATCGGTGGTAGATGTGGGTGGGTGGTTAGCCTCACGCTCCGGCCGCGTTACCCCCGGCAATGACGGGTTACCCTTTGAACAAGAAGGTGGTTGTGCCTCAGGGTCCGTCTGGACGGGCGCGGAAAATCTTGCCGATCCCCGGACCGTCCAGCCCGTAGCGAACTGCAATACCGACTGCTCTCTTCCGGCCCTGCTGTTGTAATGAACATTTACCTACGAACGGAAGATTCGGAAGAGAGCTGGCTGTTTTATTTTGAACGAAGTTTGACGTAATGGTATTTGTTTATTAACTGAGGTGAGTCAGGAATGAAATTTGTGCCACACCTTCACCTAAACTAAGAGAAAATATCCAGATGGTCGGAGGTGAAGCCATGTGCGCTTTTTGCATTAGCAAAGACCATATTTCAGGTTGTTTTTATGTGGGCGTGTATTTACAGCGTATATCGTCGTAGAGGCTGCTGGCCCTCTTTCGAATATAGCGGACCAGGTGTGGACCCACCATAATAAACTCGTGCGGTTTTAAGTTATCGTCCTTTTTTTCGGCGGCTGTTGTTCAAATGATGCTCGCCGTTTACGATTTAGCACTTTGTAATGTGATTGTTTGTTGCGACGTTTTAGAAGAACCTGCTTCGTCCGTTTTCGTAGTGAATTGATTCAGTTGGATGCTCAAGTCGGCAGGTGTAGGGTGTTGTTTTATTCGTTATGGGCTCGTGTTACTGGCCGACTATTATGAAAGGCTGCAAAAATTAAGAATTTTCTTTACAATAGCAGATATGCACCTTGCAATTTTACCTCCCTCCGCAAAGCAAAATGTAAAATAGATGCTAGAATGAAGCTCGATGATATTTCAATGGTAAATGTGTGCAAGTGTCGATATTTTTATTGAAATTGGAGCGTAGACGTTTTTTAGAAAACGATTTACATGTACGTGCAAACATTATGTACACGAGAAGACAGGCAGTGTATAACGTAGCGTTGAGGTGCGTTGGTGCAACCATTGTTGCAGTGGAAAAGCAATAGGTGTTGCATATTCCGATCTTGTGTTTGTAGCCTTAGGTATCCAGCATTCAATGCGCATGCGCCATGTTGTCATCTGTGGCCTGTCCGGCGCCACCATATTTTTCTACATTTTCTCGTAAACAGCATTTTTTGTGGGAAAATTTTTACTGAAAATAAAACGTGTGTTCTGATTTTCTCTAAAATTTTTTTTCGGAAACATTTCTCATTCTAGGAGGAATTCAGGGAGATGCTGCCATAAATATGTATAGGTCTTTATGCAAAGTACCCGTTATTCTTGCCATAGTGCAATGAAATTTGAATTTTCTCGTCAGATTTTCGAAAAATATTTAAATACCAGGTTTAATGAAAATCCTTCCAGTGGGAGGCGTTTCGTTCCAGGCAGGCGGACGGACGGACGGACGGACGGATGCTACGGAGCTAGTAGTCGGTTTTTGCAATATTGCGAACGCGCCTCAAAACGAACGTCGTCACAAATACACAACCTCGGTAATGTGAGAAGTTCTGAAAATTAGCTGCATTTGTACTAAGATACTAAACTTGATCGGCAGTACCATTGTTCAGGCGGTTGATTCTTCACTTCTGTAATGCTGCCATGTGAACTTGGAGTTTAACGGTAGATTTTTTTTAATGTTTGCCATCCCGAAGTGTTTAAGACATATATGAATATATAATGTATCAAACACAAAAACGTTTTTAATTTTGACGTTTTACTGACCGTGCATCTCAGTATATTTATCTCAGTAATTAACCAACTCGATGCACAAAATTTTTGTTTTACAATAAGTTTGTTTCATGCCTCTACATGTTTTGAACACATGTGCTCAGCCTCTGGTATCATACCTATAGGCGTGATGATACCAGAGGCTGTGTAATGCAATTTTGACCTCCTCATGATGAGCACATGTGCTCGAAACATTTAGAGGCATGAAATAAATTTATTGTAAAACAAAAATTTTGTGCATCAAGTTGGTTAATTACTGAGTTAAACTTTTTAAATGTTTGCCATCCCGAAGTGCCTAACACACATATGAATATATAATGTATGAGTCAAACACAACCGCTTTTTTAAATAAGCTATTTTTATTATTTAGGGCCTAAATAATAAAAAAACTTATTAAAAAATTGTTGTGTTTGAATGATACATTATATATTCATATATTAACTATAGAACTTCCAACCTTAATGTCGAATTTTAAAGGACGATTTCTTAGCTCTTTTAATCTTTTAAGGCACAGTGGTAGCTATATGTACCACCCGCTTTAATATTAAACAACTCTGAAGTTTTTCTACAGAGTTTGTGTGTTTAGTACGATTTTTAAAAAAACAGTAATTATTTCCCTAAGCAGCCCTTAATTCCTTACTTGTATTGGGCACGCACTGTGTTATGTAAGATGTATGAACTGAATTTTTAAACTTTAATATTATACATCTTGGGTGCAGTTGTCTCACATACACAGATTTATTTGCAACTAACTGTGCCGTGGGAATGATGCTGTCGTCTAAAAGAGTTAATGGTCGGAGTCCGGACACGATATGGTTCCAAACGTGATGTACCATCGTCAGAATCTGAGAGAACTGAACAACAAATATTGTTTATAAACGGAAAAGGGACCGGAATATGTCAAACATTGGCTTTTCGAATGGCTGATGGAATGCATGCGAACAGTAGTCACGGAAGTGAAAAATAATCACGTTTCCTAACAGCTGGTTACTTTCGAAACGCTTATGTTTTGTAGATTCAACAGACTTCAAAAATAAAGATGCAATACAGCCTGAAGCAGAGAGGTCAATGTTCACTGCCTCAGATTACTATACAGCAGTTCTGGGTTTTGATGAATTGTCATGACTGCTCACATCTGTGGAAAACAGAAATACTTCTAGCCATTTCGTCGTGTAGTTGAGCCAACTGCAAACACCAGATCAAGTACAAACTTTCCTTCACAATTTTTTTTTTCACTTTCTTACTCACACAGACGCATTCCTGCTGAAGCCATAAATGTTGTATTATGGGATGAAGAACTGCCTTGTATCTTGACTTTAAGTCAGCTTGGACTTGCTGCAACAACGGAGATGGCAGACAGTTGAGTCCCTGAATGTTTCTGTAGTCTGGCTTTACGGAAAGGGAACAACGTTTCGGAAACAGCATCTTTTTCCGTCCTAAGACACCCTTGTGGAGCAACATACTAGCTTGGGTCACATAGATAAAGTTGTTGCGAATCGTTCGATATGTTACTGAGAATAGCCCTTTCTATCAGACCCAGCCCAGTAGGTGCTACTCCATCTGCTTTTCTGAGGACGGAAAAAGATCAAATTTCCTTAACGGTGTGCCTTTAAGATATTCCAGTAGAAAGCCAATTGCATACTATTGTCGTTTGTTTCAGTAATATTAGTCGCATGGCTAGTGGGTGTTTTATTTGTGTAAATATAAGTCTTGTTATTGTTCTTGTGGACATAAGCAGTTTTGCTATGTCAGGGGGTATTTTATTTAGAATCTTAATTTTGGGGGATTAATAAATGCAATGTACTCTCATCAGACTCTTTTGAAAGTGAAAAACAGTGGCCTGTTATTTCAGTAATATTACGATATATTTTTGACTATATTTATATAAACAATGGTCATAGATAAACAAAATATATAGAATAACATC
>Ga0123352_10001130_pt1 | contig 34695 bp, 27 predicted proteins | sample TergutLab28metaG_FD_89700 | JGI IMG/M metagenome (GOLD analysis project Ga0123352, IMG submission 89700) | Labiotermes labralis P1 segment gut microbial communities from Petit-Saut dam, French Guiana - Lab288 P1 | ecosystem: Host-associated > Arthropoda: Insects > Digestive system > Gut ...
ATCGCCGTTTGGTAAAACAGCAGTAACGGTTAAATCGGCGTAAGGCACCAGTGCATTTACACCGTCAAGACGTGTCCAAATGCGGATATTACCGCCGCCTGCTAGGGATTGGTTATTGATTACACCGTTGTTGAATGCGTGTAGGCCAAATTCTGCAGCAACTAAAGGCGATTCGCGCGTAATTACAATGGTGTAGATGGCTGTTGTTGTGCCATTTTCCGCAGTGACTGTAATTGTAACGACAGTATCACCTACAGGAATATCTGATACAACACCCGCAGTTACTGTCGCACTACCGGACGCCGTGATCACAACACTTTCGACATCTGGGCATGTGGTAACGTACGTAACGGTTACGCCAGTTGTTGCATTTGGAATACTGTGTGCAAAGCCTGGTGATGTTGCCGCATAAGGCAATGCATTGATAGCATCTACCGTTAATGTTGCAAGCGTTGCGATATTTGATAATGGCGGTGCGGCAGGAGGTATTGGCATTGTGTCGATAAGCACTTGGTTTGTTTGCGTATTTGTTAGAGTCACATTTGCCAATGGCCTACCTGTATTGGTTGTGAAGTAGATAATCGGGATGTCTAAATATCCTTCAATATTGGCAGGAATTGTGCCGCCATCGAAAGTAATGTGCAAACTATTATTGGTAGTACCATTTCCGCGGAAGATACTTACACGGAATGGATTAGGCGCATCATCGGCAAGCTCAAGCGATGCGCGGGCTGCTGGCGTAAGCCTGGTGACTTCGCGATAGAAAGAACCAATGTTATTTGCCCCTGGCGCAGCTTCAAGGTAATACATTCTAAAACCTACATTGCCAGTCTGGTGTCCATGCCACCTTCCCCAACCGGAGATATTTGTATCGGCAGAAATGCCATCCAAGAGTAAACTTAAATCGATAGCGTTACTTGCTGATGCATCCATATCACGCAGTGTTGTAAGATCCACCCTAACATAAGATGTGTAGAATCTGCCATTTGCTGCGTTGAAACGATGCACCGATGGCATAAGCCGCGATGATGACCAATGCGCCGTAACAGTAACATTTTCGTCCGGCATTACAAAAGTAGTCGTTGGGCTTAATGCATCTGCAAAGGTTACCGCTGGTGTAGCTGTCCAACCAATAAACAATTCCCCTGCCCTTGTTCCAGCGTCTAGCGAAATTGTTGTATTTGGCGTTGCGGAAGCTGGTGTTACACTATAGCCTAATCCACCATCAACTACCGTTACATTATGAGGAGTTGCCGGTACATAAACAGGCGGTATTGTCATTGTGTCGATAAGAACTTGACCGTTACGTGTGTTGGTTAGGGTAACGTTAGCCACAGGTCTACCCACGTTGTCTGTAAAGTAAACAATTGGAATGTCGAGATAGCCTTCGATATTAGCGGGGATAACGCCGCTGTCGAAGGTGATATGCAAGGCGTTGTTTGTTGTGCCGTTTCCGCGGAAAATGTTTACACCAAATGGATTTTGTGCGTCCTCCGTAATCCCAAGTGACGCGCGCGCTTCTGGTGAAAGAGTAGGCACATCGCGATAGAAAGAACCGATGTTGTTTGCACCTGGTGCTGCTTCAAGGAAGTACATTCTCGCACCAACATTTCCAGACTGGTGTCCATGCCACCTAACCCAGCCTGCAATGTTTGTGCCTGCACCAATGCCGTCCAAAAATAGGCTTAAATTGATAGCGTTACCCGTCGCCGCGTCCATGCCACGTAATGTGGTTAAATCTACACGAATATACGATGTGTAAATTCTTGGTGGTGTAAACGCCAACACTGGCGGCATTACCCTTGAAGCCGACCAGTTTGCAGTAATTTCAACCGCCTCCGCCGGCATTGCAAATGTAGTCATTGGATTTGCCGCGTTGGCAAAAGTTACATCTGGCACAGCAGTCCAGCCAATAAAGAAATGCCCTTCTCTTGTGCCTGCATTAAGTGTAACTGTCATGCCTTCTGCCGCTTCGCCTGGTGTCGCGCTTGCACCTACACCACCGCCAACAATAGTTACAGGACGCGTTACTGCGTCTTGGTGTACCCAGTTTGCGGTAATTGTTACAGGTTCACCAATCATGGTGAATGTCGTAACAACTTCGGTCGCGTCTACAAATATTACCGCTGGTGTAGATGTCCAGCCTACAAAGTTGTAATCGTCCTTTTCACCGGCGTCTATTGATACGATTGTACCCGCCGCTGCTTGTGTGTGGCTAATTGTTGCGTAATCTGCGTCGCCATGGTCGAATATGATAGCGTATTGCACTGGTGCCCAGTTGGCGGTTAGCGTAACGGCCGATGTACCCATAGTAAATGTGGTCATTGCGCTTGTTACGTCGTCAATAGCAACAGGCGGTACAGCTGTCCAGTTAATAAAGTCGTAACCGACGCGTGTACCTGCGTTAATTGCAACTGTTGCGCCCGTGGCCTCACGAGAAGGATTTACGCTTGCGCCAACGCCACCATTTTCGATGACTGCCGGGAAGATGTTAGAGTTCGCTTCAAACACACGGAATGCGGCAACACGCGCCCATAGGTTGTAACCGTCTATCGCCGCTGTATCTAACGCGCGTAAGCGTATAAATTGCCCAGCAACAGGTGTATCTGGGAACAAGTTATTGCTTAGTACCCTATCTTGAGGGGTTGGGGCTGGTGGGTTAGTGACTTGGTTTACTACTGTCCAAGTTATTTCACTGTGTGCGTATAATGCGGGATGCATTGCACGTGGGTCGTCTGTAACAACCACTTCAAAGTGGCGCATTGCGTCTGTAAAATTGCTAGGTGCTGTTCCTGCAAGCCCCCAGATAATTTCAATTTCGCCAATGTCGAACACTGCGCCAAGGTCTACAGTTAGAGTATGCGCTGGCGTAATGTTTGCATTTGGTTGCCAAACATTGTTGTGCGCACCAGCGGCATTACGCGATACGTCGCCATTAACGGCATTGGCGGCAGTACCAATGTTTGAAGTGTTTGCAACGGCTGGTTGCCTAAATGCTAAATCCCCAGGCAAAAACCATGGGTCTCTTATAAATTGGGCTATAGCGTCTAGATCTTGTGTCACGTTGGTAAGCACAACATCCCAACCTGTAAACAGGTAGCCCATACGCGCGGGCGGCGTTGGTGGGTTTGCATTTAAACCATGAGGCACAATTTCTTCTGCCAAGAAGTCACCATTCCAGTTGTAGAACCTAACAATACGGTCTTGGTAGAAAACGGCTGTTGCGATAATATCTGCGGTTACGTTGTTAAAGTTTGATGTACCCGTGGTTGCAATGTCCCAACGCATAAAGGTAAAACCATCGCGGGTAAATACAGGAGGTGTAACGCGTCCGCCAATTTCAACGATGTGTTCAACGTTGCTACCATCGTAATTTACAAATGTTACGTCAAACGTTTGTACCACTCCTACCGTGCGTGGGAAAGTAGCTGTCACTGTACCACTGCCCGCTGGGTTGGTGGTTTCATCTGCGTCGGCAACGGTAAAGAAATCGCGTGGTAAAATACCCATTTGATAACTTCTGCCTGTCGCTGCTTCTAGGCGAATTGTTGCGGTGTAGAGAGTGCCTTCCGCAAATACGCCGCCCACAAGTGCGGGATACCATTCGATTGCACCTTCCAAGTAGCCACCAACACTAACGGTTGTTGGTGCTATTTCACCGGCCACAGGTTGTGGCAAGTCTATTGTTGCGGCGGAAACAGGCAACCAGATGTAGAATGTGTCTGCCGCATCAATTTCATGCTCGAGCGGGGCAAGAACATACCCTGCTGGGTTGCCATAATTGCGGAATAAATAGCCCAACGGCCACAACGCACCCGTGTGCGGATCGTAAGTTGTGCGCATTCCGCGGAACTGGGTCGCACCTGCAGGTAAGTTGTTTGCCTCAATTATGCCCGGAAGTACATTGCTTGGCGAGCCGGGCGCATGTGGGCGGAAAGTAAACCACGCAAAACGCTCGATTAGTTCGTTGTCGCTCATAAAATTGACAAGCGCGGGGAAGTCGTTATAAAGCATGTTGTCTGTTGGGCCGTGCCCATGTCCAGGCCTGTTGTCGTGTACCCATGGCAACGTCCAATATGGTGCGCGCGAACCTAGTTCGGTTATCCATATGGGGGTATTAGGCCATAGGGTTAATGTTTCGTTCATTAGAGTTGTGAAACCTGTTAAATTTGGTATATGGGCGTAATGGTGGTATGCAATAACGTCTACATAGTCAATAATACCTTGCCGGTCGCCTATTGCCGGAGCAGGACCACTTGGGTGTCTGCTGTTTACGCCATCTAGCATACTGTGCATATATGGTATGTTTGGCCATGCTGTTACAGGCGAAACAAGGCGGATTTCGTCCCTAAACGGTGCAAAAGAATCCATCCAGCGGTCGATAACTTCCTGCACTGGTATGTTGGCTTCTTCTACTAGGTCTGGCTCATTTACACCAAGAATAGTAGTGTGCCCTTGGTTAATTGCCGTTTGCACTGTTTCTTGCATAGAAGCGGAAGAACCACCGCCCCAGCGCATGGGTACAAATTCCAAATGCTCTAGCCCAGGAATTTCGTGTACGCCCCATGTGTAGTACCATGCTTGCCCCATTGGCGGCACGCGATGTGGCGCGTTAGCGGCAAGCCCTTTGCTTGTGATAAAGTAGTCGATTTCGCTGGATGCTACAGGTGTGCTACCCATAAGTGCATCTACCCTAATGGTGTGGCGTTCGACTGTAAGTGAGTAAAAATAGTGGTTAAATGACTGTGCGCTTGATTGCGGTATAAAAGCATCAAGCACGCCGTTGATGTAGATATTATAGCCTGTAATACCCGGGTTAAAGCTGTTGGCGTTAAACCAAGTTAGCCGTATGCGCCCTGCTGGGTTTAGCCTATCGCGTAATGGGCTTGTGATTGCAAAGTCTTCCCAAGAAGTTTGGGTTCTTGTATCGGGAATTGCACCGCGCACCATTGCTTCATAGTCTACTGTTGCAACATGCCATTGTGTAGCAATTTGGTTACGCGCAACATTTGTTGTCAGCGATAGCGGTATACCTGTTACCATTGGCACGTCTGCAGGTGGCGCAGGGTTGGCGGCCATGTTGGTTAAGTAGGTTTGTGTTTGGCGGTTTTGAATGTGACGATACACGCCATGCGTAACTGCTCCCCACCCACTTTGTGCAAAACCGGCAGACGCCGGGCGGTAGTCGCTTGCGCCGCCACGAGTAGTGCCATACCAGTCGCTGTCTTCCCAGTGGTAGTAGTGTAGCCCTTCTTCTGTATAAATGAGTCGCCAGTGCTGGTTTTCATTACCGCCTGTGCGCGGGGCAAGGGTCACGGCTGTGCCATTGGCGGTAAGTACGTTACCGTTTGCCATTGCCACAATGTAAAACCAGTCTGGGTTGCCTGGTACCGCCACTGTGCGGAAAACATGTTCTCTTTCCCATGCGCTTTGCACGGTGACGGTAGAAACCCCAACATCGCTAGGGCTTAGTGCAGTAACAAGCTGTACATCTGGACGTGCGGGTTGGTCTGTTACATGCCGCCTTGCCCAAATGCGTACATAATTAATTTGGTCACTTACAACAAGGGGTTGTACCCGTTGGTCATAAGTAAACGCTTGTGCCGCTGCTGCAACGGTACCCACGCCTCCTAACGGTGGCAACATGGAAAAGATCATGCAAACAACAAGCAACAGAGCGACAAACTTTCTTTTTTGCATTTTTTTATTCCTCTCTGTGTAGTTTTTGCAAAAACAACAATAAAACACTTGTGATTTTTGCCAAAACAAGTGTACCAGAGCGAAGCACATTATGTCAATTGCACAACATTTATTATTTTAATTTTGACAAACATGTGAAAAAAATAGATTTTCCTACAAAGACTTTGTAAGCTATAATAAAAAAAGCTGCCCTATAAATAAAGCAGCTATCTGGGTTATTACTCTATTACAAAATACTAATAAATATTTTTACATAAGTTGGCAATGGCCAATATTTTTTTGCCACAATTGCTTCAAGCTCGTCAACAATGAGCCTTAGCTCTGTCATTATGCCCCAAATATTTTCCTTAGATGTCAATAACGCATCTTCAAGTGTAACCAATTTTTTAAACATTTCCGAAGTTAAATTAGCAATGCTATTTAGCAAATACGCCTCGACCGTACAGTCAAACTCGCCACATGCTTTTTTACGCTCCAGAAGCACCGCAATTTGGTTTTGATATTCCATACATGCAGGTATAATCTGCTTTTTAACCATGTCAACCATAGTAAGTGCTTCTATATTAATGGTTTTACAATATGCTTCCATTAAAATTTCGTAACGGGAATGTATTTCTGATTCCACAAAAACATGGTGTTTTGTAAATAGTTTGATACTTTTTTGCGAAATCATCTGCGCCAGCGCATCTACAGTATTTGTCAAGTTAGAAAGGCCGCGGTGCTGTGCCTCCTCTACCCACTCGCAAGAGTAATTGTTTCCATTAAAAATAATGCGCTTATGTTTGTTTACAACTTCCTTTATCAACAAAGCCAAATCTTGCTTAAAATCCTTAGCTTTTTCTAACCTATCAGCAAACTGCTGCAAGCTTTCCGCAACAATTGTATTGAGTACAATATTAGGCCTTGCGATGGAAGATGAAGAACCCGGCATACGAAATTCAAACTTGTTACCGGTAAATGCAAGCGGAGATGTACGGTTACGGTCTGTCGTGTCTTTGGGGAATTGCGGCAACACAGTAACGCCGATCTCCATTTGTTGGTTTTCTTTACTGTGATATTCCACCCCAGACTCTATCGCTTCTAGTATGCCCGTTAATTCGTCACCAAGGAACATTGATATAATGGTTGGCGGGGCTTCACCCGCACCAAATCTGTGATCATTGCCGGCACTTGCTACAGAAGCCCTTAGCAAATCTTGATAATCGTCTACGGCCTTAATCACAGCCGCCAAAAATAATAGGAATTGTGCGTTCTCATGTGGTGTATCGCCCGGTTCTAACAAGTTAGTGCCTTTGTCTGTAGAAAGCGACCAATTATTATGCTTGCCGCTGCCGTTCATACCTGCAAAAGGTTTCTCGTGTAGTAGGCAGGCTAAATCATACTTGTTTGCAATGCTTTTAAGCAATTCCATAGTAAGCTGGTTATTGTCTGCTGCTATATTGGTGGTTGTAAAAATTGGAGCCAATTCATACTGGCACGGGGCAACTTCGTTGTGTTTTGTTTTGGCATATACGCCAAGTTTCCATAATTCTTCTTCCAACTCTGCCATAAAAGCATACACTCTAGGTTCTATATTCCCATAGTAGTGGTCGTCAAGTTGTTGTCCTTTGGGCGGCTGTGCGCCAAAAAGTGTTCGGCCTGTGTAAATAAGGTCTGGCCGCTTTAAGTAAATATTTTTGTCTACAAGAAAATACTCTTGTTCTGCACCTACGGTAGTAGTCACGCGTTTGGTGGCCGTATCCCCAAACAGCCTTACTATCCGCAACGCTTGCTTTTCGATTACTTCCATAGAGCGCAAAAGCGGTGTCTTGTTATCAAGGACTTCGCCAGAATATGAACAAAATGCCGTAGGGATATACAGCGTCCCACCTTTTATAAATGCATATGAAGTGGTATCCCAAACGGTATAACCTCTTGCCTCGAAAGTCGCACGTAACCCACCTGACGGGAAACTGGACGCATCTGGCTCGCCTCTAATAAGTGCCTTGCCGGAAAACGCCATAATGGCACGCCCATTGCCGTCCGGTTCAATAAAACTATCATGTTTTTCTGCGGTTACTCCTGTCATAGGTTGAAACCAATGTGTAAAGTGTGTTGCGCCTTTTGCAACTGCCCAATCTTTCATTGCGCTGGCGACTACATTCGCAACATCCAGTTCCAGATGTACCCCTTGGAACATTGTTTTTTTTAATGCATCATAAATATCTTTAGGGAGTTTTTCTTTCATTACTGTATCGTTAAAAACCATGCTTCCAAATAAAGCAGGTATATTTTTTATTGTACCCATTGCCGGCACCCTTTCAAATTTATGTAAAAATGGAATGATTACAGCCTTTTTTGAATAAGCATATCAACGAGGTGATGCCCATGAGTTGGATAATGTTTCTGTCTGATATGATAATCCCAATAACATTTGCTGCAATTTTGCTTTTTGCCTTTAGCCGCAAAATGCCCGTGTACGACCATTTTATTAGTGGCGCAAAGGACGGCTTCCATACTGTATTCCAAATTGCGCCTACTATTGTTGGGCTAATGGTAGCTGTGGGTATGCTACGTGCTTCCGGTGCGTTAGATTTATTAAGCGGCTTTATTGCCCCGCTTACTGGCAGGCTTGGCTACCCAACAGAAACTGTACCGCTTACGTTAATGCGCCTAGTTTCATCATCGGCGTCAACGGGGTTGCTTATAGATATCTATGAAACATATGGGCCGGACTCATTTATCGGGCGGTTTACATCCATTATGATGTCTAGTACAGAAACTGTTTTTTACACTATGAGCATCTATTTCCTAAGCGTAAAAATTGCAAAAACACGCTTTACCCTTGCGGGTGCGTTAATTGCTAATTTTACTGGGGTATTGCTTTCACTTTTTATTACCAGATATCTCTATCCATAAAATCGTCATCAGTCGGCTTTGGTACGTTCTTAGTTTCTTCCCTATGAACAATATACTCGTCTATAAGATCCTTGAATATCGCAACAATTGGGATAGCAACCAACATGCCAAATATACCACCATAAAACATACCCGCCGTAACGCTTACGATAACCAGCAGTGGGCTAAGTGAAAATGTGCCGCCCATAAGTTTCGGCTGTAAAACGTTGCCGTCAAACTGCTGAATTGCAAACATGATAATTGCCGCAATAACAGCGGTTGGCCATATGCCTTGCGTAAACGCAAGCACCAAAACTGCAAATGCCGTACCAAAAATAGAACCAAAATACGGGATATAGTTTACGATACCCAAGATAATACCCAGCACAAGGAAAAACGGCGAGCCAAAGATAAACAACACAATTGTCATTAAAGTACCAAGGATTATGCCGTCTATGGTTTGTGTGTAAATATATGCACGGAAATTATGGTCTAGCTTACGGCAATACTTTAGAACTGTTTCATTTGTTTTTTCGCTTGCAATAGCAGCGAACAGACGCATAGCAAAAGCCTTAAATTTATCTTTTTCGATAAGAAGGTAAATACAGGATACAATTGCTAAAAAAGCATGAAATATAGCTGATGCTGCGCCACCAAGGCCTAAAATAATGCGCTCTACAATTATGCTAAAATCGAAGTCATATACAAAGCGATCAAATAGGCCAGATATTGCATCTGCACTAAGATATTCGGCCAAAAAGTCTGGTATATCCCATTCATTTAAGTTATCTATCCAGCCCATTATCGTCGCTTGATACGTTGGCAGCTCACGCCCAAACATTTCAATACTATCCACAACAGCAGGAATGATGAGATTCAAAATAAGTATCACAACTAATATCACAATTACAATAAGCAACAACACACTAAACAAGCGGCTCTTGCGCACAATAAACGGGTTTTTAATTTTTTTTATCAACCGCTGTAATGCGGTACATGGCAGATTAAAAATGTATGCAAAAATAGCCCCCGTTAAAAATGGGGACAACATTGTAAAAAAACGCCCTATCGCATCTGTAAATATACGGAACTCCGCCGTTAATCTAAAAAGAACAATTGCCGCAAATGCCAAAATTAAATATGGTAACATCGATTTCATTAAACGAGATTTAAAAAATTTATGCATTAAAGCACCCGCTTCATGTAATTTTCTTGTTATTTTAGCAAATACAGGCGCGTTAGGCAACTAAAAAAGCCCAGTTAGGCTTTTTTTAGCTAATAGACAACTTGCTCCTGTGTAAAATAAGTCTTTTTAGACGCTATCGTTTCAACCATAATAGGAAAGCCTGTTTCTGTTACTTTTTTAAACCTGGTATGCACCTTTAAAAAACTTCTTTCCTCACCAGAAATAATATCAGGTGCTATTGATTTTATGGACACTATTGCGCCACGCAAAACATTACCTATCGCATTATAAAGTTCGGTTATTACGTTGTCTGGCAATTTGCCCGTGATAGATTTGGGCGAAATACGCGCCGCCCACAGTATTTCGTCGGCATAAGCATTACCTATTCCTTTTACAATTTTTTGGTCTATCAAAAAAGCCTTTATGTTAGTGAAAGAATTTTTACGGACAATGTTGCTAAAATAATCCAGTGTAAAATCGCTACCCAACGCGTCAGGCGTTTTTCCCAGAAACGGCTTGTATTTTATTACCGTACCAATATTCCCGGTGTCGTGAAAAATAATAGTTTCGTTTTCGAAAGTGAGAGCCAATACCTTCTGCCATATATTATCCGTGGTGTTGTTTGTGATAGAAATTTTGCCGTTAAGCATCAAATGCACTGCAATTATGCGGCCATCCGCAAAATCGAATAACAACTCTTTCCCGTGGCGTCTGATGTTTTGTAGCTCCCTACCCTCTAGTTCTCCTGTCAGCATGCTTTGCGGTGTAATAATTTTGGAACTAAACACTTTTAACTCGGCCAAACGTTTGGAGGTTAGTCTTTTGAAAATGTTGTCCTTAAAAACTTCTAAATCCGGTAACTCTGGCATTTAAATTCGCTCCTTTGGAATAGGTTTGGAATTATAATATCATAATTGTAGTGCAATAAAAAAGCCATGGCCGCATAGCCATGGCTTTAATAATATCAAATTAGTTAGTAATTACTTGCTCTGTATCTTTGTCAAATACGTGAATACGTTGAACGTCCAAAGCCATTGTAATTGTATCACCTGTTTTTGCGGTGCTTCTTGGGTTTACACGGGCTGTTAGCTGTTGGTCTGCACATAGCAGGTACAAGTAAACTTCCGCACCCAAAAGCTCTGTTACTTCAACGTCACATTTAATTGTTGCTTCTTGAGCTTGGCTAATAAACATTTCTTCATCTTTAAGGTCTTCTGGGCGGATACCAAGCACAACTGTTTTACCAACATAGCCGCCTTCTTCAACCGCGCGCGCTTTTGCTTCCGGTAGTTTAATTGGGTGTTCGCCAAATAGCAGATAGATATCGCTGCCACGTTTTTCTACGCCTGCTTCTACAAGGTTCATTTGTGGAGAGCCAATGAAACCGGCAACAAACAAGTTTTGTGGTTTGTTGTATAGGTTTACAGGGCTGTCTACCTGCTGGATAAGGCCGTCTTTCATAACCACGATACGGGTACCCAGTGTCATAGCTTCTGTCTGGTCATGTGTTACATATACGAATGTTGTTTGAAGTCTTTGGTGAAGTTTTGTAATTTCTGTACGCATCTGTACGCGAAGTTTGGCATCTAAGTTAGATAGCGGTTCGTCCATTAGGAAAACTTTTGGCTCACGAACGATAGCACGACCCATAGCAACACGCTGACGCTGACCGCCAGAAAGTGCTTTTGGTTTACGGTCAAGCAAATGCTCGATATCAAGAATGCGTGCAGCTTCGTGTACGCGTTTTTCTATTTCTGCCTTAGGAGTTTTACGTAGTTTTAAACCAAATGCCATGTTATCGTATACGCTCATATGAGGATATAGCGCGTAGTTTTGAAATACCATGGCGATATCGCGATCTTTTGGTGCAACGTCGTTCATAAGCTTGTCGCCTATGTAAAGCTCGCCGTCTGTAATTTCTTCCAAACCTGCAATCATGCGTAATGTAGTTGTCTTACCGCAACCAGACGGACCTACAAAAATAATAAATTCTTTGTCTGCTACTTTCATGCTAAAGTCATGCACCGCAACAAAGCCATTTGGATATTTTTTTACGATGTTTTTTAGTTCTAAACCAGCCATTTATTTGCCTCCTTAGATTTTGCGCATTTATATCAATTGCGCACATGGTTTATATTACACTACTGTTACAAAAGATACTACTAGCTAACTTACCAAAAATTTAAGGCATTTTCTGTGAATTATTACAACGGCTTTATGCATATAAATTGCGATTTTGAGGCAGAGTATTTGCATGGAAAATACAAAAATAAAACGCAAGCCCAGCGTTATTTTAGACGAAAATATAAAAGTCTTGGAAGGGCTGTTTAAAGATTGTCAAGACTTTATTGGACGGGAAATACCCGTTGGCGAAAATGGAAACCGCAGGGTTTATATGGCTTATATAGACATGATGGCAGACCGCGGCCTTAACGACATGACCGTTATCCGGCGGCTTTTTGACATGGATTGGAGTACTCTAAAAACTTCTGAAATGGATTTGTATACCACATTGCGCGACCGCGGCATTGCCACATCAGACCTTTCTGAGGCAGATAACTGGGACGATGTGCTTTACTTTATACATGCGGGTGATACGGCAGTTTTTGTTGAGGGTTTTGAAAAGGTTATTGTTATTGCCACACGCGGCTTCCCAAACCGTGGTATACAGGCTACCGAAACAGAAGTGGTGGTTCAAGGCCCACGTGAAGCATTTAGCGAGGTAATGCGTTTTAATACGGCACTTGTACGGCGGCGTATTCGTGATGCCAATCTAAAGGTGAAGCAGTCTAAATTGGGCAAGAGAAGCCTTACCGACATCGCGCTTATGTATATGGAAGATATTGTGCGCCCGGAAATTTTACGAGAAGTAGAACGACGGCTAGAGCAAATTGATATCGACGGTGTGTCGGACAGTGGGTGTGTAGAGCAATTAATTGAAGAAAACTGGCTTAGCCCTTTTCCTCAAATGCAATTGACCGAGCGCCCGGATAAGGCTGCTGCGTCTATTTTGGAGGGACGCATCGCCATTATTGTAGACAATTCGCCATTTGTTATTTTAGTACCTGTGACATTAAACTGTCTGTTTCAATCTTCCGAGGATTATTATAGCCGCTGGCAGGTGATGTCTATTACGCGGTTTATGCGGTTTGTTGGGGCGTTTTTGGCAGTGGCTTTACCTGCATTGTATATTGCAATTGCGCTTTACCACCCATCAATGGTACCGCTGCTTATGCTTTCGCGCCTGGCGGAAGCAAGCCAGGCAGTACCATTTCCTGCGGTTATGGAAATTTTCTTGCTGGATGCCGCGTTTGAACTATTACGGGAGGCAAGTATTCGCCTAAGAAGCGCGTCTGGTGGCACAATTGGCATAGTCGGCGGTTTGATTGTTGGCCAGGCGGCTGTAGAAGCAGGGTTGGTTAGCCCAATTGTTGTAATAATTGTGGCAATGACGAGTATCGCAACGTTTGCTATCCCAAATATCTCACTAATTTATAGCTTTAGGCTTGTAAAATACGGGCTATTGCTTGCTGCTGCCATGTTTGGCTTTTTAGGGCTTGGCGTTGGGCTTATATTTGTACTTGCACATTTGGCATCGTTGCAAAGCTTTAACTTTCCGTATCTTATGCCGTTTGCGTCGGCAGAAATTAATGACTATCAAGAGCTAAAAGACAGTCTGTTCCGTTTCCCGCTAAGGCGGTTAACAAGGCGGCCGTTCTTTGCAAAAAAAACTCAAGAGGAGCGTTAGACAATGCTTGCAGCAAATGGAAAAATTACAATGCGGCAATTGCAAATTCTTATAATCCTAAGTGCCATGGGTACGGGGATAATTGTGCTACCACGCCGCGTTGCGGAATACGCAGGGCAAGATGGCTGGGTGATAGTTGTGGGACTTGTCGTACTTTCCATGCTTGTAGGGTTGTTGATTTCTGCCGCAGTGCAAGCCTTAGCACAGGTAAAACCAGGGGCTGGTTTTGTGGAGGTCTGCTGTACACTACTAACGCGCCCCGTGGCGTACTTTATTGGGGTGGCATTGTGGTTAAAGCTTGTGCTTTCTGCAGGGCTGGAACTGCGTGTTTTTATGGATATTACAGAAATTGTAATGCTACCGCGCACCCCCATCGCCGCCGTTAGCATCTTGATGTTGCTTGTGTGTGCATACACCGCGGCAAAAGGAATGGAAACCCGCGCACGCGTGGCAGAAGTTTTGCTTGGGGTAATGGCACTGCCTTTTATCTTTATCATTGCACTTGCCTTTTTTGATACCAATTTTACCAATTTACAGCCTGTGCTTGTAACCGAACCACAAAGACTGATATCAGGTACTTTACGGCTGGGTTTTATATTTACCGGGTTAGAATGCTTGCTTTTGGTGTCGCCATTTATAAAAAAAGAGAAGCGGATGGGGAGACGCGTTGCAACAGCACTGGGCTTTGCAGGGGCGATAATTTTACTAATAACGGTGCTGACTATTGCAAAATTTGGGCATGGCGTAACAAACCAGCCATGGCCTGTATTGCGTATGATGGATATGATAAACATGCCTGGGTCGTTTATAGAGCGGCAGGAAGCGTTGATGTTTAGCTTTTGGATTATCACCGCGTTTGCCGTGTGCAACACAATGCTATTTTTTGGCGGGTTACTAGTTAAAGATATTTTCAAGCCAAAAGCGCGGCACATGGGCGTGATTGTTACAATGGTTGCAGTCTTTGCTGTGTCTATTTTCCCGTGGGGCGACAATATCTACAAAGTGTTGGACGGTATGTATCTTACCGCTGGTATATTTTTTATGGTAATACTTCCGCTTATTTTGCTGACTGTAGCAAAACTAAAAGTGCGTAAACTTATGACAGTAACAGCAATGACTATATCAGTGGTGATATTATTCACAAGCTGCTGGGACAGGGTAGAGATAGAAGAACGCGCCTTTGTTGTGGCAATCGGCATAGATAACGAGGACGGGAAATATGCTATAAGTCTTAGTGTGCCATTGTTAGAAAAGGACAACGATGACGATCATGACTCTGACAAACCACCGCATATAAAAACGGCAACCGGCGCAACCATAACCGAAGCAATGAAGAACTTAGACGCAAAAACAGACAAAACATTGTTTTATGGGCAGGCCAAACTTTTAGTGTTTGGCGAAAATTTACTGGAAAATGAAGCCATGCTGCAGCGCGCAATTGTTGCACTCAAGAGCCATAACGAGATAGACCTACGCATTAATATACTGGCAGCAGAAGAAAGCGCGAAAGATATTCTGCTGGTTAAACCACCCGGTGAAACATTGCCAGGACTGTTTGTAGCAGACATGTACCGCAACAAAAATAAACTTGGCGGCGAAAGTTTTGCGCTGGACTTGGAACGCCTTGCGTCATCCTATGCCAATGGTGCAGTAATACCCATGATAAAAAAAGACGATAACGAAGGCGCACCGCTAAGGCCTAACGGCGCGACAGTAATAAACGGGAGTAAAATTGGAACCCTTTCGCATGACGAATTGCGTGGTTATTTATGGTGCAAAAATCACGGAAATACTAGCGCAATAGTTATAGTAGAAGATATAGCAGTAAAGGTAGAGCACCACAAAGCAAAAGTAGGATTTTTTGTTTCACATGGCGATTTGCATGCGGTGGTTGATGTAAATATAACCGCGCAGGTGGAAGAGGGACAAAGACTGCTACCGGGTACTTTAGAAGAATTTATTGCCAAGGAAATGAATGCGGTGGTACAAAAATTACAGCAAGAATACGTGATAGATGCCTTTGATTGGCTTGAGAAGTTAAGGCAGAAGGAATATGCACTTTATAAGGTTTACAAGGACGATTGGGAGAATGTAGTGGCGACTATGAAAGTAGTGCCAAGGGTTTATGTAAAGTGGGGGTAAGAAAAAAGGCGGTCGATGACCGCCTTTACACTATTTATCACTCCATCGCTTCAACGTAGGGAAAAACTTCATCATTTCCTTTTTTGCAGTTTCCGCGTCTGGATACCCATCCGGCAGCGTTTCACTCTTCACCCGCCACGGCACAGAACTGTCAACCATTTCTTCCATTGTTTCGTTCGGGTTGCCAAAAGCTCCGTCTACCCAGCAATACTTGCAATAATCTTCATTTTTAGAACCGTCTGCATTGGCACCATAAAAACCTTCGATAGGAAAATAACTGCCACAGCTTTGACACAAAAATTCTGCCATTTTCATCCTTCTACTTTCTAATATGCAGCTTGCTGCGCCCAATAGCCCCGCTTATCGCAGCCATCATTTTTTCATTAGGTTCTATTAACACTTTAAGATACTTGCCATCTTTATTAATAAGAAACGCGTAGGTATCTGCATTGCCCGTTCCACTGGAATAATCGCGCAGTTCTTGCATTCTATTAAATTCGTGCGCGTGTGTTGTGTCGTTTAACGGTGCCATGATGTCGAACTTGTTTACATGTGCGGTAAATACGCGCTTACGGCGCGAACGGCTATAAATGATGTCGATATCTAGCTCCCCGTTGGTAAATACATATTCGTATTCAATACTTAAGAAGCCCATTAGATAATTTGCGCCAAAACCTGCAACCGCAGTTATTAGCACACCAAACGCGCCCAAGTACGTAATTGAAATTATAAATATCATAATTACAACAATTATAAGGCATATGCGAATAGCCGTATCCTTTATAGTTGGCTTGCGCTTTACAATTTGTTCTTTAAAAACATCTCCCATGTTTATCCCCCTACCCTATATAAGTAACTTTTGTGGTGTCCAGTTCGTGCGGCATCTTGCCGCTTAGTGCAGTGCCAACACATATAGACATGCCAAAACTGTACCCCTGCGGGAAGCATAGGCGTTTTTTAAATTCTTCGCCATTTGCACCGGTAAGCGGCATATTTGCCATTCCGCATATTACACTGCCAAGCCCCAAAGCGTGTGCCGCAAGTGCAACATTTTGCGTTGCGATACCGCAGTCTAATGTGGCATAACCTGTGTCGTTTTTCAAGATAAAAATTAAACAAGGCGCGTTGTAAAAAATTGTGCCGCCCCTGTCCATCATGCGTTTGTATGCGTCTTGGTTGTTGGCTTTTAGACCCTCCATTGCCGCATTATCCATTTCTTCGATTAATTGCTTGTTGGTAACGGCAATAACGTGCCATGGTTGCATGTTCATTGCGCTTGGGGCAGCCAAAGCAGCTTTAACCAGCACGTCCAATTGTTCTTCCGTAATTGGGGTTGGCGAAAAATCCCTACACGAGTAACGCTCCATAATTGATTTGATTGTTTCATTCATTTAGGCACTTCCTTTCAACAATATTAGTTAAATTGTAAAGGGGCTTACGGTTTTACGCAAGCCCCTTTGGTTATTTTTCTTGTTTAATTTCGTCAAGCAGGATAATTATTTCGTTAAATTTGGTCATTAGGTCAATAATTTTCTGCTCTTTTGGGGATAACATGTGACGTATTGCACACAATTTATCTATGTGCGAGCGGTTAGGGTCGCCCTCGTTTACTGCTTGCAAAAGCTGTGTAAGTAAGTTTGTTTGCTCAGCTGTCATAAAAACCTCGATTCATAAAATAAGGTGTTATACATTTTATGCATGCAGAATAATTTTGCCACAATATCAAATACTAACTTGTGGTGATGAAGATGATTTGTACAATTTTGTGTGCAGCATTGGCAATTTCAAGCCCTATTACGCCAACTGTCACACCCGGCGAATTAAATATTTACACGGCACAACAGCTTGCCGGCATTAATGGATACAACGGCAATGTTGTAATTTGTGCAGACATAGAAGTACCGCCCGGCTGGCAACCCATTATTTTTAGCGGAAATTTAGACGGCGCGGGGTATACAATCCATGGGCTTACTAGCAGCTTATTCGAGCGGATAGATGGCGTGACGATACGTGACTTAACAATTAGTAATTCGCAGTTACATGTAAAAAATCCGCAATTTTTTGTTGGGGTTTTATCCGGTGTGGCGATAAATTCTTTTATTGAAAACGTACAAATTTACGACGCGAGCATTACAACAGAAAAAAGCTTTGCTATAGGCGGGCTTATCGGCTATGGCAGGGGCATTACCATATCAAATACGCAGGTCGAAAATATACAAATAAATTCGCAAGCATTACTCATAAGCCCTAATCTGCCTCATTCAACGGGCGGGCTGGTTGGAGTTTTAACCGGCGGTAGCCGTGTCTACACTTCTACCGCGTCTGGGGATATCTGGTCGCGTGGTTGTGCGGCTGGCTTTGTTGGGGAAATTTCCGGCTCGTCACATATAGAGCGTTCACAATTTTCTGGCACTGTGTATGGTGAAACGTATGTTGCCGGGTTTGCAGGCAAAATCTCTGATTCTGGCGCGCCCAACACAATCTCGGACTGCATAACGCTTGCCACTGCTGTTGTAGGCGCAGAAAACGCACAAGTACGCCGTTTTGCCAATTTCTTTCAACACAATGGTATTAATGGCTGCTATGCGTATCTTGGTATGGTAGTTGTTGCTGATGGGCAACTGCAGCATGTACTGCCATGCGCATATGGCGCAGACGGTGCCGATTTAGTTATCAAAAACCCAAATTTAAAACCGTAGGTATAATTACACAATTTTATAGCAACAATGTACATGTCACATCAAACTTAACCAGAAAGGGACGAAAACATGCCAGATTTAAAGCAATCAGAACTCAATTGGATTCGCGAAGTAGTTTCTGCGCACAACATGTCTTCATGTAAACTTGCAGACTACGCAAATCAAGTGCAAGACCCCCAGTTAAAGCAAATGTTTTCTAAAGCGTCTACAGACGCAAAAAAAGCGGCACAAAATCTACTGCAAATGATTTAAGGAGGAGTGGTAAAACATGCAAGAGAAAGATATCGTATTAGATGTACTTGGCGGCGTTAAAGCCAGCCTAACAGGTTATGCAACTTTTATAAGCGAAACAGCAAACCCAACACTGCGCCAAACTTTTCAGCAAATGCGCGACGGCGACGAAAAATTCCAGTACGACCTTTACAAAATTGCCGCGCAAAAAGGATATTATGCCTGTTCGCCAACGGCAGACCCACAAGCGATTTCCAGCGTGAAGTCGGCATTAACAACAGGCGTAACACCAGGAATGCATTAAAAAATATGTAAAAAAAGAAGGTAGCGCACACGGGCTACCTTCTTTTTTATTTCTTACGCTTTACCTACCGACCCAAACAGTTTAAATTTATCCACTATCGTTTGCTTAATCGCTTCTGCGCCTGGCGCAAGCAGTTTGCGCGGGTCAAAACCTTTGCCCTGTTTGTCTTTACCTGCTTCTACATATGCGCGGGTTGCTGCGGCAAATGCAAGCTGACATTCGGTGTTTACGTTAATTTTTGCAACGCCAAGGGCAATTGCTTTTTTAATCATATCTTCGGGAATGCCCGTTCCACCGTGCAAAACAAGTGGAATACCACCAGTTAATTCCGAAACCTTTTCCAACACTGGGAAGTCAAGCCCAGGCCAGTTTGCTGGGTACGAACCATGGATATTACCAATGCCCGCAGCAAGGAAGTCTACCCCAAGTTTTGCAATTGCTTCGCATTCTGCCGGATCTGCAACGTCACCATTGCCAACAACGCCGTCCTCTTCGCCACCAATTGCGCCAACTTCGGCTTCGATAGACATATTGTTTTTGTGGGCAAGTTTTATCATTTCCGCAGTTTTTTGCAAGTTTTCTTCAAACGGGAAATGGCTGCCGTCAAACATTATGCTTGTAAACCCAGCTTCAATGCACGCAAGACATTCGTCATAGCTACCGTGATCCAGGTGAAGTGCTACAGGTACAGTAATTCCCAAATCTTTGTCCATTGCCTTTACCATTGCAACAACAACATTAAAACTGCCCATATATTTTGCTGCGCCGCCTGTTACGCCCAGGATAATTGCGCTTTTTTGTTCTTGTGCGGTCAGCAACGCTGTTTTTGTCCATTCAAGATTATTGATATTTATTGCCGCCACAGCATAATTGCCATTTACGGCGGTTTGCAGCATTTCCTTTGCATTTACTAACATTTTATTGACCTCCCAAAATTGCTCTTGTATCGCGTGCAATAACCAGCTCTTCGTTGGTTGGTATCACTAATGTGCGTGTTTTTGCGCCCGGGGCAGAAACATCTAGTGCTTGCCCACGTTTACTATTTAATGCAGCACTAATCTCTACACCCATCCAACCTAAATATGCACAAATTTTTTCTCTAATTGCGCAATCGTTTTCGCCAATGCCAGCAGTAAACACCACTGCGTCAAGGCCATTCATTGCAGCGGCATAACGCCCAACATACCCTGCTACGCGATATGCAAATACATCCAATGCGTCAATTGCGCGCTGGTTCCCTTCCCGTGCGGCAGCGTCTAAGTCGCGGAAGTCGCTTGATACACCGCTAAGCCCTAACATACCGGACTTTTTATTTAATAAGTCATTTATTTCTTTCGCGCTTAGTCCTTCCTTTTCCATTACAAACGAAAGCACCGCAGGGTCTAAGTCACCGCTACGTGTGCCCATTGCAAGTCCCTCTAGTGGGGTAAGCCCCATGGAAGTGTCTACAGACCTGCCACCATCAATGGCACAAACACTTGCGCCATTGCCAAGGTGACAAGTTGCAATTTTTAAAGATGTCAATGGCTGGCCAAGGATTTCTGCTGCTTGGTTGGCTACATATTTGTGGCTTGTGCCATGGAATCCGTATTTGCGGATTTTATATTTATCGTACAACTCGTATGGAAGCGCATACAAATACGCTTTTGCAGGCATTGTTTGGTGGAAAGCTGTATCAAACGCCACAACTTGCGGCACGTTTGGCATATGTTGTCTGCAAGCGCGGATGCCTGTAAGGTTGGCCGGGTTGTGAAGCGGTGCGAGGTCACTCACTGCTTCAATAGCCGCTTCCACTTCTGCTGTTACAAGAACAGAATCTGTAAATGTTTCGCCACCATGTACAACGCGGTGGCCAATTGCATTAATTTCATCCTTAGATTGTATTACGCCATGGTCGGCGTCTAGCAGCGAGTCGATAACAATGGCCATTGCGGCTGCATGATCTGGCATTGCGTGGTCTGCAGAATGCTTACCTTTTGGCGACTCATGAACCAGCTTGCCATCTATGCCAATGCGTTCACAGATACCTTTTGCAAGAATCGATTCATTGGTCATGTTTAAAAGTTGATACTTTAGCGACGATGAGCCGCAGTTTATAACTAAAACTTTCATACTTGCACTCCCCTTTTTATGCTTGCACTATGCTTCCTATTGCGCCTGAACGGCGGTAATGGCTACTACACCCACAATATCTTCTGCACTGCACCCGCGAGATAAATCATTTACAGGTTTTGCGATGCCTTGCGTTATTGGCCCATAAGCCTCTGCTTTTGCCAAGCGTTCTACCAACTTATATGCAATGTTACCGGAATCAAGATCTGGGAAAACAAGTACATTCGCGTTGCCTGCAACCTCGTTACCAGGGGCTTTTGCTGCGCCGATAGATGGTACAATTGCCGCATCCAGCTGGAACTCGCCATCAGCTTTAAGCCCTGGCACTTTTTCTTTTAGCAAACGCGTTGCTTCAACGACTTTGTCTACATCGGCATGTTTGGCACTACCTTTGGTAGAATGCGAAAGTAATGCAACCACAGGTTCTTCGCCCATAAGCGATGTATACGACTGTGCCGAGCTTTGCGCAATGGTTGCAAGTTGCCCTGCATCCGGGTTTTGCACCAGTCCACAATCGGAGAAAATAAATACACCGTTGTTGCCATATTCGCAATTGGGTACAACCATAACAAAAAAAGACGACACCATAGATACACCCGGGGCAGTTTTAATAATTTGCATTGCAGGACGCAAAACGTCTGCCGTGCTATATACTGCACCAGCCACCATACCGTCGGCTTGTCCGTCTTTCACCAACATACACCCTAAAAATAATGGGTTCTCATTCAAAAGTTGTCGGGCTTGTTCTTGAGTTAAACCCTTGTCTTTGCGTAGCTCAAAAAGCTTTGTTATAAGTTGTGGGAGCTTGTCGTATGTTGCAGGGTCAATAATACATGCACCGCTAATATCTGCGCCATGTTCTGCTACTTTCGCATTAATCTCGGCGGTATTGCCTACCAAAACCACTTTTGCAAGCCCTTCTGACGTAATTTGTTGAGTGGCCTTTAAAGTACGCGGATCCAGTGACTCAGGTAATACAATGGTTTTGAGTTGAGATTTTGCACGCTGTTTTACCTTTTCCAAAAAGCTCATTGTAATGCTCCTTTCATATTTTCGCGTTTTTTAATAAACAGTCCTATAAAAGATACCACAATTTTGCCAAAGCATCAAACAATGTATTTTTATAGGGCGGTTTGGCGATACTCCAAGCATTAAGGGGTGTCTATATGAAAAAACTTGCGTTTACAATTTTGACATTGCTATTTCTCGCCGGATGCACACCAAGCGGTACTTCACCAATTACAGGTACACCACGCAGCCGTACAATGGACGTGCCTACAATTGTTGGCGTACCAACCGGCGGCATAGATGACAACACACCAATACGGGTGCCTACATTACACACTGTCGCAAGCAATACGCGCGGCGTGTTTGAGCCAAAACAGGGCATTTATCTTGCGGCATGGCTTACCAGTTGCACAAACAAACGTGATTTTGAACAACTAACAAATCGTGGGCACGCCGCGTTTGTGTATGAAATGCATGTAGACGACGACATTCCCATCACATGGCTCTTGCAGTGCATAGCGATGCTTTCTACCCCCATTTTTATAGTAAACCCGCCGCAAGATGAGGATCCGGATATGACTTTATGGGAACAAATCACATGTCTGGCGCAACGTATAGGGGCATTTAACTTGCCAATGTTTGTTGCGTTTTACCCACCCGGGCATGGCATAATACCTGCAGAATACTCAATTATTTTTAGGTATGCGCGCGCTATGTTTTTACATTACGCACCGCAAGTGGCGTTTGTATGGGTTGCCCCGGGACTAGATTCGACCCATCGAAACCCATTTTTCCCGGGGCATGACGCGGTAGATTGGGTTGGTGTGCCATTGTTTGCGCAACGAGACAGAGACGGTTTTACAATAGATATAATGGAGCGCTTTGCACCGTTTTACCATACATTCCAGGCATTTCACCCAATTATGGTGCTTCCGCTTGGTGTAAGTAACTTCACACGCGAAGGACATAGCCACCACATAGACGAAGCCGCAGAAGAAATCGCGCGTATTTACAATGCACTGGCAAGCTTCCCGCGGGTTGGGCTTGTCGCGTACGGTGATGCATTTGGTTTAATCCCTACCCGCCGTGACGATTTTTCAATTACAATAGAACCCGCGCTAATAGCCGCCTACAAGCAGGCGATTACAAACCAGCATTTTGTATCTACTCTAGAGCGGGATTCTCAACAAAGTACAAGGTTTGCACGCTCTCGCTTCGACGCGCTTTTGTGGGACGGCAGTATTTATGTAGATACCGCAACACTTGCAGAAATGGCAATTACCGTGCCGCGTGTAACATTAGAAATAGGCGACCGCACTTTTACAGATGCTAGCCGCCTTGCAGGTGTTAATGCTTCATTTTGTGAGGAACACCACGCTGTTATACTCAATAATCGTTAGCACTTTACTTTAAAGAATCGAGCGCAAGATATATCCTGCCGTCAAATTTTTGTAATGCTTCTTTGGCAGTTGCGCAATCTGCATTTGCTAAAATCATTAAAATTGCCACTTTTGCAGAATATTCGCACTGTTGCAGCACTTCCACTGCCCTATCTCTTGATACGTCGGTGGCCATACATACAATATTTGTCGCACGGCTTACAAGCTTCTCGTTGGTTGCTTTTAGGTCAACCATAAGGTTTCCGTACGTCTTACCCAGTTTTATCATAGAAACGGTGGTTAACATGTTAAGCACCATTTTTTGTGCTGTACCACTTTTCATACGGGTAGAACCTGTTACAACTTCCGGCCCCGGTTGCGGTGCAATGTCAACATCTGCAACTTTTGCAATTTCCGCATTACGCGTACAAGAAAGTGCCACTGTATATCCGCCAACTGAACGCGCATATTCCATCGCGCCAATGACATATGGCGTACGGCCGCTGGCAGCAATACCAACAAGCGCGTCTTTGGCAGAAAAATTGATGTCTTTTAAGTCACTTGCGCCCAGCTCATGGCTGTCTTCTGCGCCTTCTTTTGCTTTAATAAATGCTTCCGGTCCACCTGCTAACAGGGCTATAACCATGTCATAATCTACGCTGAATGTTGGGGGGCATTCTACTGCATCCAAAAGCCCTAGCCGGCCAGACGTACCTGCACCAACATAAATAAGCCGTCCACCATTTTTTAGCCTGGCGTAAATGGCATCAATTGCCTCGGTGATTGCCGGAAGTGCCACCTCTATAGCATCGGCAATTTTCTTATCCTCTTCATTGATAAGCTTCACAATTTCCAATGTGCTTAGCTGGTCGATGTTTTGGGTGTTTGGGTTGCGTTGCTCTGTGTCTAGTTTACTGATGTTTACCATTTTTACTCTCCTTGTACCAATTGTTCATATTTTTCAACAGTCAAAAAGCGTTGCATTTCCTGGCGGTAGTTTGCATCTACCTTACCGCTTTGCAGCCCCTTTGCCCAAAAGACTGCGCCAAGCGCAGGCGGTGCGTCTAGCAAAGTAAATTTTACTTGCCCCACTGTGTTTGAACGTATAACCGCTTCAAAACTCTCGTGCATTCCTGCATATTTTAGCTTAGTCCATATGCTGCCTGCTTTTACGACTGTAATTTCCTGTTTAAAATTTAAGTTGCGTATGCAACCGCTTACGCCCTCGCCGCAGTTAACGCCTACGTCGTTTAAAATTTGCTGGCAAACTCGGTCACCATTTGCCGCGGATTTGTCCACAATTTGAATTATCTCTTTTGCATTTTGCCATATACGTCCGCCGCTGGAAATCACCTCTGCTGCAATATCTGTCGGATTTGTGATTCCGAAAATAGCCATTATTTTTTCAAAGGCGTTAGAATACCCGCCTACGCGATAGTAATGCTTGTAAATTGCTTCTACCGCTTGGCGTGCAATGTGGTTACCTCCGGCATAGTCACCGCTTAGTGGGCCAATACCACCAACTTGCAGCTGCTCCCCTGCTTCATTAATACCCACAACAACCGTGCCAGAACCATTTATAGAACACACACCTGCTTCCGCCATTGCTTTTACGCCAAGTATGCCGTCATTGCCAATCGCGAAGTTGGTGAAGCCGATATTTTGTACGCGTTTGGTTAATTCCACAATCTGCACCGGTATATCCGCCCCTGCAAGCCCAAAAGCTGCGGCAGAAATATCGCTTACCGTTATGTTATGTTTTTCAAATAAATCGTTTAATTGCGACTGCATTTTTACCTGCATGCCATCATACCCAACGCCTACATGTTCGTGGCTGCATGTTGGCCGACGCAAGATATCTACAAAAGTGCCGTCCTCGCGGCACAGAAGATAGTCTGTTTTAGAATTTCCGCCGTCTACGCCCAGAATGTACTTCATAAATAACCACATCCTATAAACTTATTTTACCCAAAATTTTACCGCAACTTGCTCCTGTCACCGATGGCAAATTGCCGGTGTTGCCGTGTATCATTTCGTTCGCAAGTATCGCAAATGCTATTGCTTCTTTTGCGTCGCTGTTTTTGCCAAGCTTTTCGTGAGTTGTGACCTCTATGTTTGGCAAGCGCATTTCTATCATGTTCATTAGCGTTTGATTGTACGCCCCGCCGCCACCAACTATCAATTGTGAAATTTTGCACGGCAAAAAGTTTTTAACCGAATATGCAATTGTTTCTGCCGTAAACGCCGTCGCCGTTGCCACAATGTCATTGTCTTGCATGTTTTCACATTTACATGCCGCATACAATGCTTGAGAAAATGCCTTGCCAAAATACTCTCGCCCAGTAGCTTTGGGAGGCTTTTTGGCGATAAAACTGTCTTGCATAAGCCGCTCCAACGTTCTGCTACAAACGCTGCCGCTTGCGGCTATTTCGCCGCCTATATCATATGGACGCCCTGCAATTTTTTGCACCATATAGTCAATTATCATATTTCCCGGACCGGTATCAAAAGCAATGATGTCTTTAGGTGCAGCGTTATTTGGTATCGCTGTTATATTGCCTATGCCACCAATGTTTTGCAGCGCAATATTTTTACCACTACCGGAATATAACAAGAATTCCGTATACGGCACCAGCGGTGCGCCAATGCCACCAGCAGCCATGTCTGCAACCCTAAAATCGGAAACTACAACCGCGCCTGTGTGGTGGGCAATAACCGACCCTTCACCAATTTGCAACGTAGACTTTATACCCTCTGGGATATGGTAAATAGTCTGTCCATGCGAGCCTATGAGCCCAATTTCGCTAAGCGGGATACCCACCTTTGCTGCAATTTTTTCCGCGGCGTTAGCAAAAAGCTCGCCCAGCACAAAGTTCATTTGGCATATATCCATGGAATTTGAAGACTCAAGCTCAAAAAGGTCAAAAATTTTTCCCCGCACATCTGTAGGGAATTTATAAGTCTCAAATGCAACTTCGTCAACTTTAGTTTGCGTATAATTGCCAGATATTTTCACAAGTGCTGCGTCTATGCCATCTACTGACGTACCGGACATTAGCCCGATAACATACTTTTCATGGGCATCAACCAGCTTTTGCAGCCGCGCTAACATAATTCTATCGGCAAAACACCCGTAAATGGGATTTCGCCCATTAGTGCTTTAATTGTGTTATTTACGGCGCGATTTGTATATTCATATGCGGCAATATACGCGTCTGCTTCCTGCATCAGCAAAATATCATACGGCACGCGCAAAGACACCAGCACTACTTTTTTCCCAGCCGCTTTTAAGGCATTAAACACATCTACCTGCCCCGTAAATTGCCCTGCGTTGTACGACGCAAACAACACAACCTCTGCTCCTGCAGCCTTTTCTACTACTTGAACAACGTCATCGGCATTGGGGTTAACCGGGATTTCTGCATAATCACAGCCAAGCAACTCTGCCGCTCTTTGGCAAAAGAGTTCTTGCCTTACAATTGTATCGTCTGCAATATTTGCAGTGGATGGCGGCGGAGAAATGGCAAACAAATTTTTACTCGTTAGCGGTAGCAGATCGTCATTGCCACGCACAAGTGTGATGCTTTTCGCGCTTATCTCATCAGAAAGCCTTTCGTGTTGTGGATAAATCTCTGCGGGTTGCGGAACATCTCCGCTTGCGTAAATTGCTTTGTATTTCAAAATGCGCGTTACGGCTTTATCAATTGTTTCTATTGCAATTTCGCCGTTTTTTACCGCATCTAAAATAGCGTTATAACATTTTGCCTGGCCTTCACGTGCAGCACATAAGCATAAAATATCAACACCGGCGTTAATTGCCATTACACAACCTTTTTCCATACCGCAATGGTGTTGAATTGCCATCATGGACATGCTATCAGTTAAAATTAACCCTTCAAAACCAAGTTCTTCACGTAACAAGCCTGTTAATACCTTGCGTGACAGGGTTGCAGGGTTTTCGCTATCAATTGCCTTAAATATGATATGCGCTGTCATAATAGAATCTAACCCATGGGCAATGGCGTGTTTAAACGGCACAAGTTCTACTGCATTTAACCTATCCATATCGTGCTCGATAGACGGCAATGCCAGGTGCGAATCTTTGTGGGTATCACCATGTCCTGGGAAATGCTTTGCATTGGCAAGCACGCCGCCTTTTTGCAAACCCTTGATATATGATGTAGCCATTTGAGCCACAACTTGCGGCTTGTCGCTATATGAGCGTATGCCAATTACAGGGTTGCTTGGATTGTTATTTACATCTAGTACAGGGGCGTGGTTTAGGTTTATGCCAAGGGTTTTTAACTCTTTTGCCACCATCTCGCCCATCAGCTCAAGCTTATCGCCCTTGTTCGCTGCCGTTATTGCCATGTTGGACGGGTAATGCGTCGCACCTGAATAAGCCCTTGTTACCATGCCGCCCTCTTGGTCGGCAGAAATAAAGGCCGGTATGCCGCAACTTTCCAACGCAGTTTGCTGCAATTGGTCGCTTAACTCGCGGATACTCTTGTAATCCGTAAGATTGCGCGCAAAATATATGAAGTTGCCGATGTAATGCTTTTGCAAATGCGCTTTAGCATCTGCCGGGAGTTCTGCCCCCTCAATTGGCAAAAGCAACATTTGTCCAATCTTTTGCTCCAGCGTTAATTTGTTTATATCCACAAAAAAATCCTCCTAGAGTGTTACAGGCAGCTTGCCTTCAAATGGTATTTCTCCCAAGATTGCTTTTATAACATTGTTTACAGAACGGCCTGTGTACTCGTATGCAGCAATATATGCGTCTGCATTTGGCATTTTTAGAATATCATACGGCACACGCAACGACACGACTATAACTTTTTTACCTGCAGCTTTTAGCGTGTTAAACAATTCCACTTGCCCTGGATTTGTTATCGCATTGTATGTTGCCAGTAGAACAATTTCAGCAGTTTGCACCTGCGCTACAACCCCTGCAATTTCTTCCGCTTTTGGGTTTACAGTAATTTCTGCAAAACCACAACCAAGGATTTCCGCCGCTTTTTGGCAGAAGCCTTCGCGCTTTACATAAAAATTGTCGGCAATGCTGGTGCGTGCAGAGGACGGAGAAATTGCGAATACGTTCTTGCTTGTAAGCGGTAGTAAGTTACCATCGTTTTTAACAAGTGTTAAACTCTTACGGCTAATTTCGTCTGCAAGGGCTTCATGAGCCGGATACTCTGGCTGAGGCTGCATGTCTTTGTCATTTTTGTCAAGCGCATACTTTGCTTTGTATTTTAGGATGCGTTCAACCGCTGCATCAATTTTTTGCATCGAAATTTCTCCACTTTTAACCGCTGCCAAAACCGTGTTATAGCAGTTGCTTTGGTCTGGCAACTTCGCGCACAGGCATAAGATATCCGCACCAGCGTTAATTGCCATAACGCAGCCCTGCGCCATGCCATAATGGTCATCAATTGCTTTCATTGTCATGCAGTCAGTGATAACAAGCCCCTCGAAACCCAACTGCTTGCGCAATAAGTCCGTTAGCACATTTGGCGAAAGTGTTGCAGGACGTTCGCTATCAATTGCCTTAAATATAATATGTGCCGTCATTACGGAATCTACACCGCCTGCAATTGCCGCTTTAAATGGTGCAAGTTCAATTTTGTTTAACCTATTCATATCATGGTCAATAGACGGCAATGCCAAGTGTGAATCCATGTTAGTGTCGCCATGCCCCGGGAAGTGCTTGACATTTGCCATTACACCGCCGCCTTGCAAGCCTGCTATATATTCTAATGCCATTTCCGTTACAACGGCAGAGCTATCACTATAGGAGCGGATGCCGATTATCGGGTTGCTTGGGTTGTTGTTCACGTCTACAACGGGTGCGTGGTTTATATTCATGCCAAGACTTTTTAACTCTGCAGCAACCATTGCACCCATTTTTTTAACGGAGGGCTTCATACCGGAAGCTGTAATTGCCATATTGGTTGGGAAAATAGTTGCACCGGAGTACGCCCTAGCAACCATGCCGCCCTCTTGATCTACAGAAATAAACGCTGGTATACCGCAAATTTCTTGTGCGGTTTGTTGCAGACTGTCGCTAAAACTACGGATATTATTGTAACCGGTAAGATTTTGTGTGAAAAAAATATAGTTGCCCAAATTATGCTGCAAAAGATGTGCTTTTGATTCGGCAGAAAGTTCTGTCCCTGGAACAGCAACAAGAAACATTTGCCCAATTTTTTGCTCCAGCGTCAGTTTGTTAATATCCATGCGGAACATCTCCTAATTATACAAATGATATTTTGCTTTTAGTTGCGCAAATTCTTTGCTGTCGTTTTCGTATTTTGTGATAACTTGCTCAAGGGATAGTTCGCCCGTGCGAATATAAGTATCGCCTGTGTTGTAGTCAATCATGTGGCGACCGTTCGCACTGTACGGCGGCAAAAACTTGAAATCGTCACGATAGATATCCCGGATTGTGTACAACATTGTTACCCCAGTACGCACAGGGCGGATTGTTTTCCTGTCTGTAACATGAAACTCTACGCCGCCACAAAAAGCATTTTGGTGTTTACCGTCTTTTTGGTGATATGGCATAGGTGTAAAATAATGCGGGCGAAATTTTACGCCTGGTAAATTGTACGCGTTAAGTGCCGCGGCAAGTTCTTCGCCATCTATCCAAGGCGCACCTACAAAATGGAACGGCTTAGCAGTTCCCCTACCCTCGGACACGTTTGTACCCTCAAAAATACACGTTGCGTTAAATGCAAAACAGTTATCCACCGTTGGAATATTTGGTGAAGGTAGCACCCATTGAATGCCTGTCTCTTCATAAAACATATCGCGACGGTAACCATCCATTGGCACAACTGTTAAGTTGCAACCAATGCCGTATTCCTCGTTAAACAGTTTTGCACATTCACCAATGGTAAGCCCATACCGCTGGGGGATTGGGTAAAGCCCAATAAACGATTTGCAAGACAAGTCAAGAATATTACCCTCTACAGTTTCTACATTTAATGGGTTTGGGCGGTCGAACACTACAACTTCTTTACCATTTTCGGCACAGGCTTGCATGATATACGCCATGGAATACAAAAATGTGTAAAAGCGCGACCCCACGTTTTGAATATCAAATGCAAAAACATCAATATCTTCCAACATTTCTGCGGTTGGGCGGCGGCTTGCCGCGCCATATAAACTTACAACAGGAAGCCCGGTGCGGTCGTCTATTCCACTTTCTAAAGTAACGCCTGCCTGCAAATTGCCACGTATGCCATGTTCCGGCGCAAAAAGTTTGGTTAGGTTATAATTTTTGTGCAACAAATCAATAGTGCTTTCAAAATTGGCATTGATACCTGTGTTGTTGGTAAGCAATGCGATGCGTTTACTTTCAAAAACATGCGAATACTTTTGCAATTGGTCTATGCCTAGTTTCACGCTCATTGTGCGTCCTCCATATCTTTATACGCTTTTGCACAAGCATCATGTAATTTGCCCCTAAACGGTATAAGCAAATTATTGTCGCGCGTGGGGTGTACGCGGTTGGTTAAAAACACTACATATTGCGAAGTTTCTGCGTCTACCCACATGGAAGTGCCTGTAAAACCCGTATGTCCATACGACCCTTCCGGGAATATAGTGCCACAAGAAACCGGTGCACGCCCTTTTACGGCAAAACCCAAACCACGCCCCTCGTTACAGTGGTTGGTCAAATTTTGAATTGCTTGCTCAAATATATTTTGCGATACAATAGTTTTGCCATTCCATTTGCCTTTGTTTGCAAACATAGCAGTTATTATTGAACAGTCGTTTATATCCGCAAAAATACCAGCATTGCCAGACACACCGCCCATAAAACGCGCATTTTCGTCATGCACAACACCACTTAACCAACCGCCATATGTTTCGCAATACTCGGTTACAGCAAAATTATCGCCAGCCGGTTTATATACCGTGGCAGTAAGCCCCAGCGGTTCAAATACAAAACGGCGCACCAATTCATCCAGCGGTGCATTGCCTACAATTTCGCAAATTTTGCCCAACAGAATAAAACCCAAACAACTATAAACAACGTTTGTACCCGGTGGTGCCAAAAGCGGCATTTCAAGTATTGTACGGTGTACATCGCTAGGGTTTGTGCATAACTCGTAAAGTGGCGCGTGTGCAGGTAAACCGCTGGTATGTGTCATTATCTGACGAATTGTAATATCCTTTTTATCTTCCGGAGCATCAAAAAACATGCCCAGCGTATCGTCTGTTTTTAGCCCTTGTACGTCCATAAAACACAACGCGACCATAGTTGTAGACACAATTTTTGTAAGAGATGCCAGATCGAAAACTGTGTTTGCTTCCATAGGTATTTTATCCGGCTCTAAAGCACGGAATCCGTAAAAATTACGGTATATCTCGCCATTTTTATCACCAATGGATATTGCTGCGCCGGGGAAAACACCGTCAGCTATGGCTTGGTTAATCATTTGGTCTATGTTTGCTGCGTTCACAGGCAACCTCCTAAAAATTTTTAGGTTAAAACCCTTCCATTACAACATACTTACTATGTGGCTGAACGGAGAAACATTCCGCACGCTCCTTACGCACACGAATGCCGCGCTGACGCGACAGTGAATCGTAATAGTCACGATATTTAAACCAAGGGGAATTATTTGTTAGCCATAGCCCTTGGATATGCTCGTACCACAGGTCATACCCGTCACTTACATTTACATATACATATGGCTCAAAGCCTGCCGCGTCTTCCCAGTTTTCTGCAAAGTAAAGGCGCGCCCAATGCTGAGTAAGCGGGGTGCCATCGGCATCTTTGCGCTCAAAACCACGCAATGCCGCATAGTAAACGGCATCTTCTACAGCGTGGGCGGTAATGCGGTGATCTTTATGCATTGTACCGTGCCAATGGGTGAGTACAACATCCGGTTTTTCCCGGCGGATAAGGTCGCATATTGCAAGACGCAGCGTTTCGTCATCTTGAGTTTCGCCATCCGGGTAACCAAGGCAGAAAAATTTACCGCCCAGTGCTTCTGCAAAGCGGGTGGCACATTCGATATTATATTGCTTAAATTCCTGGTGATCACGGTCTGGTGGTGCCCCGCGTTCACCTGCTGTTACTGCTACGGTTGTAATCCTGTCACCTTTAAGGCTGTGTGTCGCAAGCGTTTTTCCGCATGTAAGCTCGGCATCACCAATGTGTGCGCCAATTGCCATTATATGTTTCATAAATCTCTCCCCATAATCGTGTATTCGCGATATCTTTCCATACCCCATGTTGCGTAAATATCCAAATTGCGTCCACCAGTCCATAAAAACCAAGTGTAGAAAATACGGCGCTGTATCATATCTGTCACAAGATTGTGGAAAAGTATACCGCCAAGCCCTGTACCTTGCTGGCTAGATGCCACACCAAACGGACCAAAACGCCCCGGTGTACCGTCCATTGCACGCATGGCAAAACCAACGACTTGGCCGCTGGCGTCCCACGCAAGCTGGATAGATTCCTGGCCACGCCCGCGTACTATATTTTCACGCACATTTGGCAGCCAATATGGAAAGTGCTGCCTTAGGAAATCAAAAACATGCAGACAATCTTCCATTTTAAAATTGCCAAACGTGTAACCTTTGTTAATAAGTTCTTGCTTTTTGTTTAAGTATTTTTCCGGTGTTCTGTATTCGCGCAGGTTTAAATCCATAGACGCACATACGCCATTGTCGGAATAACCCATGGTTTTTAGGAAGTCTACACCCTCGGTATAATTTTTTTGGTCTACACCCGGGAAAAAATAATTAGTGGTATACGTGCCAATGTCGACCTTTTTTATGCCACGGCTTTTTAGCTTATCGTGTAACGTGCTAAGCAATTTTGTACCAACGCCTTTACGGCGGTACTTTGGCGCAACGCCCATTGCAACAACCCATGCATTCTCGGGCTGCATTCCTGCAACTTCGCAAGGGATGCGGCGCATAGTGCCATAAACAAACCCCATCGGTTCATTGCTTTCTGGGTTAATCGCCAGCAGATATAATTCCGGGTCAAAATTTACATCGCAAATGATGCGGCAATAAAAATTATCCGCATTTATCGTATCTTCCGGCAGGCAAACATTCCACAGTTCTATTGCAACGCGGTCGTCTTTTGCTTGAAGTTTTTGAATTATCATTGCACACCTACTCCTTTATTTGTTTTGTATCTGGTGTTTAATGCCCTGCGCGAATCGTCTAAGTATTTTTTTACCGTGTCGTACTCTACGCTGACAACACATGTGTACAAAATATCTATGATGCATAATTGCGAAATGCGCGACCCTGTTGCTGCCGACCTAAATTCCGTTTCCGGCGAAGACACAAAGAGGTTGATGTCTGCAATACGGCTAATACTGTTGTCGCCAAATTTTGTTATAGAAATAACACACGCGCCCGCTGCTTTAGAAATTTCTGCAATGCGTAGTGTGTCTGTTGTTTCGCCAGAATATGAAATTACAACGCAAACATCGTTTGGCGTAAGGGTTGATGTAACGGTTGCCTGCACATGGCTACCAGAAAACGCGTAACTAACCTTGTTGATACGCAAGAACTTTTGCTGCGCGTCTTGCGCAATAATTGAACTTGCACCCATGCCAAAAAAGTCTATTCTATTTGCTTTACGTATTTTGCCCACTGCTTTTTTAATACTTGTTTCATCACATACTGACATGGTTTGCTCTATACTTTGCCTGGTGGTAGCATACACATGCCCCATTATTTGGCTAATAGAGTCACCCGGGATTGCATCCATATAGTTTGGCATACCATCGCTGCCGTTTGCTTCGGTAACATGTGATGTAGAGAAATATATTATAAAGTCACGATAGCCAGAAAAGCCCACCATTTTTGCAAAACGTACCATTGTTGCGGTAGAAACCCCAACAATGTCTGCAACTTCATTGATAGCTTTTCCGCTAACTTTGTGTGCATTTTGCATAAAATAATCGGCTATCCGTTTTTGTGATTTGCTAAAATTAGAATACGCATTTTTAATTTCTGTGACAGCATCCATTTTAGGCACCACCAAGTCAAATAATAATGAAAAAAATATTCATTTGCACATTCAGTTTATACCAAAGTTTTGTGAAAGTCAACGAGAAATAGAAATAATGTTCATTTCATATTGACGTTGTAAAAAATTTTCGCTTGGTGTATAATGGGAAATATGATTTAAAAAAATCCTACAAGGAGGCAAAGTGTGAAAGCCTAACAGTATAAATGCGCATACAAAAAAAGCTATCAGACATAGCCAAAAAAGAAGTTACCCAGCGATTTTGGTAATAGAAGAAACGTCATAGCCCTGCGCG
>Ga0123352_10001131_pt1 | contig 34651 bp, 22 predicted proteins | sample TergutLab28metaG_FD_89700 | JGI IMG/M metagenome (GOLD analysis project Ga0123352, IMG submission 89700) | Labiotermes labralis P1 segment gut microbial communities from Petit-Saut dam, French Guiana - Lab288 P1 | ecosystem: Host-associated > Arthropoda: Insects > Digestive system > Gut ...
GGATGTATTAACATCCGAAACATGTTGAGCAGTAAATTGACATAATAAAGCAAGTGTCATCAAGTTGGTCTACCTTTATTCAAATATCAAGATGATGCACGGTCCAATACGCATAAGATACACACAGGATATGTCATACTCACTGCTTTTACACTGCAACAATAGTTGTAGGAATGTGCCTCAGTGTTGCCTTATACGTACGCACATTGCATGTCTTGTCATAACCGAGATAGTAAGTAAAGTGTGAAGAGAGAGAAAACCAACAAGATGCAACAATTAGATGTTTATTATCTACTTATGTCTCAACATGTTTCGGGCATCATTATGCCCACTGTGTGCTCGCATCCTACAACGCAGCGCCCCACAACCGCTACTAACCACATCAAGCAGATCCAGCGCATTACACCATATGCAGTAACACACGGTCTTTGTTCTCCTGAAGATGGGCATAATGATGCCCGAAACATGTTGAGACAAAAGTTGATAATAAACATCTAATTGTTGCATCTTGTTGGTTTTCTCTCTCTTCACACTTTGCTCACGATGCACGGTCATAGGAACCTAAAGCGAGACAGTGAGTGTTTACTACGCGGTTCGAATTCAGTCTTGTATATAATTCAGGTTATTCTGAGTCTTTAAAGAAGCCACACACTTAAATGTAAAGAGGTTTTCTTTACACCCAATACTTCTCCCAAATTAAGACACTAATCATGGAAACAGGACCACTGAGCTCCTTCAGGTCCTGCAACATGGCAGGCCGTAAGAAAGGCAGTTTGATTCTCTCACCTGACCTTACTTGACCAATGATTTGTGTATTGTAAAGAGTTAACATTAGGTGTTGCTGTTTCCATATAGGGTCACAACAGACGCCTTAAAATGGGAACGATTGCTGAAGAAGACAACAGTGAGGGGCACCAGAAAGAAAATTCCAGGCAGATGAGCATGGTGACCAGGTCAGACCCTACTACCGACGCTGCCAAGTCGCTGCTGTCCGCAGCAATTGACATGTCTATGCAAAATCGAGCCGTGGAATGGAATCGTAAACCGACAGCAGTGACGCCGTCCAAAGAATTATATAATTGTCTTGTCTTGTCAAATCATCCATCAGTTGCTGAAGACAATAGTTTGGAATCTGCCCTTGTTGCAGCGAAAAGCATGATACCCGACTCCAACTCCGTCCACCTACCATTACTAGGGAGCACACCCTCTCCTACTTCGTCAGTCAGGAATAAACACATGATTGACAGCATGTTCAGCAAAGATGTTTTGCTTCCAAGACTATCAAATGGAAAATAATACTTCTCACTGAAGCAATGACAACGCTCAAACTGCTGTACCAACCTCATTTTATGCTCTGTTGGAACAGATCTTAGCAGAATCAGTAAAGTGAAGATGTTAGATCAATTATACTTTGTATAGATAATCTTAGAATTTACGTCTGGTAGAAGGAGAAATGTCTCGTTACGCTAGTTCGCGTCGTTGTAACAACTGTAGCGGTTACTTATTATCGAATTGCATTAGAGGATAATCGTGTTCGGTGAACTGGAAAGGATTGAAAAGGAAACGGTATAAGACGTAAAATGAGTTTTACAGGTCAGACACTGGGATTGTGGGTTGGAGTAACACTCACAGGTGTTTGGATGGATGGATGAGCGGATGGGTGGACGGAAAGACGGACAGATTGATAGATTGGTCGTTGGGTGTGTTTCTAACTGTGCTTATGTTATTATCTAAAAACTGATCCAACAAAATGCACGTATATAACGGTTCAAAATTTCTTATACAGTCAAACCACATTCCAACATATTTCTGTGGCGGCCACCACCACCACCACCTTCGTAAGGGAGGTGCACCTCCATGAACCAAAACAACGCTGCAGTAAGCTGTCTAGGTATCTTATCATGAACACAGCTTTCAGTAGCGATGTCCTGTTTCATGGAGGTGGACTTCTTGATGATGGTGGTGGCCGTCACTGAGATACGTTGGAAAGTAACTGGACTGGCTTCGGTGGTCTAGAGGTAGGCCTTTGGTACCCAAGTTCGCGGGTTCAAACCCGGCCGAAGCCGTCGGATTTTTAGGGCGAAAAAATCCTCAGCACGCCTTCCTTCAGAGGGGAAGTAAAGCCATGTCGTAGATTTAAGGCATGTAAAAGATTCCTAAATCTTTCTCGCCCACAGTTCCACCTTTCGCTGCTAGGATCTCTCGCGTCGCTGCAGACGCAGAGGCATGTGGCGGCGAAAGTGGGAACGTCTAAAGGCGGGGGAAAGCAATGGCAAACTACCCCCAAGAACTTCCCTAGGATGCAGTGTGCCAAGAGCCATATCGGTTCCATAACCGGGCTCTGGCTCCTGCCTCTAGGGCTGAATACTAATGAATGAATGAATACGTACATATTGTTGGATCAATTTTTAGATAATGACTTGATAGACGCGCACGGTACAAGCAACATTGTAGAATTTGTGCTTATGTTGTCCTGTGTAAGTGGGTATCTTGCGGCGGTCCTATCCGTCATCTACCTATTAGTACAGAATGTCTACAAATCAGATTCAGAAGCATGATGAAAAGAGAAACCCTGTACTGTAGAGACAGATATATGATGCAGCTCATATAGCTCACTTGCCCATATTATTTCACACGTGAAAAATAAACACTTGCCGGGAGAAATTAGTTATTATCATTGTTAGAATAAATTGAATGACTTGTCCGCCCTTTTAAACAAAATATTTTAACCGCGTGTCTTGCACTATTAATGCTGAGAAGCCCACGAAGATCGAAATTGTCGCAGTGTTCGTAATGTTCACTAAATTTACAGAGAATGAATCTATGCAGCGTCATCCCATTGTGACAGATAATCAGCAGCAATTTAAATCCACACAAACACAACATAAGCAAACACATGGAATGTGTTTGTGTGGATGAAAATCGCTACATATCTAATGCACTTACTAATATACCCTACCTTTATTGACAAGTGGGCCGCGTAGCTCAGTCGGTATAGCGACTGACTGCGGGCTGGACGGTCTGGGATCGAATCCCGGTGGGGACGAGATTTTCCGCCTGTCCAGACCGGCCCTGGGGCCCACCCAGCCTCCTGTACAATGGGTACCGGGTCTTTCCCGCGGGTAAATTGCGGCCGGGGCGTGCTGCTGACCACTCACCCCCTTCTAGTGCTGCGGTCACGGAAGAGTAGAGCTATACCTCTACCCACCCTCTGGGACACACCGGGCCTGTAAGGGGATCACTTTACCTTTTACCTTTATTGACATACTGTGTTACCATTTACCGCAACCTCTGAGCTGTAGAAATTCGAAATTTACTATGCTTTCAGACATAGTTTGACCATGCCCATATATTAGGTATGTTGCTTTTATAACATTGGTCGAATCCGACTTTAGGTCTTCCATCATATCACTATTCGCTTTCTAAGTACGACACTCCCGACAACTGAACCTTCGAATTCTGTGACTGGTCAGACAACGAAAGAGATTCCTCCGACAATGACTGACCACTATTGTGTAATTCTCACTGGTTACCTCGCACTAAACGTCCCTGGGAATGAAACGTTCTTAGCCAGGGACACTGAACGTGTCACGTAAGGCTTACAGTCAGAATGTTAGTTTTCTAAATCTAAAGTCAATTAAAATCCCATGCCGAAATTATAGTGTTTCGAAGGGTAACTTCCAGATGACCTTGTTAACCAGAATAACGTCGTAACTGTCCTAAACAAGTAGAAAAAAGAAAGATGCTTGAGAATTCATGGAGTTGTTTCAAGTTAGGGTAACGATTCAGTCGTGCTGGTGAACACCTGCCCATCAGATTTTCTTCTACCGAATTTTAAAATGTTTCCATTTTCACATACACAAAATGGTGGCTTGCTTGGAACCTGAACCAGATTTTCGGCTACACTAAAGTATTTTCAGTTTTGTGACACAGGGACATTGCATACCACAGGAGAAATTATTAACGACTATCAGTATCTTAAAAACAAACTGCATTGAAAAATGTAATAGTGTGAATATTACTCTTATATTCATAGAAAAAACGCAATGAAGTACATCTGAAAAAAAAAACTAAGTATGTGTGTATCATACTTAATTGAAATCACGGCAAGCGCACTCTGTGTCACTCACTGAAACGTGAATTTCAGAGCTTCTACTTTGCGAAATGTCGGGCACTGCTGCTGAGAGGACTGTTTTCCCAAAATAAGTTAATATGGAGGGAAATTTTTAAGTTTAAGTAAGGAGGGTGTGAATTGTCGAAACACCAAGAGAAGGGTATGAAAACCCAAGAAAAGATGGGAAGTTGGAATGAGAAAGGATGCCGTCGCATTACTTGACACACGGACTTAGACAACTAAAACCACAAGTACAGAATCCTGAAGGCAAAAAACTGAGGAGCCTAAGGCTCGATTTCGACTGTAGCGGCATTGAAGCAGCAGCAGCAGAATTCTCAGAAAAACAGGCTACTGGCTTTGGTATCCGACATACACGCGTATTAGTAGAATTATTAATCAGTATGTGAAATCGGACATCATTTGTGTACACACGAAAATATGTATATACAGACCTTTTCCTTTCCGCTCCTCGCATCAGTATTAAAGGGAGAATTAGTGTCATTCTGTTGTTATTTCGGTGCAGAAGAAAGTCTCATCATCACATAGAGTTAGGCTATTGTATGACCATTTCCACGGTCGCCGAGCAGTTGGCAGCCACAGTATTCGTAAGTCGCAAGACTTTTTACCACAGACTACATTATAATCCCAACGCGTGGATTCTTTCTCTACCCTCAACCCGAAAACGTGACACCACTATCTGTCCACTTCTACTTCAAACCCTACCAACCACACACTTTTTCTAGTCACTGAAAACGGCGCAATAAATTTATAACACGACTAATTCGGAGACAATGATTAACGTATTTGGCTCTAACAAACCGTGCGTAAAAGCTGGTTTATGGGCCTTTGAAAGGCCCATAAACATGTGAATTTCCTTGCTTCTAAATTGTGCTTTACATGTATAACAGTTAGTTGGTCTTTGAGCTCTCTATATGTTTAAAATTGAATTATTCAAGGGCCAGCCACATGAATTTTTCCGCCAGATTTTGTTGGCAGCAGTGTACAAATACAGTGCGATTGACGTAATGAGCGGATGCTTACAATAGGTTTCCCCACATACCAGCCAACAACATTGGCATTTAGAAGGCCGTGAAATATGTAGGCGGGAAAGCTGTGATCACTGTGTTGTGTTTACTAGGGAGTTAACAGCATCCTGTTATAGTTTAGTGTGTAATTTATAAGTTTATGACAGACATTATGGACAACTTCCTGAAAATAGAGAAAATAGGTGAAGGGACATACGGTGTTGTCTATAAAGCCAAGGATAAACTGACAGGGAAACTGGTAGCCCTAAAGAAGATTCGGCTGGAAACGTAAGTTGTATTATTTTGAACGTTCAAGTTAATATTGTGTGGTTTCCACAGGGTTGATAGCGTGTGTGTTGAATGAAAGTGAGTTTATGTCTTTATGCTTGACGTCATACCGTTATATTAAAGCTCGTTATAGGCGTACATAACCAAAGAATCGACAAGAGACCCATCGTAGTATGAGCCCTTTCATAGTTTAACATGAAGTTGTATGGTGAGATTTTGTTTTCGTTACATACAGTATGTTTACATATAGTACATTTCAGTCACTTATATAAACAGAGTGCAAGCTTATGAAAAGTGTCATGATTTCAGGTAGGCCTGATTGTAACGTTTAGTTCACAAGTGATAACATAGATCTGGAATTATGTTCTTCATTGACTTAGTCATAGTGCACGAAGTCCACAAAGTAAATGATTTCAAGTGTAATGTACCATTATCAGAATTCTGTAAGACATATATAATTTAATCTTAATATATGTGTGGTGCTTACCACTATGTTTATTCAGTTAAATGTAGGAAATACAGTACCAAATACGCAGCTGTGTATTGGTATTGTATATAAACAATGATGGTGTAAAAGATTTTGTCAGATAACATGGACTTAAGAATTCCTTTTTTCTTTTATTATACCAACAAATGCACCACATTAAATACATATAAACAGTCACAACTACTCTGACCAGTGCACAGTTGGTTCCTGTACACTACACAGCTCCAGCACAGGGACATGGTCCACTAGGATTCAAAACCCTACCAGAAGCTTGAATTCTTAAGGTCACAAATAGAAGTACATAATCACCAACTAATTCAATTTTAATTTTATTATGCACAAATTTTACCTACTGGATACAAAATGTGTTTAACTATATTTTTGGCTTAATTATACACATTCAAAATGCACATATGTATCCAGTACTACAGGTTATGAAATATTATATCATCTGCTTTTGGTTGTAACTTTGGCGCACTACTCCCTGATGATATTTAGTAACTTTGGTTCTGGGGAATACAAACACAGAGAGAGAGAGAGAGAGAGAGAGATGTGCCCAGTGCATGGTTGCCCGTGTATTGAGACTGAAACAGCGTTCAAGGAGGTACTGGGTTTGAATTGTGGCTGTGACTGAGTATACTGATATTAAGTTTCTGGTTTTCTTCAGTCCTTCCAGACAAATACTTTATGTCACAGAAGTTTTCTTCACTGTCATTTCCAGTTCAGCATACATGGTTATTGTTATCTGATATTAAATAAATTGAACATTGAGATAATTGTAAATAACCCACATACAAACCAGTAGTGTGTTCAGATGTGTTTTGTACGTTGTTTAAACTTTGGTTTTGTCTGTATATACCAACACGCTTATAACGTGATATGAAATCCTTGTATCTGAGGAAAGTGTTACCTGAAGTTTTTGAAATGTGTTTTGAAGATCCATATTTATTGAGGTTCTCACTGTGGTGAATATGAAGAATACCATCTTTTGGGATATGTCTAAATTTTTACCAGAGAAAATGGCATCACATTTCAGTAGACACTATTCTTTATCCATTTGGATATACATCACAGCCTTCTTGAAAATGCATACTATTGGATTTTGTTATGTGACTGCAGACATGTCATCACAGCAATACAGAATTCAATAGTCTATGGCAATAACAAGGAAGTTTATCTAACTCCACACATGTCATCACAGCAGTGCAGAAGTCATTACTCTCTGGTATAACAAGGAAGTTTTTCTAACTCCCCACATGTCATCACAGCAGTATAGACTTCATTACTGTCTATTAATAACAAATAAGTTTATTTTATTCTTTAGTTCCATATGTTATGGCATTGCATATTACACTTTTTTATTACATCGCAAATTAAAACCAATGAAATACATTTATAGGGACATACCCATAAGTGTCTATAATTAGTCTCCTACATGTTTCAGCCCTCTTTGGCCATTATAAAGGAGTGTCAAGTAATTGCAAAGAGATGTATATAAAAATATAAAAAGTGAAGTCATATGAAAAAGTTAAAAGACCAAATAGTTAAAATGTCTCATGTCTAATCTAGTCATACTTTGCCACACATAATGAAAATATGTATGTATGTATGCATTCTGTCATGATTTTTAAATATTAGGTGTCTGGACACAATATTTCAAATTTATGCTTATCTCTATACATGTCATTCATGTAGGTCTATTATGTCCAGGTACTGCATATAGAAGTATATAATCATTTTAGATTATGCAGCCGTTCCATCATAGAACATTTACTTTGAAAAGTTGATTGCATTTAATTCTGTAGGATACAGACATAGATATTTTAATCAACTCTTGGCCATTTTAGCATTTTTCTATTTTTAACTTTTTATACATTTATATATTTGTATATGTGTAAGAGGCTTGTTGATAAGTGGAGTATTGTATCTTTATACTCATATCTTTGTAATCACATGAAGCTCTTTGGCTCAAGACAGTCAAAATGTTTAGGTGACTAATTACAGACAATTCAGGTTTTCCCCCTAAATAAAGTGTATTTTCTTAGTTTTAATTTCTGTGACTCTTTAGTTTCAATTTACACATGTTTTTTCAAATTTACGTAAAGTATCTTAAAATGATCTAAGCCTATTTCTAGTGATGTAAAATTTCAAGATATTTGTTGCTCCTTTTGTTGTTTTTTAATGGGTGTAACATGTAAGGATTTTTTTGTACAGTTGTTAAATAAGCAGTTCTCTTTATCCTGATACCAATTTATATTTCAACCTAGTTGATAGAGGGTGCAAATATAAAACCTGAATTATGCCATGTCAAATAAGGTCTCTTATTTATCTGTTCTTGTACGAAAAATACTGGCATATAGGATGTAATGCCATGTTGTTTGACAGAAACTAACATTTCTTGGGAACCTGCTTCCCTAACCTTCTGCCATGAAGAACGGAGCAGCAGGTTCATCTAAAGCAATGATAAATTTCTACCAGAATATATGGCTTCACATCCCAGGAAGCAGTATTCATTGTATTCACTGCTGTGAGAGCTTCAGATCTCATGTAACGAGTCATGTTTAGAAGCATATTTTTTAAGCATCATGTGACTGATGATACACATTTTAATTTTATTTTCATTTCCCTAGGCTAATATGCTTATGATGGATGGAGGTTGCTTGAAAAGAATTTACTGTCACTTAGGGTTCTTTCACCCATTGTTTGTCCTGTCAGATGCAGGTACCCAAGTTCTACGCCCCTCAACTTCCCCATAACGAACTGTATATGTCATGTGTACACCTTAGTATATTATGCAAATAACTGAAAAAAGACAAAGTTTTTATTAGCAAAGAAAAATTGTGACACATGTCTAGTCAGTACAATACAAGAAAACCAAAAGCTACAGCATCTGAATAGGATGTGTTTGTGGTCAATGCAATTGATGTTAATTCATTGGGCAGAAACATAGTATTCAGATTCAGATTTATTAATTGAGTTTCGCTGACATCTTTGGATGTAACTGGTAACACCAGGCTCTTGGCAGTACATACCATTTTTAATACTAGTGGCTAAAATATATCTGAACTAATTACTACCTTCTGTCTACCTAATCTGTGTACTTATATAATTTCAATTCTTCCTTTCTAATTTCCTCTAGACCTTGCATTATTTTGGCACTTCATTTTCCCACTTTCATCTTATTTTCTGTACAAATTTACCAAACTTTTTAATTCTATAATCTTATTGCAGATGATTATTTTCTTGTATGCTAATTCTTCATTTTTGTATATCCATTTATTATCTCAAAATTGATAGAAACCATACTAACCCAATTCTTTCATTCAAATTACATTGATCTGTATACTGAAACTATAAATTCCTCTTCTTTCATTTTTTCTGTGTTTGATTGAGACACATAATATAAGGAATGACATAGAAGCTTTTACTAGTTGCTAGTAACGAGGCTGATCTGAAGTAAATTCTCAGAACACCAAGTGTATATTCATGTTTTATCACCTGACTGCAGAAAAAAGTAACAAGATAAAATAGCTAATAAGTCCTTTGAAAATGTAATGAGTTCATATTCTTTGGAATAGCATTAACATATAAGAAATGTATTCATGAAGATTTTAAGTGTAGATTATATCTGGAAATGTTTACAAACATTCAGTTTAGAATTTTTTTTCTTCCTGTCTGGGGTTTATATATATAACATATGAAGATTAAATATACAGCACTGCCAGTTTGCCTGTTTTCTTGCATGGATGTGCAATGATATCTCTTGTACTAAAGACATTCTAGAGCAGAGTGCTGAAGGAATATTTTAGCTTAAAAGGGAGACACTAACAGGACACACAGTGAGGGACTTCATAATTTATACACCTTGTCACACGTCATTAGAATTATCAGTAGATTAGGGAGGATAAGGTGGGTGGGGCCTTGCAGCACACATAGGAGGAAAGGGAACTGCATGCAAAAATTTGGTAGGAAAAACCTGATGGATAGAATTCATTTGTGAACACACTAGGGAGCCATTCGGTCTCATGAAACGTAGGGGCGTTCTTGACTATCTGATTATCCACTTTATCTTCTCAAGATGTTCTTTGTTCCATGGAATTAATGCTGTCTAGTTAACAGTGTCATGGAAAATTGTTTTGTGCTGGAAATTTCAAAGTCGAGTGTTCTACAGACACATTCCTTTTCTGGAACTAGTGAGTAGTGTTAGTGCTTAATTTTAACCATGCCCAAAATATGTGAGCAGTCAAGGTATTGTTCCAAACCTTTTTCGTCTTGGTTCTAGATGAAATTATGGCCATCTTCATGCCCTGATTTTCATGTGAGGTAAAAGCCCCATGTACCATCAGGTAGGAGGTTGGGTAGATCCCAGACAAGAAACTCCTGCCCTTGTTGGGAATTGAACCCCATTTGTCAAGCCTGTATATAGTTATTACACTGAAGTATTCTGACTCAACGTTGCATTACACCACTGCAGTGAGAAAACATTACAGCTTACATGAGATTAGAGTTTCTCATGATGGTGGCTACAAAAATTACTGCTTTCTGGCATGAGATACTATGTAGTATGGTTGAAATTCACAGACATTTGGAGCAACCTGTTGCCTCCGTCTTCAGACTCGAATATGCTCAATGTACCACTGTTTCCAATCACTATCGAAACTCCTCAGTTCCCTTTGTAAGGTCATCGTAAATTGGGATTTAATGACATTGGAGAGAAGCACATTTGAATATTTGAACAACGTAGATCCCAAATTTTTACAGCAGTCTATGGACTGGTGGAGTTGAAGGTACTGAATTATTGAATACATGAAACCAAACACTTGCCCGCTCACTTTGGCATGTTATGCAGTGTAGCAGATTGGAGGTTATGAAGGTTTTCAGTGAAAGTACAAGTAACATTGAGGAAAACGAAGGCAGATTTTGTTTCTCATTAGCAACTGATGAACAGTCAAGTGAAAAGTGTTTTAAACTGTACTGACATAATTTTAAGTATTTATGTTTACGTTGTTTGAAATATCCACAACCGCTGTTCTCGAGGTTATTGAACTCGTATGGTGTTATGAAACAGTATCACCGAATCGTACTGCAAAAATAATTTCTGTATTGTATTATGACTCTTGTGATAATTACATTCACAACTGGAGTTACCGACTTCTGTACAAATTTATACCGATAATGCCATCGCGCGTTATAAACTGCAAGGCTTATTTACCGGAAGTTGATTAACCTGTGATCACCGCCAACTAGATGTGAGAGTAGCGTTACGTCGTGTTGATGGTGGGAGGGACGCGAAAGGTTATTTGTTGGTGCGAGTCGGAGAACGGGTTAGTGCGCAGGGATGAGTGATACGTAGTTTTCAACCGTTATGTAGACACATAATGCACAAACGGAGAAGTGCCCACATTCTGTGAATGTGCAGGTGTTTTAGCGTCGTTTTTACATACAGATAGAGGGATTTATTTAAGCGACGAGTTTGCCCCATACCAGCTGTCATCTTGACAACATGGCTGGAGTAGGTTTTGCGACAACAGCGAAATTCGGAAAACTGTTGTACATACGCGGTGCCCATTTAGGGAGTAGGGCTAAATGGAAGTGGTTTCGTTAGACATTCCAGGAAGTAGTCTTTGGTAAGAACCAAGCCTCGTTCATGTATGAGAATGTATTGTTGTGTATATTAGTTGAATTCAATGAACATGAAGTTCGTGTTTTCGGCAGGCGTAACGTACACAACGGTATTTTGGGTGCTTAGTCTGGGTAAGTGTATAGAATTTCGCATCGTTGTCGGAATGTGGAGTGTGAAATGAATGTTACATTTTCATTTTACAAAGCTGTAGGCCTGTTGCAAGTACCATGATATCAGTAGGTTAAATAGCGTAAAACGTTAGGTACAGGAAATGGGACATGTTCGAGATAAATTTTCCTTAAAAAAATAAGGAACACGAGCAGAAAATGTAATTGTAATTTATTTTCACATTGCATCGATCAACACATATGGAAATAGCCATACACTTACAACACACACACACACACACACATATATATATATATATATATACAGTGTGCATATAAAGGAGTGCAGAGCATTTGATGGCGACACTTAACAAAAATGACTCTACAATATTACCATGGAGGTTGAATTGACTAAAAATGTAACAACCTAAACAAGTCAATAAAGACAATGGAAATTATAATTCCACCAACTTCGTATTAGCTAGTAAGTGAAAAGAACCAAGATCATGGCAGTTTTTTATTAAAGTATTCATCCAAGCTATAGAAGGAATTATCCAAAATATATCTCTTTACAGCTGTTTTAAAACATGATGTGTAAATATGTATCACAAATAAGGAGTAGGTCTGACTATATGGGCATGCCGAGCATGCTTTATGAATGGAGAAACAACTACATACACAAAGCTCATGTGAGTATATATGAAGAGGCCACCTTGTAATATTCTCTCCCTACACCCTAATGAAGGGAGAGAATAGTAAAACACATGGTGTTAGTAGTTTTTATTACTGTGTATTAGAATAGGTGTGGACAATGCTAGGTAGAATGAAGGAAAAAGTCTCCCATGATCTGAAGATTTTGGGGGGAAGTCATGTTTTCAGGATGAGTGGATTTGATATTTCTCTGAATCTGAAATTATAAGCAGTATGTAAATATTACCTCCATTTCCCCAACTTATTACTAAAGCTAATGGCAACAGTACACAGGCAAGGCTTGTGTTAATTTCACTTAGTGAACATGATAAAACTTGAAATATACATGTTGTGTTGTTTGGTATTTATAATTCAAAGAACAGTGCTGAGTGTCTTATAAGTGGCTAACTTATAAACAATATGCACACTGTGTTTAACGTACACCTTGTCAAACTTGTAATATCAAATCTAGCAGGGTTCGTTGTTGATTTTGGGGACAGATGTATCTAGTTAATAAGTTGGATGGGCGGTTGACAGATAAGGGTATGAGTGGTTTATGCCCATGGGTAATTGTCCTGAGATGTACACTTAAAATGTCAGTGTGTTGACTTGAAGATATGGTTATTTGAATGTGCATTGATTACGGGGACTTAACATAGGATAAAATTTATCAGTTCATGTTTTTTAGAGTGTGGTTAGGTTCCTGTACATGTGTGGTGTACTTTGTGAAGTTATTTTTGTCTTTATTGGGTTGGTTGTGGCTAGCTTAGTTTAGCATTAGGTCACATACCTCTGTAATTAAGACTACATATTGTAAGTGAGGCAAACCTTGAATAAAATATGTTGTAATTTTGACTCTTTACATGCTAAAATGCATTGATGTAATAAAATTAAATGTTTCCTGTCATGTAATATGATTTAGTATAGTATGAAGGCATTTCTAAAAGTTCCCAGACTCACCGCTGCTTTCTGTCAGTGGGTGCAGTAACACTACAGAGCTGATTGAGTGATATTTGTAGTTACAGCCCTGTGCATTTGCCTGTGAGTGTGCATGTTACATGTGATCTTTGAATATGTGATGAAGGAACAAGGCATGTGCATTAAGTTCTGCTTTATACTCACAGAAACTGCATTGGAAGTGTATGAAATGCTCAGAAAATCTCTTACTAACAGCAGCACAGCAGATTGAGTGCCAGGTCATATCTCACTACCCTGAGGATGGAGATGGTCAGTGTCTGCAAAATTGGTGTATTTCAGTAACCTGATGCCCCTGTCAGCTCGAGAGGATTTTATTGAATTTTGTCACTGCAGAAACTTCAAGACTAATAGTATGCCTTCAGACTATATTCAGCAATATACAACCATGAGGACAAGACCAGCATTTTTGCAGATAAAACCTTATATTAATACATCAGCATAGTTTCATCTGAAAGGTGTTCATCTGGAGGCTTTACTCAGTCATACAAAACACAGCAGTTGATATTAACACTGTAGTTGTCGTACCTTTTGTAATATGTACATGTGCATTATTGTGCTGATGACCTCATATTACTGGACATAAATTTTGAGTAAGTTAAAGTATTATCCTTGGCATATTTTGTAAGGTCTCATTCAAACAAAAGGTCAGTTATGAGCAATTGAATTTAACTCCATGGACCAGGGTCCTTGAGCACCTAGGAAGTTCTCAGGTTGTGAAGAAGGTCCCTGCATTTTACAGAACTTGCACAGTCGTTGCCATGTCCACATGAGCCCACAGCTGGTTCCTGTCCTGAGTCATATTAATCCACTCCACATCCTCCCCAATTCTTATTTGAGAGCCATTTTTATATTACCATCTCATCTACATTCAGGTCTTCTCTGTGTCTCTTTCCTCCAAATTTCAAGATGCTGTGTGTTTCTTTTCTAACTCATGTAGCCACATTCCTCACCCATCCATCATCCTTAATTCGATTACCCCAATAATATTTTGTGTCCTTTATAGTTTACAAAGCTCCTCAAAATGCCATATTTTCAAGTCTGCTATTGCATTTGGATTCTGCAGCATATGTTCTTCCCTTAATGTGAGAGACCACATTTCACAGACACATGAAAGAACAAAATCGTACTACTGAATATTTTAATATTTATGTTTTTTAAGTACCGGGTGGGAAGACAAAAGATTCTGAAATGATTAGTATCAAACATTAACAGATTTAATATGCTGTTAATTTTTCATGAATATAATTTTGATTTATTAATGTCATTCCCAAGTGTCCGAACTTTACAGCAGTTATCGTTTATTATATTTTGATTTTGTCCTACATTCTGTCCTGACATAAACATGACTCAGTTTTATCAGCATTTACTCACAAGACCAATGTCCTTGTAAGTTATTAACACACCTTCTATATAACAGTCCCTGACTTAGTTAATGGTTATGTTCAGCAAACCTTTACGTAGGTCAGTATTTGTATATTATTGGAATTTCACCCACTGCTTGCCAAATGTATATATAAACTATAATTGTATTTATTTATGTAGTAATTTTGTGTGTGTATGTGTGCGTGTATGCGCGTGTGCTGTTAATCCTATAACCATCTGTTGAGACTAAGCGAAGTGTAATTGTTTGTAAACCGTAAAAATAAGTGTGAGTACAGTCAGTAGGCGGAAGAGAAACTGACAGATTTGTAGCTGCATTCCAGTTATTTTTTAATCTCTGTAGTTCTTTAAGAAGAGTACCTTAGTTTGAGTGATGCCATCTTTAATGTTGCTCGTATATTAGTTTATCGCAAATGGCCATGATAATGAAAGTTTATGTTCCAAGTGTAACGTAATGGTAGGCCTACTACACCTTTAATTTATTTGTATGTGGTTACATAAAAGTATATGGAAGTGTGAGTGGTGTAAGTCAGGGTTTACCTAACCTGGGGGTTGCCTCATTGTTTTTATGCTGTAAATTAATATCATTGGTGTAGACCAAAAGATGATTTGTACCTTCAGTTTGTCCGTCTGGTTTGTTGGTGCAGTTCATTCCTGCATTAAAGTATTACAAAAATATAAAATGTGTTTGAATTCTTGTATGTCTGTGTCTTTGTGTTATACCTTACATTTGGGATTATTTGCATGGTCTAAAATGAAAGCAGTGATAGACTAATCATGAGGTTCGTCATCCCCGTTGTGTTCAGTAAACTAATTAGAGTGCAGTGTACGTCCTAGCCTAACACAACTTTATTTTATTTGATGGTAGAGGTGTATTTACATTTACTGCCTAAGGTACAACTACATGTTTTGGCTCTTGATAATAGCCATCTTCAGGTTGTACATGAATCCTTAGAAAGTAGTTATACAAGATTTAATATGGGCTGTGTACACAAGTAGTTATACAAGATTTAATATGGGCTGTACACAGTGTATACAAGTAGTTATACAAGATTTAATATGGGCTGTACACAGTGTACACAAGTAGTTATACAAGATTTAATATGGGCTGTACACAGTGTATACAAGTAGTTATACAAGATTTAATATGGGCTGTACACAGTGTACATAAGTAGTTATACAAGATTTAATATGGGCTGTACACAGTGTATACAAGTAGTTATACAAGATTTAATATGGGCTGTACACAGTGTATACAAGTAGTTATACAAGATTTAATATGGGCTATGTACACAGCCCATATTAAATCTTGTATAACTACTTGTGTACACTGTTGTATAACTACTTTCTAAGGATTCGTGTACAACCTGAAGATGGCTATTATCAAGAGCCGAAACATGTAGTTGTGCCTTAGGCAGTAAATGTAAATACACCTCTACCATCAAATAAAATAAAGTTGTGTTAGACTAGGATGTACACTGCACTCTAATTAGTAGTGGTAGACTGTTCTTGATAACTGCATGGAGGAAGGATATCAAAGCTGTCATTTGAAATAACCTAACTCTGGTTGTGATTTAGTTTGAGTTTTTGTGGTAGCAATGACAGACTCTTGGATTCTGTGATTTCTAATATTGTCTTACCCCCTTGCCGCTGACTAGCAATGTGTGATAATCCTCTCAGTGTGTGTGCAGATGTGGCATATGAAAAGAATAAAGAATGTGGATTGTACAACATGTGATATGAAACCACCTTCAAAGACATTGTGGGTACAAAATCTTTTATCACATGTGCACCAGAGGATGAGTGTATTATAACCTTTTTGTTGCTTGCATGATGCATTACATCTCACTATTTAACACATGGTCTTAGGGAATGAAGCCTTCAAGTAGCAGTGACATGATTAATGAATGAACTTTAAGCTTAGAGTTTTAATTTTATGTAAATATAGTATTTGTACAGATTGATAATATTATGTAGTAACACAGACAAATTTCTCTACAATCTCTGTTGGGCACCAGCTTGCAAGAGAATTTTGTTACAAAATTGCCTTACCTAGGCAGCTGTGCAGACAGTGTTGTTTGGAAAGTGGATGAAGAAATATCTGTTATATGAAAACAGCTATTCATAGCCATTGTCCAGTGGGAATTCTGTTTGCTCACCTGCAGGCTAATGATAGCGCATGTGTCTGTGTTAGAAAGCAGTTTGTTGCTTGGAAATTTTTGCCATATGTATGAGCAAGGAGCTGAGGTGATATTTTTTTCAGCATTATATATTTGTTAAAATACACATTTTAGAAGCTGGTTATGCACCTTTGATCAGGTAAAATACAACCTCTTAAGTCCATAGGATGGAGCTAATCTCTTATCACAGGACCGTCCATTGGACCCAACAGAGTATATTTCATGATTTTTTTATTTTGCCTGATGATTGAAACCAAGCGAGTTTGCACATTGTGTTTTTACATAATTGAGACAGTGGCAAAAGCAAAATATATGTAACCATAAGACATCATCACCAACCCTTACACGTGCCTCATACATTCTTCCTATGAATTATGGAATGAGTGATTTTATCTTGGCCTGCAGCCTACACAGTGCATTTTCAAAATTGGTATGGCTCTTGTATTATTACTCTATTGTACATGCAAGCAGATGTTTACAGTTGATGGGTGTGTGCAAAGTTTGACATGCTGATACCAGCCCAGAGACTGCTTTTCTTGGCACTGACGTTTGTGGTTCTTCATACACACATCAGACATATGTCAAGATAGTACTGGTATAATGCAATGTGTGGTTTTTTGCTGGTGGAATTTTCAAACGTTAGGCTAGGAGTAAGTCACTAATGCGTCATCAGTGTCGTGTTTGGTCTAGCGTCTTCTCTGTGCCCATAAAGTACAGGTGACTGTCACACAGAAGTTCCAAGCAAATGAACACCCACCCATCACCAGTTTACCACACCCATTAAGCCTATCTGCCAGCCCTCGTAACTCCTTCGCCAACCAGAAATGAAGCAATATACCGTACCTAAAATTAAGCCCTGACTGCTTCCTTCCACATCCTTTCTAATCATTATTTCCTAATCTTTCCATTTCATGCCATATTATCCGAGAGCTACTGACATTGTCATTGAATAAGCAGTTGTTAAATACATTGCCTTCAATCATGTTTAGCTGTAATTGTATTGTGATGGTAAATTTGTTTACTCATGTATTCACTTGTATTGTGGATAATTGACATATCCTCAGTTATTCATTAACTCTACTATAACCGTTATCTAATTAATAGAATAGAATATCGGTAGTTTATTTACTTCCTTGGACAAGGAGGCTTGGTTTAAAAAACTGGTTTCATCATGCCTCTTTAGTAAGAGGATATCAAAACATTTACAGAACAGATTTTTCTTTGCACTTTATGTTTACTGGTCTGTACTGCCTCCCTTACTACCTAATGAGTGACTGAGGGGGATTCTATGTTGGAACCGTCTGAAGAAGCCCTGTTTTGAATTGTGCAGGTATAATACATGTGATTTTTCCTCGATTATTATGACAGTGTATCTTTTCCCTTGGAGTGCAGTCTTGATTTCTGGAAATAGGGAGGGCCACACAAGTGTCTTTCAGGTTTATGAAGGGTGAGAACAGTAGTCATATGTCAGAATTGCTGTACAAACAGAAAGATGTGTGCAGGAACATTGTTATGTTGGAGACACGAATTACCGAGCATTTCTGAAACCTGTTGCACACATAAGCAGCAAACTGGTCGTGGCTTACTGAAGCACTGTAGTGAAAACATTGTGATCATAAGTGTTTCACAGCAAGGAAATTTCAAGGTGTACTTTACATAAGCTGTGACATAACTGTTAAAACATTTTTTTTAACACGGTTATTGTTAAAATTAAACGAGTAAATAATAATGTTTAGGAATATTGCCGGAAACATTTTTTGTGGTGTCTGGTTTGTTTGACACTGTAGTAAATGCATAAACTGTGTAGCATCAAATGATGGAAGGATTAAGAACATTGGATTGGGATCAGATGTCATGGTCAAGTGTGTAGCAAACCTGTGTTGTAGTTATGGAGTTCCCACATTCATGTCCTGGCCTAGACACTGGCGTTCCCACCACAAAGATTTCTGAAAAGTACCTCATATATGGCCATGACCTTTTCCTTCCATGTCTTTTCTGATTCATATTCATTAACCTGTAAAGGTCCAGGTTGGTATTTAAACTGTAGCGCATGGTTTATAAAAAAAACATCAATATTATTTGAACATTAAAAGATAAATATGAAATAAGTGGCATTTTATGGAAAATGAAAGAAATTTGCAGCATGTCTTTAAAATGCAGTATTTTCTTGTTGCCCAAATGTGTAAAATGAATTTCCAGAGTTGCTTTTGAACGCAGGTCTTTTAAAAGTTAATCATACTAACATTCTGAACTAATATAATCTGAACTATCAAAGATGATGTTAAATAGAAAATAAGTATGTGGATAGAAGCAAATGTATGTTTTAAAGCAGCTGACCTGATATCGCGCATTTGTGACGAGTGTCACAACTCAAAATTTTGCATTTTTGAGTTATTGGTATAGAAAGAAATGTTTGCAGATGCGCTTTTAGCAGGTACAGTGTCATAACGCAGTTTGCAAAAACTTGCCGCTGGAGAGCAGTTGTGTCGTTGTTGCACTCATAGAAAATTATAGAACTTCAAAACCTTTAAATCTCCTCTGAAAAATCACACATTTTGAGTTGTGACACTGTTGTTGCAAATGAGTGATACATGTCTGTAATGCCATGGTCTGCATGCCACATTCAGATTAACAGCCACCCAAGTATGAAGTAGAAATAAACTGTTGCAGCACAACTGCTGGTCATCTTCTGTAATAACCATATTAGACCAATTTCTGAAAGTGGTAATTAATATAAGTAGAATCCTGTGTGTGTAGGGAGGTTGCATCCACCTGGTACAAGTGGTTTAACTTCTGCTTTGCAGGTGGCTTCTCTTACCAAGAGATGCTGTAAATGAATTTCCAGTATTGAAACAGTATTGATGTGTGTTCAGCGATGTGTGTGAAATGTCATATGCAATAAGAAACGTTGCTTGACTGCTTACTTGAGAGCTGACATGAAACCTGAATTTGTGCTTTTATTAACTGGTGCTGCATGTTACTTTACAATTAACTTTTGGTCTGCATGTGCTGCTAGACTAACCTGCTGTGAGCGGAGCTGACTCGTGCGGTTGCCACGTTGTGTCTGAGATGCGTAGCACCACATGATTCAGCTTAGTTCGTGGCAGCCTTAACATCTGCTACAGCAACTAACACAGGTTTGTACATTAAATGCTTATTAACGCATGTGACATGAGGCTGCTGTGTAGTCATTAATGTTTTACAATCACAGGGAGACTGAGGGCGTCCCATCGACAGCCATAAGAGAGATCTCATTGCTGAAGGAACTTGATCACCCCAATGTTGTTAGATTGCTTGATGTTGTTCATGCAGGCAAGAAGCTATACCTGGTATTTGAGTTTCTCATGCAGGACTTAAAGAAGTACTTGGATTCACTGCGGGAAATGCTGCCACAGTCACTTGTCAAGGTGAGACACTTTTAGTGTGTTCGTTGTCAGTACTAGCAGTGACGTTGACTCTGTAAATTTTAAATTCATCCAACTTCAGAGGATGAGTCTGTCATGTCTGCTAGCTGCTTTTTGAAAGTGTTTTTATTTCCTATCGTCCTTTGACCACATCACTGAATAAAGTATTTGTATGTTTGAGCTGTATATTACAAAAGTTGGATTCCTGGTGATGGTGCTAGGTAGGTTTCTCTTTATTGTATCTGCAACAATCCAAGGACCCAATGTGTTGTGCATACACCAGGTTTTAGGATGAGGGTGAAGATGCTGTTCCACACATCAGTTTTCTGAAACAAACTTTCCCTAAATGGTAGGCCACACTACATAGATATGTTGAATAAGTAAGACTGCTCTACAAACTGATAGAAATATTGGGGAGATGACTATACCAGTGAGATTCACGTATTACCTTTCGGTATGCACTGAAAGCAGGACACAAAATCAATCATCTGGTCTCCAAAGTGTTCTTGTAATCTGTTAAAAGTTCTTCAACTAAAACTTTGTGCCAATTGTGAAGCTCCTCTTTATGTAGTTTCCTTCATCCTTCATATCTCCCTCTGTTAATCCAAAACTCTATCCCACAAGTGTCGGTGATCAGTGTTCTCTCTTTAGTAAGGGCCAAATTTCACATGTATACAAACCAGTGGGTAATAACATTTAAAGAACTACATGGATGTGTGATTTTCATGTTTCCATTTAACAAAATGCGACCAAAGAGGAGGGGCAGCACCTTACAATACAAATGGAATTTAAGGGAAAGAGATATATAACACTTCCCCTACTTAAAACTAACCTTATCTTGCTTTGGTGACTCACCATTGTTTTGTAATAACTGCACTTTTGTGCCAGTGCCACAATGTAGGGTTGTTTTACCAACTAAGTTTCCATTTAAATTGCTTGTTTAAAATGCTTAAACTTGTGAGTAACCAGTACAGTTGAATTTATGTTAAACCCAGAAATCAACCAATCAATAACACAAGTAAAGCCAGTAATAATAATTTAATTATGTGTAAAATTAGGGAGTCGGGGTAGTTCAAATCTGTATGATAGCTGTGGTTTTGGTTGGAAAACCAAAATTTGGTTTCCATTAGAGTTAGGTTTTTGTCCCTCTTCACATTATTCTTGGGCTGACAGCATTCCATCCGGTGACTTGTGAGGTCTTCGCTGCTGTGGCTGGGACAAGAAGGTGGTCACTCACCTTCGTCTCCATTCCTGCTTTGTGTTCATGATGTGGTGTTTAAGCCTCAGGGTCACTTGCACTTTTTAACTGAGTACTGTCAGTCATATGAAATTGTGAGTGTTCAGAGCCATCTGCAGAGGTGTACAGCTGCTCACATTATAGTACATGGCATCCTGATGGAAGGAAAAATTGTTTTGTGATCAGTCATACAAACACCATGAAATTATGTTATAAAGTTGATCTTGCAAACTTAAGGGGTAATATAAAAGGCTTGAATATGTTTTTGTATTGGTGGCTTACCACAGTAATACATTTTTTGGCATTAACATGTAGCAGCCTGTTTGGTCTCCATACAGAAATTCACATGCCTCAGCTCCAGTGTTTCATAATATTAAAGAAAAGTTTTGCACAACCACCATGATGTTATTTTACATTGTAAAAACAACAAAAGTTTCATTCCTTTCCCAGGTCTTATATACCACATCATTTCAGGTTTCAGAGGTAAGTGGTGGTAAAGTGTCCATCTCACAAGTTTGTGTTCATAATATTACAGGCAACATACATTCTTTCATTCATTTGGTAGTAATGGCGAATAGGCTGTGTAGATTGATTGATGTTAATAAAAAAAAAAAAAATTGTGACTTACCACAAGCAATTTTAATGTGGGCTGTGATAGAAAAATTTAAAAAAGATAAAATGTATTTGCATAACATGGCAAGCAATAAAATAAACAGCATAGCGTTCACTGCCAGGTATTCTACGAGCTGATACATCAGTAACTTCCTCTGGGAGATCAACAGTACCTGATGTAGTGATGGTTGAAGGTGCAGGGTTTTCTTTTGGAGATCCTGGCAATATACTCTGATGTTCTGTTGAGTAGTGTTAAGATGTCAGCTTGCTCTAAACAAGTGTGCTTTATCTGTAATGTGTTGTGGAGTGCATAAGTCCACATAATGCATGAAAATGTGGGGAGACACCAGCAAATTTTATTAAGCTTTGACAAAATTGTTCAGCAGTATTCCAAGAAGTTTTCTTCATTTCTGCAGTCAGATTATATTCCTCTGAACATCAGCAGCTTTTGACTTCCTGGTTTTATAATGCTGTAAATGGTTTGTTCATCTCCGATGGTTTCTGTTATTGCACCTCCTTCATCAGTCTCTTATCCACTTTTCCATTTCATATCATTGCCTTCTATGCACTTCTTGTACATCATCATCATCATTTATTTAGTATTCCAGAGATCCACCAGAGTGGATATAGAACTTGTTATTAGATAACAGCAGGCATAGTACAGATTGAGTCTCGACAGTAAAGTACATATCACAATAATTTGTGATTATGATACATAAGTGAGACAAATCAAGTTTATACAAGGAAATGTGATCAGAATGTACAGTCAATGAATATGTATACAATGTACCTAGACAGAAACTTAAAAACAATCCAAGAGTGCTTACATAATGCACATAGAATCTTAAATCAATGTACCATTATAATAAAAATCTTGTGATACAGCACATAATTCATGATTGACTAAGGTACTTTTCCATTGTGTAAAATGAATAAGTGTTTAGAAATTTTTTCAAAGCAATTTTGAACTTTTTGTGGTTACCAGCAACATTCTTGGTCTCCAAGCGTAAATTATTAAAAATCTTTATCCCCAAATAATAAGCTCCTTTTTGTTAAATGTTTAAGTTGCTTGAGGAAGGTATAAATTATTTCTTTGTCTAGTGTCTAAATTGTGATTTTATTGTTTGTTGAGAAAAAAAATTTTTTTTGAGCTACAAACATTAGTGAAGATAATATATATTGTGATGTCAAAGGCAAAAGTTGTAATTTTCATAAATTTCTACGCAGACTTCCTGATTAATTAATTTGTAATTATTTTGCCATATCTGACTAAATAATACTGCATTGTAAATGTACTTAGTACCCTGTAAAAAGCACAGACTCAGAGTAAATTGATTCTGTTGGTATATTTCTGTCTTGTATTTGGAGATGCCTGGTTTGAATCTTGGATGGGACACTTGACTACCCTGACTAAAGTTTTCTGTGATTTTACTAAGCCCTTCCAGGTCAGTGCAGGGATTACTGTCTTAAACTGCAACAACTTTCTTCCAGTTCTTTAAGGTTTACCGAAACATCCTGTTACAACTCGGTGATAAATAATGACTGCAGTTGATACAGTGTCACTAAATAACCTACATCGTGTTGGACCACATAAAACAAAATGCTTAAATGATTGCACTTCTCTTGTTTCTGTACAGTACCTGGTCATGTATAACATTGAAATGTCTTAAAGCTTGCTTGTGATGGAGACAATTGGTTCACTTGAAGTTGTGCACTAAGCTAAGTGTTCATTGCTGAATCAAGGCATTCAGCATTCATGAAAACCTTAAGACACCTGTGGTGTTGTGAATGGCCTGAACCTTATGTGGAAGAAAGGACTTCCTTATAAAGCAGGGGTGGCCAGCAAGATGAGCTTTGGGAGTGGCAGGATATGGGGAAACTTAGGCAAGAGCCATCAGGTCAGACCGACAGTAGAAATTCTGCTCACTGCCCCTGAAAGTGTATTTGGTGCTTTCTGTTAGCATCAGAAGGAAGTACTGCTAATTAGAGAATTCACGAAATGTGCTAGTAATCTGTTCTAGAGTGTTCTTCATAAAGACATTTTTATTATTACTTGCTACAGGAAATGTGCATGTCGTCATTGATGTGTGTGTGTGTGTCACATTGTGGCTACCCCTGTAATATTGTATAATAGTGTGTCTGACAGGTCACCATATTAACACCAAAAACAGCACTATAATTACTCACACACATATATATGGAGACTTGTTATGCTGCATGGAACTTGGATAATTTCGGGGCCGTGATAATAGGTTGTGTTGTGTTATCACGGCCCCAAAACAACCCCCCCCCCCCAAACACCTACCCATAAACTTACATCCTACAAGTCATGACCATTAGACTTCCCACTAAATAAACTGATTTTAACGCGTAACGATGATGAGATCTCAGCATCGCCTAGCAATATAGGCATATATATGATACTCTTTGAGCAAAATTGTAATAACCTGAAGATGGCTGCTATTGGCTGAAACATATAGTTATTTTTTGTTATTAAATACCATCATAAATCCATACTACCATAGTTGTGGTTTCGTGACTGATATTTACCTCACTGTTAGTCTTTTCTACACACAACAGGGATGACACACCTCAGAATTAGTAACTCATCCGTTATATGTAAAGAACAGAAATGGAAATTTGTAAGTATGAATTCATCCCCAACTGAAAGAGGTCTGATTAAAATACACAAACCCAATTCTTGCATCATATGGGTTGTAAATTGGCAAAATGCTCCAGGATGTAGACTATCCAAATTCAATAAAAATGTACTGCACAGTATATACAACCCCTCCAACACCTTCAATGTACAGTAGAATTTATCAGATATTTAAAAACCATTCCAATTAACCAAGATATAAGACTGCTTCATTTGATGTAACAAATATGTACACAAACATTCCTGCTACAGATTCAGTCCAATTAGTAAACAGAACTCAAAAAAATGCAGTGAGACAAGAAAATAATTAATGAAGCAAGTAAAAAGCTGTTAAAATTATTTTATGTAAAGTATATTTACAGAATTAAGGCTTGGCTATGGATTCCCATTCTGTATTATTTCATTAACATACAATACCATGAAAATAATAACATTATACACATTCTAAATAAGCACCAAATTCTCAGTTTGCATATGTAGTTGGTATTCTCACCTAATGTAAACAGAATCCTGGCAGATTTTAACAACTTTAATACAAAATTATTATTCTTCTGAGAGCATGAACATAACAGTAATATTAATTTCCTTGATAATGAATGTCATCTCCCACTTATGAATACATGATTGTCTTCCAGTTTGCTGACCGACAATGTAAATTTCAAGATATTATTAAACTGTAATTTTGCATGTTGTTTTGTATGGGTGTGACACTTGATTGCTGACATTGAGGGCAGAACGTAAGCTGAGGTTTTTCGAGAACAGAGAGACAAAGTAATGGGAGTGGAGAAGAGTACGTAACGAGCTGTATGCTTTGTACTCCCTGCCAAATATTATCCGGCTTTTCAAATCAACAAGTGTGGTATGGGTGGGGCATATGGCACGAATGAGGGACAGGAGTCCTGCCTTCTGGCTTTGATGGGGAGACCTTCTGGAAGGACCACTTGGAAGACCTAGGTGTAGGCAGGAGTGTAGTACTAAAAATAATCTAAAACCTGCTCTAGTTCCTCGTTAATATTGTCTTTTGAATCATCACGCTTCTCATTTGGTGCATGCACATTCAAAACAATGATATTAAACCAGCGACCTCTCAGAACTATATATGACATCCTATCACTAACTAATTTTACTTTCTTAACTACTGTTAACTATTCTATGGTGTACAAAAGATCCTGTTACCAATTGATGATTTTCATTTCCTTTTCTGTCGAAGAAATTATAATTCCCGGCTCTTACTCGGCTCCCTGTGTCCAACCAAACTTCCTGTACACCTGCTAAATCTAATTTCTATCTAGCTAATTCCCTGGCTGCTGTTGTAAGGGACCCTGACTTATACAGACTACTAATATTCCGTGTACCAAATTTCATGTCCCTTTTCAAATAAGTAGGTCATACCAAAGGATCAGTACAGTTCTGAGACCTTTTTGAATGATTCATAACATGATACTGTTTGCAGTTAAGAGTTGTTAGCATGTAGCCCAACCCCCATGCTGGAGGACCACCCCTTGTGGGCTGTCTGCATCTGTTTATTCAATATATTTGCACCAACGCTCCATATTGGAGGCTGTTCCTCCATCTGCAACCTGAGGATGCACCATGCCATGGTGACAAGGGCCCATTTATCACAGCCGTATAGCACATTATTGTTATTTTTTAATTCTCTTCTATTATTAGGTGCCTGTCTTCTGGTAAGTCCAGATCTTGAAAAGAGGGCAAAGCAATTTACCTCGGCACTTTACGAATGATGAGTGAAGGGCTCATTAGTGTGAACCTATGTACCTTATTATTATAATACTCATGGCATGTGTCTCATCATCATGCTCATTTTATCCTTTAATTTCAATTTCCAGTTCACAATTAAAGGAAGCTCATAACCTATAAAGTACAAACTCACACTGGAGATATACTTGAATACTAAACATTGAATTGGTTTACACTTGAGAGAAGAAAAGGACTTGAATAATGACTCCACTCTACAAAATCTCAAAGTAAAATTGTATACCATAGTCAAATTACACAACACAAAATAACCTTAACTACCATAAAAGCAAGAACTTTCAAGGTAACTACAAAAATATAAAAAACGTGAATCCTTTTGAATTATTGCCCTTTGTGTAACAGTGAGACCTCATTTCTTCTTTTTATAAAAATTAATTTTGCAATTATCCTTTCAACAATTGTGTTTTTTTACTACCTTAAGATGACCAAGCCAGCTGAAACATGATGAATACAAAGTACTTACTTACTCCATGGTGCAGAGTCCTTCTTGAGAAGCTAACTGGTTTGCAGCTATTCAAGAAACTCCCCGCATTCTATGGAACCCGAAGGTTCATTACCGCACTCACAAGCCTCCACCTCCTGTCCCTATCCTGGGCCAGCCCAATCCAGTCCACATACCGCATCCCACCTCCTGGAGATCCGTCCTAATATCCACCCATCTATGCCTAGGTCTCCCCAGTGGTCTCTTTCCCTCTGGTTTCCCTACCAAGACCCTATATGCGCCACATGCCCAGCCCATCTCATTCTTCTATATTTTATCACTCGCACAATATTGGGTGAGGAGTACAGATCATTTAGTCCCTCATTATGCAGTCTCCTCCATTCCACCGTTACCTTGTCCCTCCTAGGTCCAATATTCTCAACACCATATTCTCAAACACCCTCAGCTTCCTTTCCTCCCTCAATGTCAGTGACCAAGTTTCACACCCATACAAAACAACAGGCAAAATTATAGTTCTATATATCTTAATCTTTAAATTTTTGGGTAGCAACCTAGAAGACAAAAGATTCTGCACCGAATGATAGCAAGCATTTCCTGACCTCAGTCTACTCTTTATTTCTTCCCGAATAGAATTTTGAAATATTAAAGTTGTTCCCAAATATTTAAACTCTCCCACCCTCTCGAAGGTACTATTATTAATTCTCACACTGTGATTTCGTTCTGCATTCTGATCTCGAGACATAACCATATACTTAGTTTTATCCACACTTATTTCCAGTCCAATCTCCCTACTAGCAGCTACTAAAGCTTTGTGTTTTCCTTTAGTGTATGTATACTTCCTCCCAGTGAATACTAAGTACTGATGATAAAAAGTTTTAGTTGTGAATGGTGGTTTATTTTAATATAGTTTATTATCATTATGGACTATATAGCCTATGTTTATGGCATTTAAGAGTAACGTTTTACGTTTTGTGTAAAGTAGGGTATACATGTATTTTCTAGCTAAGTACAGCATTCGCCAGATTTATTTCTTGTATATACATTTTTTTTTAAGCTCAATTTTTGAAGTCCCACTGACACTGTTATAAGAATAATGTTGCATTTTCCCACATATTAAGTATTGTATAAAATGTTTCCCTGCTTTAGAGGTTGTTTTACATTTTATAAGAAATTTTCCATTTAATGTATGTAAAAGGTTTTTTCAAACATCATTTATTTTTCTTTATGGATGAATTGTACACCATGGTGGACAACTGAATGCGACCTAATGACTGTTTGTTCCTGGTTCTGCAGTTTTTTTCCCTTCATGTTTCATTAAGTGGAACATATTATAGAGACATTTTAGCAAGGTGTGAGCTTTGGGCAAAGTTTTGTGGATTTTGTTGTAGTAGATACATTTCCCTAATAAGCAGATATCCCATTTATGTTTTCTTCATCCCCCTGATTAAAAAAATATCGTACAATTCAGGTTAATTTATATTAGTGAAATGCTTTAAATACATGCCTGTAGAGTCCTGGTCTAACCCTTAATAAGGAGCATGACATTTTGACTGTTGCACATTTTAAAATCTGTGATTGTATGTTTGTAGAGCTATTTGCACCAGCTGCTGAAAGGTGTGGCTTATTGTCATGTGCGCCGTGTGCTGCACAGGGATCTGAAGCCACAGAACCTTCTGATTGATAGACATGGTTACATCAAATTGGCAGACTTCGGGCTAGCACGAGCGTTTGGTATGCCTGTACGTACATACACTCATGAAGTTGTGACCCTGTGGTACCGGGCACCTGAAATTCTGTTGGGTAGCAAATTCTATTCCACGTCTGTTGATGTCTGGAGTCTCGGTTGTGTTTTTGCAGAAATGGTGAGTCTTGTTACTTTTAGTGGGTTATTTGTATCTTGTGTTGGTTGCCTTGTTTCCACAACATGTGTGATCAGTTGCAGGCAACTCTGATAATATCTTTGCATGTGAAGGACCATGGAGAGAACGTACCCAATTTCATGGCCAAACGTTTGTGGTATGATACCATAAATGGGTGAAGGTGAAGGTAAAGTTCACCCTAGAACAGACCACAAAGACCCAGAAGGGGAATATATGTGTAGCTCTACTCTTTCTTTAACCTCGCCGCTAGATGTGGGTCGGTGGTCATCATCTTGCCGCAGCCACTTTACCCCCAGAAAGGACCCAACCTATTGTATAAGAGGCTGGGTGAGCCCCAGGATCAGTCTGGATGGGTGCAGAAAATTTGCCCCCACTGGGATTCAATCCCCGGACCACCAGTCTGTAGCAAGTTGCTATACTGACTATGCTATCCCTGCCCACACCTTAAATGGGTTTTTTCACCATTGGGATCCATCTCTAGAAAATTGTTGAAACTAACTGTGGAACATTTATTTAGTTTTGTGATGAATTTAGAATGTCTTACCCAAATATCTGGTAGGTTTATCCTCCTAGGTTAGGAATCTTTAACAAAAGTGGTTGGGCGTTGCATGTTTGGTACAGAGCAACACCCGCAAGTTTTGCCTTTTTCTTATTCAGCAGTCTGTTTGCATTTCATCACCCAACACTGTGTTCATTGTTTGTTCTGTCCTGACACTTGCAAATATTGTCCAATGCCAGATGAATAATACCATTATCTGCTCTGGTCCTTCATGCTTGGAAATATTGGTATATTTTAAGCATACCAATACTTCCAAGCACTGGTACACATTAAGAACCAGTTTCTTGCTTTTTGTGGAGAACTCTTGTGCATGTGCCTCACTCTCCATTTGCAAGGCCCAGGAGACATGAGTATTGTGGTATATATATATATATAATATCTCACTAAACACTTCATAATCCCTTGAAAGTACGAACACATGGAGAAAGTATGCATACTAAGAACTGTTGTAGCTTACTGGCGCTTGTTCGGGCAGCGAGAGCCGGGGAAGTCATGTGACAGCCATGTTTGTCACCATGCGTGAAGGCTGTGCACAACTTTATTAAAGATTCCTGGTTTAGGTATGCACATTTACTGCATGTTAGGTTGCCCCAGGCAACCACATTTGGTACAATGGTGCCTAATATTTATGGGGTTCTGACCATAGAACTTCATGTCACTCCTCTGGCACCTACACTTTTCAGGTGGCTCCTAGATCTTTCAAAAGTTTGTGTGCCCCTCTCCTAGTGTACTTAAATAACAACAGACTTCAGGCACAGAAGTTTGTTGCCCAGGGGGAATTTCCTTCACTGTGTCTCAACAAGCATCTGCATTTCACAGTAGCTATCACTGAAGCAATCAGATAGCTGAAATTTGATCTTCTCCAACACCTCCCATATAGTGTCAACTTAGCTCCCTCAGATTATCACATGTTTGGGCCATTAAAAGAAACCATGCATGAATAAAGATATGCATGTGATGATGAATTTGCAGACACAGTGTGTATGTGGCTTCGATCACAACTGAAAATTTTCTTTGCAGGATGGGCTCAGACACTTTGTGAACCACCGCACAGTGTGCACAGAAAAAGGGGGTGATTATGTTGAGAAATGATGAACTTTGCATTTGTCACAGAATGTTGCACATGAAGTAATTACTGAGTTCACTTTTTAATTCTGCCTTGTTTTCGGACAAATATAGCATGTGAAGTACATATTTTGGTGTAGGGTTGTTTGTAAATAGAAGATGTATGAGATACCTTACTCCCATTACATTGGCAATGTGTTAATGCATATATTCAAGTATACTAATGTATATGTCTACCTCAAAATTGGCCTGCACAGACTAAAACATTTTGGAATTCTTGTATAAATAGGTATTCTTGACTAGTATAAGATGGGTTTTGATGACTTTTAATTTGAGTGTTGATGAATAACACCATGGACCATGAATCAGTTTAAGATAAATGAAGTGATATTCATTACCATCTAAAAACACAACATATATAATCAATAATATGACAAAACTTTGTAGTTTTGTCATATTATTGATTATATATGTTGTGTTTTTAGATGGTAATTAATATCACTTTATCATCACAACACAACAGGATGACTGATATTAAGTTAAGATAAGTGTGTTTTAATCATATGTAAGATTTGACTATTTTGAGTTCTGGTCAAGTTTGCTAAGTGTCACTTTGATAAGTATGTCTTAAATGTGTGTAGCGCACAACTCGGTAAAGTTTTGTACTTGCAGGATGGATAAAAATAAATGCTAGGGTTTTAAACGTGTTTTATTTATTACCTGCTGTGCATACAGGAAAGAAACAAACTATGTTTTTACCACTTCTCATAAGTATGGTTCATGCTTTGTACACATTCAGCCAGGACAGCATGATGCAACAGAACAATACATTGGACATACTCCTGTACTGTCGTGGAGTCTGCAGAAAATTAAGACGTTTAAGTTTGGAGCTCAGTGTTTAAAGTCAATACTACTTAACATGCTTCACAAGAAACTGCAGCTCAGAGTTTACAGGCTCTGTTCAACATATTGCTCCAGATAATGGGCAAAAGTGGTATGAGTTCTCAGAGGTAATTTGTGCAGGGCTTGAAGTAACGACCATTTTTTGAACAAAATTGTGTATAGTAATGTGGCAATATTGTGTGGGTGATAAAATCAAGAAGAATGAGGTGGGCTGGGCATGTGGCGCATATGGGTGAGGAGAGGGGGGTGTATAGGGTCTTGGTGGGGAAACCGGAGGGAAAGAGACCACTGGGGAGGCCTAGGCGTAAATGGGTGGATAATATTAGGTTGGATCTCCAGGAGGTGGGATGTGGGTATATGGACTGGATTGGGCAGGCCCAGGATAGAGATAGGTGGCGGACGCTTGTGCGTGCGGTAATGAACCTTCGGGTTCCGTGAAATGAGGGGAATTTCTTGACTAGCTGCAAACCAGTTAGCTTCTCAAGAAGGACTCTGCACCATGGAGTAAGTAAGTAATGTGGCAGTACATGTGGTGCATATGTGCACTTCGTACACTGTAACTGCAGGAGGTGAGCAAAACAGTGTTCTTGATTTAATTATATATATATATATATCAGTTAATACATAATTTACATTTAAAACTCTTGTATTCATGTCTGTCCATATTTTTTATGTTTTGAGCTTCTTAGAGCTGTGAATCTTGAGATTGTGGTATTCTGGGCTGTGACTCTGTGTAGCCTTGTATGTGGATATCGGTGTTTCAGAAAAATGTACTGCCTTCATCAGCATCAGTTTTTCATGTTTGTTGTTCTGTACCTGTTGAGTGTTATTCCTGTGTAATGCTGAGAGATACTCTTGATGTCATAACTACTCTGTTTATTTGGCCACAAAGGCAAAGATTTAAACATGCATGTGTGCACATATGCGCACACACATAGATGCCCTTTAATATATATGCTCTTAAGGTATATTCTTACTCAGAACTTCTGGTGTTACAGTTGACCCGCCGAGCACTGTTTCCAGGAGATTCAGAGATTGACCAGTTGTTCAGGATTTTTCGCACACTGGGTACGCCTGATGAAGACATGTGGCCTGGAGTGTCTAACCTGCCAGACTACAAAAGGATATTCCCTCGCTGGGAGGCCCAGAACGTGTCAGAAATAGTGCCCATGTTAGATGCAGACGGCACAGATCTCCTCATGGTGAGAGTACTTCATTCTAATATATGGGGTGTGGGGATTTGGCAGTCTGAAGGTCAGGCTTTTGGCATCCCATGCCTAAGATGGTGTTTTTCTCTTGCTAACCAGAAACTTCATCTGTATGGTACACAGTATCATGGTTGAGTTTTTAAACACTCCTGATACATATCGAGTAAATCATACTGTGCATACAGTACTTGGGTACTGCATCTGCAGGCACATTGACATCTCATTGCATGCTGCAGTTATATATGTAGCTGACATTCAAAGGCAGACTGTTTTGTCACTTGGCTGTTTAACAGTGTCTGAGAGAACAGAACGGTTTTGTGTGCATTAAATTTTGCAAGTTTATATGATAGCCATCTGTTACACCTACAGGTTGATGCAATAGCATTCGTAAATGCAAAAGTCAGCCACACACCCTTTGTTTGAGTGTGCTGTCCATTTAACTTGTAGGAGACGGATTTAAATTTTTTCTTTTGTCTTGTGATGGCCTGAATGTTTGTGCCTTAGTACAGATATTAACACTGCTACAAAGTTAACACACAGAGATCAGCATATGGTATGCTAGGCCATTGGCCAGTACATTTTAGATACCAGCATATTTCTTCATAAGATGATCAATGTTAAAGAGGGACTGATGTCTGTAAAGAGTGGTGAGAATTATGGATGAGTTTCAGCCAGTATGAACAGTGAACGGGTAGACAGGATGCAGGATGTAGTGCAATATGACAGGTGATTGTTTAGAAAATGGATAGAGTGGTCAAAATTTCTTATGGCTTATGTAATGCCTATGTCTGGGAATGGGGTAGGTTCAGCCAAGTTTATTGTATAACTGCTGACATAGAAAGAGAAAGAAGGCCACTTGCCTGTGGCCTCTGACTGGATGGACTGCAGAATATAATTAAAACTTCTTAAAATAAATATCAAAAACAACAGAAGCTGTTAAGTAAGGTTGGAATTACCTGTAACACATAATTGTTTTCATGGATAATTTTTTATTATTATTGTTATTGTAACAATATAGTGTGTGTGTCTAGACCAGTGTTTCTCAACGACCGGGCCCTCGCATCAGTTATACTGGGCCACAAGAGGTTCTCCTGGAATTTGTCATTTTAGTTTTCTAAGAATTTTTCATGAATAAATATTTTATAGTGGATATATTCTGAGGAGAATAATATTCATGAATGTGTCGAAAAGCTCAGACCTAGATGTTGGCCTGAGGAAACTAAAATATGCTACAAGATTTCATTAGTTCAGTGATTGATAACTAATTTAAATGTAATTTTATATTTGTCATCATGCCACACCGTAGACATAAGTGTACTAATACTCTTTATGATTATGCCGTAATTAATTATTAATACTTATGTTAGTTTAGTGTATGAACTTAAAAGAAATGGAAAGGTATTTACGAGTAAATATGTTGGGACTGTGCCCTTGTCTTATGAAAAAAGAATTTACCAGGCCGCGGTCTCACCAAGGTTGAGAAACAGTGGTCTAGACAATCAGTGTGGTACTGAAGATTTGTTACGTGACTTGCCCAAGACGTGTTCACTGACATGACAGTTCTTGTAACAATTTATATGATTGGAACATAATATGCATTGTTTTTAATTATGACTTACATTGTTTTATCTGGAACTAATGTGTATATTATTTTTATATGACCATGTCTGTAAACTTCTGGGACTTCCTCTTGTCATTTCGTATCAGACTCCTTGATAATGCCCCAGCTAGGCCAAAACATTTTGGAGATACAGCAAAATAGTTGGGGTATGCCACCCTGAGTGTACACGTTTGGTTTGCATTAATGATAGATAAAATGTGCACGGTAAAGACAACATTACAAGGCAGTATATAGGAAGTCTGATTTATTCAGATGTGATTTTTTATTTATTCTGCCATTTGGCAGTATTGTTTATATATATATATATATACAGGGTGTTTCACGACTTTAGGGCATAACTACAGGAGGTGATTTCCTAGGTCTTTGTGATCAAAAAAGTTCATATAAACATGTGTCCGATTTTGGACGGTTAC
>Ga0123352_10001133_pt1 | contig 34626 bp, 15 predicted proteins | sample TergutLab28metaG_FD_89700 | JGI IMG/M metagenome (GOLD analysis project Ga0123352, IMG submission 89700) | Labiotermes labralis P1 segment gut microbial communities from Petit-Saut dam, French Guiana - Lab288 P1 | ecosystem: Host-associated > Arthropoda: Insects > Digestive system > Gut ...
AGTTTTATTTCATGCCTCTACATGTTTCGAGCACATGTGCTCGAAACATGTAGAGGAATGAAATAAAACTTATTGTGAAACAAATTTTGTGCATCAAGTTGGTTAAATACTGAGATAAATTAATTTTCTTGTCGCACTGAATTTTTTTTAGAATGAAAAATGATTCAGACAAACTTGTAAAGACAATCAAAACCCACATTTTATGTTCAATAATTTTTTTTTAGAAATTCTTTTCCTTTAGGAGACAATGTGGGAAAATATTTACAGCCGGTCAGACCACAGATAACAATATAATAGGGGGCATGCGCTTTCCACGCTAGAAAACTAAGGCTACACACGTACACTCAGAATATGTAATACTTATTGCTTTTCCACGGCAACAGTCGTTACACAAAGGCACCTCAGTATTACGTTATACGTAAATTGCCTGTCTTGTTATTTGACGTCGTGGTGTCGAATGCAGAACGCCTTTATATTACACGATTTCGGGACTATAGAATGTTGGTTGAAGTTACGGCTTGTTGAAGTAATCCTCTGGGCCAAAGATACACGCATTTACTTATACAAATACATACTCGCGTTCATTCTTCAATAGGCAAATAATCTAACTGTTTAGCATGGAATGTGTGTGTGTGTGTGTGTGTTTTATAAAACATAGTACTTTGGAAGAAATACTTTGCATTACACTAAAATATTTTGTCTAAATGTAATATTTAAAGGACAGGACTCCATAGGAATGCATTATGTGCTTATGCTGTTAGTTTCGCGCACACACGTACGACATTTGTTGACTGGGCTAGTCTGTTTGTTGTGGGGTTGGTCACATTGAAGTAAACGAATGCAAACTTTTTTTTTTGGCTTATCGGCGTGTGACTAACAATCGACTATGCAGGGTACATTTTCATGTTAAAACAAGGAAACGTACCCTGGTACATCTGGTTCTAAATGGAATTAAGTTCTTGTGGTGGGTTCATTGTCCCTGCAAAGTGTTGTATAAAGTGTTGACAATGATTCCTTGTTCCGACAATAAGTTTTGATTTGCAGACATTTGGAGTGCCTGATAGAGGTGTATTGAGCTAAGTTATACAGGGTTTTGGTGAGGAAACCTGAGGGAAAGAGACCTCTTGGAGACCCAAGCATAGATGGGTGGTTAATATTAAGATGGATGTTCAGGAAGTGGGATGTGCAGGTACGGACTGGATCGATTTGTCTCAGAATAGGGACATGTGGTGTGCACTTGTGAATGCGGTAATGAACGTTCGGGTTCCATAAAATAAGGGGAATTTCTTGACTAGTTGAGAACCGATTAACTTCTCAAGAAGGACTCTGCTCCATGGAGTAAGTAAGTAAATAAGTAAGTAAGTAAGTAAGTAAGTTGTATGTAAGCTAAGGGCCTCTCCCGTATACGAATCCTATAAAGTAACTAGAAAAGTTGTATTTTTTGCGTACTGATTCGTAATAGGGATAGGCCAAATGACGTAATCTGTTACATTTGAAGAGCTAACGCACGGTTATAGAAGTGACTGCAATCAGAAATCGATAAGATGTCACTTGGTTTTATTGATTGTGCACAAACGCATCACCCCTTCAAAAACATTACGTGCAAGACGCTTATCTGCATTAGCAGTCACTTTTACTGTTTTTCTCCTGTTAACTCCGCCAGCAACCCCTGCTACCCATCATTAACATAATTACCGCCCAGGTAATCTGCTGCATAGCGCACCCCTATGTGCAAGGTATCATGTACTTGTAGATGGGGTTGAACTTGTGCACCGAGATGGGCTTCGCTTTCTGACTGATCTTGGTTGCCCTTTGCAGCCGAGGCTGCTCGGTCAGTAGAGCGACTGTCGAGAGACTGGAAAGTGTTTGCATTTTCGCAACAAGAGAGTGAATTTTTTCCTTCACACGTACTTTCACACCAGCTCTGGGAGCACCAATACTTCTTTATAATGGGTGTCTGGCCTCTGTACCGCGATCGGAATAGTAATGGCTGCGTGAAGCTGACAACAGGCGTCTGTCTTGTTCTGAAGTCGTAGCAAGGGAACTTTTTGAATATCTACCCTGTATGCATTTTACAGTGTGGTTTGAGGCTACATAGACCATTGCATTTCATTTCATACTTGCTAGTGGCATTACTCGGTCCAACCTCACAGACATGTACCTGCAGGACTACGGAAGAGTACATTAACACTTGGAACAACAGACTGTGTTTTGATGTTTCGCTGACCGTGCATCTCAGTATAATCTTAGTAATTAACCAACTTAATGCACAAATTCTTGTTTTATAATAAGTTTATTATATACATGTACATGTTTCGAGCACTATGTGCTCATCATCAGGTCAAAATTGTATTATACAGCATCTGGTATCATCCTGTGCACGGGACGGTCACCTACAGGTGTGATGATACCAGATGCTTTATGATACAGTTATGACCTGATGATGAGCACATAGTGCTCGAAACATGTACATGTATATAATAAACTTATTATAAAACAAGAATTTGTGCATTAAGTTGGTTAATTACTAAGATTAAACAGACTGCATATTCTGTTTCTAATGCACAGACAAGATTACTTCCTGATCTTAAATGAAATCACAGTTTAGGTTAACACAATACAACTTGACGATTCGTAAGTACAATGATTGTTTGGGATTTCATCTCGAGCAACTTTAACCAGCAATTAGCAGGACCAGCAGCCAGATATGGAGCTTCCTAGCTTTCGAAATTCACACGTGTTACTGTAACTTTACACAGCTTATAAAATGGATTGCTGTTGCTGCGTTGTGTCACCCGCAGATGGCGCTATCCGAGTGAGAGATTATTTCGTGTTTCACCAAACTGAATTCGCGTTGCCGTGTCCGCATTAATGACGCGTACCAGCCAGACTCGAGTACTCGCTTGGTAAAGTCAAACCGTATGCTGTTCTTTTACTCTTCTTATAAGACGGAGTTTCCATGATTGTGAACACTGTCATTATCCTTACCATTTCTACGATTCACTCAAGTTCTGTGCACAAACTGCACGAAATAAATACATCGGCTATGTGATATGTCGTGTGTGTTGTGTGTGTCGTGTGTGTCCCAGTCAATCTGCAGTTTTCATATCCGAAGTTACTAAATATAATACCCTATAGTTGAGCACTTTGTGTGTACTTAATCTGGACTATTTTGGTCCATCGTTGGGTTTTGTGGTGGACAGATTGACTATTTAATAGGTTTCTCCCCTAATACTTTCGTTTCCCTCTGTCAGAATCATTCCGCCAGTGCTCCATATTAATTACTGTATATATCACGGATGCTGTAAAAGTTTAGAAATTGACGTCATTAAATAATAGGCTTACAAATGTAATTAAATATTGGGTCAGAATTACACCAGACTTCATGATTGTGGAACTATACCATAATTCTTTTCGATAATAGTCCCACTTTTGTTGACTGAGAAATTGAGGTGCCAATTTGATGTTGACAGTTTTTATTACGTCTATTGCGAGTAAATGTACGTTCAGGTAAGAAATGGAATATGACAGTAGCTGAAATGTTGAGAACAGGCTTGTTAGTGGCGTGTTACATCAGAAACGAGGAGTTTAACTATTTCGGCACTTTTACTATATGAGAAATCCGGACGACGAGAGTGTATATTAATTATCCAGTACAGATATGAATACATAAATCGATCTTTTTCATTCGCCTTCCAGTTTACTTTATCTGTGCGGACATGTTGCTTACTACATTGTCTGCAAACATTTTTAATATCTATTGCAGTGTAATGAGATATAGACCGATACGAGAAGGACAAATTGGTGGATACAAGTAATTCTTTCATAACTTAATGTAATGTGCTTTGGAGAGAAAAAAAAGATGATTGAATTTTCTGAATCAACAAGAAGATGAGTGTGCGTGTGCGTATGTGTTTGCGTATGTGTGTGTATGTGTCTCTGTGTGTATGTGTATGTGTGTGCGTGTGTGTGTGTGTGTGTGTATGCGAGACACCAGCTCTCATGTGGTGGGATAAACGTGAATTACAAATGCATTGACCCTTTGAAGACTGACAAACGTCCAAATTGTACGTACGTAAGAAACCCTTATTCTTTTTAAAGACCACGGTGTTAACGTTGTTTAAAAAAAATCGATTTATATCGCGAAATTCATGCGGAATAAATAGGTCTATACTGTGACTAAGAGTTGCCTAATGTTACGGCAGTTGGTACACTGTGCTTTAAAGAATTAAGCCAATTGCTCACGACATCCGTGGCCAGTTTAGGGTACTAAGTTCTAAGAATTTTGTGGTTTGTAATCTGTGCATATCATATAGTCGTGTTAGGGTAGTGAAATTTAGTGGCGGTTACGATGGGCTATGCTTGAAGTTTTAATGGGATAGTAAATATGTAAATGCCTTAGCAGTAGGGATCACTCACAGATTGGCCACTTGGAGTACACGGAAGATAATGACATAACATAGATCGCACGGAAGAATATTGTTCGGTTTTGACGTTCAGGGACCGTGCATAGCTATAAATTCTTATAATAAAACCAACTAGATGCACTAATTTCTCAAATTCATTTTTGGAGCGAGCAGGATCAGGACGGAATGAGTTCCGTCCTGATCCTGCTCGCAAGCTGTCAGCAAACCTGTATGACATATACTATTGTTGTGTGTGTAGTGAAAAACTCCTGATGATGGACAGAGGAACTGTCCGAAACTTGTAGAGTTTTATTCCAAAAATAAATTTGAGAAATTAGTGCATACAGTTGGTTTTGTTATAAGAATTTTTCAGTTTGTTGAGAAAACACGGACAACAGTTTTGTATACATATCTGCACACATTTTATATGAACCGTGATTTCAGTGCGGGTAAAGTAATGAAGAAATAAGTAATACAGGAGGATTGTGTGAGTTCCATAGCAGAAAATTCAGACTAAATCCTGATAGTCATGCAAAAAAAAAAAGAATGCTGCGAGCGGATATTCGAACATTTCCTGTGTATGATTCAATATAAAAAGCGTAGAATAAATTGCATTATGACGGACTGAAGCCAGACTGACAGCCGCATGTTTTAGTTATAAACAGAGAGCTCTAAAATTCTGTGGAGTTTCATGCGGGTTTAAAAACTGTCAAGAGGGGTGAAACAGAGTGCTGGCCGCTGCCGTTGCGCCTGATGTTGCTGCTGATTATGATGACAGTACTTGAAGGCATGAGAATGAAGTGTCTGCTACGAGGTACGAAGTGCAGAGTGGCAGCATGACTCACATAATAGAGCTTTTCGACTTCTTCTAGCGAGGTGTTAAGGCATGCGTAGTTTTGGCACCGAAGTTGCTTCGTTGCTTCATAGCGTCCCTGTCGCCACTCAACCCCCTAGCGGCTAGCCGAATCAATAACCCCACTTACCCTTCACCTGTGCGGCTTTTCGTCTCTGACCTGAGGTGAAACCTTGGGGGCGAGTCGGGGCAAAACTGCGACGTGACTGCATTTAAAAAAACCATACTTGATGTTTTTCCCTTTTTATTCGAGGGCCGGTATGGAGGGAGCTTAAAGCGGCTTGTGGAAACCATACTAAGAATTCCGACAAGAAATTGGCACTTGGCAGAAAGAGCCCCTGTGTGCCTTATTTGCAGTGTGTCATGTGGCACTTTGTTGCAGTAAACACGGCATGACAGTACAAACATGTATTTGAGTTGCCAATGCATGATTTTGCCCAGTACCCTTTGAGCTATTTTGCTTTTCCCTTCTACTTATTTCTACTATGTATTGTTGGTTAATCTGTCATTATTTGTGTCCCTCATTCTGTCGTAGTTTCATTGTAATTTACTTTATATATACTCTATATTTCTTTACATATTTCGCTAGTTTTTTTGGTCTTCTTTTACATTCTTGTTGCACGCATTCCTTAATGTTTTCCTTTCCTTTTTTCCCTTCTTCTCATTTCTCCTCCAGTGTTCTACCTTCTTGACATCTGTCAGATCGTATCTTGACACATACATATAATCAGCGTGACAGTAATTTCAGGAATCCCGTCTTCCACGATGTGACGCTTCGTCGTTGTTGGAGCGTTTACGAACCTGCCGAAGGAACGTATTTCCTCTCTCACCTCCCACAAGACCCGAATCCTCAACTACAACACTGTAAGACCTTCAAAACTCACAAAACAGAGATTTGCTATAAACTTCTTATACCGTAGGCTGCAGAGTTTAAACCTTATCGTGCGTTGAAGCGGAATGTGGTAATGTGTGCGTTACATTACGTGTGGTCTTGTTTGTAGTAGTTTGCGAACACGTGGAAAAAGAATCCTCTTCTAATCATTGTTTAGTCTGTTATGTCAGATGCACAAGAGAATGCTCCGGATTTGCGGCATGATGGTGCATCACCCAGCCTGTTAGGTACTGAAAATAATTACACTGTTCAGTCAAAATACTTCACGTTGTTCTCGCTGTTGTAATTTATTCTAACCAGTTTATTTGGATTTAAAAAAATACTGACAGCTATGCGATGACAAAATACGAGGACACATTTTATTGGACTTCCATAGTCTGATGTATTGTCAGAGGGAGTGATAAAACAATTTTGATTGATTTGTTATATGATGTAACTCTTCAGTTGCACAGTTGTATGGGCGTGGGGAAAAAATTACTGCAGATGTTACTTAACCATCTGAATGACTAAGTTCGCCGGAAAAACTTATCGTTTTATGTTTTATATGTGCGAAGCCCAAAACAAGAATATGTAATAAATAGATTGCGTACTTTGAGCCGGTTATCCGTATGCAGATTTACGTTCCGGAACTACTTGAAGAAAGAAGAAATGCTTGGAAGAGTGTAATGAAATTTGGATCATTCTTATTAATGGACGAGCCATTCGGTTGCAGCGTGCAAGACTGGTTTACGTCTTCTGTCTAGCACAATTTCGCGATACCAAACAACAGAATCCTTTATATGGAATTAGAATATTAATCAGCCAATAATAGGTGAGACATTCTTTATTTCTTGGTTATTTGGTTACAACCTGACCTATAAATCACCTCGAAGAGAAACGAACTATTGGTTAAAAAAGAAAGTCAGTAGCTACTTTGTAGTTTATCTTTGTGTTCGTTTTTCCAACGTTGTTAACTTGTCTTCTATAAATCCAAATAATTTATTCTACAGTTTTTTACCTTCTCGTTCGTCACAACTCACAAGTGGCGCTCAACTCACTCTCCCCTTTTCTTTCCTACTGTTTTCGATTACGTGCTAGCAGGAGAGGAATCCTTTGTGTGTAATGACGCATGCACTTTGTGAATGCGGAGTGATGCCATCTTGTAACATGACCACGCGTTGATGGACTTTCAAGAGGTGTTCACTCTGCAGAAAAGGAAATGATTTTCTGAACATTCGGCGGTTTCTGAGGTATTTTAACTTAATTAACACTCAACCTTCCTGTACTTCGAGTCAGGTAGTCCTGAACACAACTGCGATATGTCGAAAGTCACAGTTCAAATTTTTACGTGTCGTTCGTGTCACACACCATTAAGGACTGACTCATTTCTTGGCATAGACTACAAGAATAACAGGGGTTTCATCATTTGCTTTGTAGCTTTATGTTAAAAATACCAAAAACAGTAAAAATTAATTAGTTTTTTTATTTTGTACAAAGAACTAACAAATGCACACAATTTGTTGTTCATTTTACAAAGTAATAAAAAATATACGGTCCAGGTATTAAAAAGAAAAAAGTTATACCATTAAAATAAAAAACAATTAATTTTGTTGGTGAATATCATTGTGCACCAAAGACAACTACCATTAAAATATTTCAACAAGTCTTAAGAAGTATCATGCAAAGGACTGGCCGACACCGACCCGTTCCGGTAAAATATTTAGACCGAAAAATCAGTTGGTTTCTTAGCCTAATGCACAAAGCAGACGAAACCACTTACTTGCTATCTGTGTGTCCACGTTTTCTTAATTTTTATTAACATCTGTGTAGTATTAGCTTTATTTGTCAGAGGGTGTAAAGGATTTTAATTTGACTGCAGACATTTGCAAGGAATTCGTTTGTAACATGGAATACGTTGAAGGTTCAGGTTTAGGTGATGGGGACTGAGCTGATAAGCTTCAGAACAGTTTTCTCTTGCAAGCCTTTTCGTTCTGTTACCGTAGATTTACCTAGAGAATTATTTACCACTAAACCGCTGTGTGCTGTTTGGAATATCAGAGCAATTCAGTTTAATTTATAATTACGCGCAGCTTGCGTACGTACAAATCTAAATCACTACTAATGCGCCATACTGCTGCACACAAACATAAAACAAGGTGCAGACATTGGTATGTTAATTCTATCAACTTTGATCGAAAGGATTGTAATTCTGTCACTATAAATCCCAAATGTTTCATGACATCGTACCCGTGCTTGATAACCAATTTTCTATTTGTAATTTGATGTTTATGTGTTTAGTAGGCTATGTAGGGAACGGACAGTGGTTAGTTATTCGATTCAATAATACATTCAGCCGATAAAAGACAAATGGCATATGCAGGTTAATGAGTATGCTAATGTAATCAGAGTTTTGGGTTCGGTTAGTGGTGTGTTATTCTGCATTATCTGAGTAGTTTGTGGGTTTTATCTGACAGAAATGTAACTGTGTTCGTTGGCCACACCGGGGTCAGTGAACACGTGCCAAATGTGTCTGTTGCTAGACAACACACTTTAGGGAACAATATTTTGCACTCTGAAATTTGAACCATTGCCAATTCTCTCTCCTTCTTTTGACACAAAGAAAGATAGCATTGGAAATATACTACCGTAGATGTATAAGGATTACATTTTTTGTGTTTGTGTGTCTTCTTCTTCTTAAAATCCTTAGGCTCGAGACTAAGGTACACGCAATCACTAAGTCCAATCACGTAGGGCCTATATACCGCTGTGTTTTCTTGGAAAATGCTTCAATACCGTAAGAAGTTTGAAGAACCGTGACTATCTGTAAGAAGTGCAGAGAAGAAATATTTGCAGAGTCAATAAAATCTTCTTGACATTTTCTGATCTTTGGTTTCTTTCTACTTATTTTTATTCAAATAGTGACAATAATAATAATGATAATAATAATAATAATGCAGTACAAATTGTTGACTGTAAGAACGAAGGCAAGTGTCTGTTTCAGCGTCTTGGCTATACCGGTACATGGTCTGCAAGCCAAATGGAACGATCAGAAAAATTCTCATTTCAGATCAGCTGAAATCATAAAAGGTTCTAAGTTAAAATCCATACGAGATATTAGTGCCGATCCCGGTGACAGTGCGGTTTAAAGCGTAGGTGTGCGGCCGCTCGGTTACAGGGATCATGGTTTCGAATCCCGGCGCGTGCGTGGAATATTCGTCTCTTGTTTTTGTTGTATGTTGTGTATGTAGCGGCCTCCGCGACAGGCTTTTCACTCTTTCAGAGGAGGCGACCGAGTGTGTGTGTGTCTAATTGTGTGTAATCTACAAACCTCAAAACTGAGATGTCCTATGCCCGAGTTGGGCTGTTGCGTCACAGAATAATGAGAGCCTAGTAGCCTAGGAGATGTAAAACAATGGTTGCTTATGTATTGTGTCTCAGCCGTGCAGTGTGAGAGGCTGATGACAATGAAAATAATAATAATAATAATAATAATAATGCATCATCTAAAATAAATACAACACTTTAAAAACCGTATACCTGCTAAGACACGCGCTTTATCGTAAGTAATGTAGTAGCTGTATTGAAATTCGGTTGTGACCTCATGGGTTGGAAATTACGGACTCTTCATTAGTGACTCTTGTCGTTATTGCAAACCTTCATTCAGTGATAGTAGTAGTGATAAAGAAGATATCGACAAACTTTTGTTTTGTTCTACAATGGAACATCTTAATGCCTGTACCGGCCTAAAAATTCTCGTTCTCGTGTTTTTGGCCCTATTCTAATCTTTGCTTTGTAAGTTTATAGTTTCCTTCCGTTATATGCTGCTCGGTTTAACTTGTGTAATATGGTTCTTTATTTTCTTTTGTGTTGCTTGCATTATCTTTTGAACTATATTGAATAAAATTCAAAACAGCTGCAGAGACACGAAGTCTTGTATTAAGGAAAGTATGTCAAGTGTAACTGTTGAATTGTATTTCATATAGAGAAACTGACATATATGGCAATGTTTACCAACCTGTGGGCCGCAAAATTCCTGATGGACGCGCGGTTACCGTAAATGTCCTGAAAACTGACGTAACTTTTCCTTAAGTCTTGCTGCTCCTTCCAAGATTTTGATTTTTCTGTTAGACCGTATTATTATTATTATTATTATTGTAATGAATATAAAGCGAATTAACTTACAGAGCTGCTGAGATTGTAACAGCTTTTTGTCATCATGTGCTGTATCAATTAGCGGAGCATACAATGACAAATCCAGTCTAATGAGTGGGAGTACGCTAGAAGCTTTTAAGTTAAAAAGGGGCGCTTATACTCGAAAATGTTGGTAACCACTAGTGTTGAGTAGTGAGCATTTATAGTAATAATAGTATAGTGCCTTTGTCTTACTCTCCCCGTCCCTTACTCCTTTAAGCACATTCATCTCAGTTTATTGCAGGAAACAATAGTCGCTGCCATAAGGAAAGCAGTAATGGACACTGCTTTCATTTCAGTGGGTTTGTGTTTCGAAGAAAGAAACACTGCTCAAATGTTGGTAACTGCCAGGGCAATACAAGGCCTAGTATATGTCCGAATATGTTTTTACTTTAAAAAATGACACCGTACTTATCCCGTCTGTATGGAGTTCGTCTGGTCGCTTTAGCGGCAGAAACAGAATTGCCTTCTTTTATTATTTCCTTCTGTTATTTATGAGAAAGTGAAATGTCTTTTGTCGCTGCTTAGAACAACTGACTGCTGCTCTGTCTTGATGCAGCGGCCATTGTGTCTCACTATAGCAATGGATGAAACCTTTAGGTATGAGAGCTTCTGTGACTTCCTGGTGTTAAGTTAATGGAAACATGACGCTGCATTCACAGCGCACATCTATTAGAATCTTTTCCTTAACCACCTAAACCCAGATTACAGTTTTCAGAGATGTGAAGCCGTGTTGACTGGAAATTTGCAATCGACGTTTCTGAGATAATCTCTTCACCCCTTTTAGGATCATCCATTTCTGGCGTATGGCACCGTGTTAATTTGTAATTAGTTGCGGACGTTTTGGAGGAGCTTGCTGCTTTTGAAGTGTTGGACAAATAGGAATAAACACGATATGATATCCCAGAAGATTTAGACCTTTATGAACAGCGCTATGACAGCCTCAAATCCCAGCCCTATATATGAAATATAATACCAATATTTTTATAATTCACAATAAGAAAATATCCAACAATTTATGGTTCAGCCAATAAAGTGGTTATGAGCTGAAACGTTCAGATTCGATTCCGGAACGAGGGCAGGTATTCTTTTCAGGACGTTTAGCGGTGTACCTAGCCGTCTGTCAGGTAGCGACCGGTGGTTCTGCTCCCCTAAGCACTAACTCCTGTTTCGATTTGAAGACCGTCTGTGTGTCCATTGTGGCGTTGTTCTGGGTTACAAAAAATTCATAATTTCCTCTATTTTTATCCTCTGCTTTTTGTTACTATTCGTTTAAGCAAATGTTTGCCCCTGGCCTATTCGTAGCGTAAACTATGCTTAGAGTAGGCATGGTCACAATTTATTTATATAGAAAATATCGAGTGCATTTTTAATTCTTGTCAACATTTGATTAATTCCGAGTAGAATCTGATGCTGATTTTTAAATCTATGTGAGTTCTCCTTGCCGGTCCCAGTGGCCGCGCAGTCTAAGACGTAGGTCTGCGGCCGCTCGCCTGCTGAGATTGTGGGTTCGAATTCCACCGGAGCATGGATGTCTTTCTGTTGTGAGTGTTGTGTGTTGTCAGGAAGAGGTCTCTACGACGAGTTGATCGCTCGTCCAGAGTAGTCCTACCGACTGTGATGCGTCGTTGTGATGATCTAGAAACCTCGTGAATGAGAAGGCCCTGGCCCACTGGAGGCTGTTGCGCCAAATTAAAAAAAATCCTTAATTTGCTAAATAACATTAGTGAACTGAAATATTGTTACTTTGCAGTACATTTAGGACATGGCATCTCGTTTCTCTCGTATGTATCTCTGCGGCGCCGTAAGGTGAAAATAAATACCAAATACACATTTTTATGCATTAAGCAGCTTACGTTTGCCGAGGAACAAAATTTTCATTTTGCATTAAACTTATACAATGTAAAATAAAGCGCAAGAAAGGGGCAGCGGAAAAAATGAGGGGGCAGGAGAAATTTTTCTTACACCTGGGCTGTTACAGATTTTATTAATACATATTTTATGGAAATAATTTTTCTCAATTAGTCCTTATTCAGTCCCAAATGTTTCTCTATGTCGTATATGTGACAGTACTAAGTATGGTTTTGGAATTTGAAAGGGGAAGCACCAGATCGCACTCTACCTTAGAAGGGATTACGGATCTGTCACGAGAGGCTATGTGACGAATTAATTGCATGACAATAATTCCTGAGCTCTTTATAATTAAATTCGGCGGTACTTTGTAATGATTCTCATTTTGTGTTTAGTTGCAAGTTCATGGTTTGTGGCCAAGAAGATATCCCAAGCTGTCTCATAATAAAATATCCCCCTTTATTTCTGCTGTGTTCGTAGTCCTTGTAATAACCCAGATGATCACTCTGGGCTGGCTATCATGTTTCCATCATTTGTCTTGCAGAAAATGATTGGCATTCACCACAAGTCATTTCACCAACAAAACTGACGTCCATTATTCACTGTAGACTACAGTTGTCCCCTTCCAAATAATAAATGAAGGCTGCAAGATAGATCACTTCCTAATGAGCTACAAATTTGCGAACACTTTTCATTGTTTAGAACCGAAACAGAAGCAAACTAAAAAGGAAATCAGTTGTTTTTACGGACTTACTGCCTAATCGCCTTTAGAAGTGTTTCAAGAAGACTATTTGGAAGAACATAGTGGAGGTTAAAATTATGTATTGTTTGCAGCTTGCATTTTAATTCCTTCCTGCAATTGATATCTTGGTGAGTTAACCTTCTATGCTACAAAATCTAGTTGCAAAGTGTCTGTTTTTAATCTCTGTTACACTTTCTGTGTCCATGTGTACAGTTGTGACGACACTTGTATAGTAGAACTAATTTCTATGAAATTTCGTATTTGAGAGCTCTGAAACTTTCCAGCACCAAATGCAGATTTGGACGAAAACACCGGACAGGTCACAGATGATGCGCATGCGCATTGCATGCTGGATAACAAAGGCTGTAGACACTCAATCGGAATATGTGAAGCTTATTGCTTTCCACGGCAACGGTGGTTACAGAAACGCGCCTCATTTTTACGTTTGTACTTACGTCTCGTATGGTGTCTGTGTTGTGTGGGAAAACGTTCCAGTGAATATAACAGTTCTCCATTACGCTTACTTTAATTTTTGTAGCAGTCATAAATCCTTTTAAAGTAGTTAAAACTATTGTTACGGCGTAAGGCATTAGCAATTAACTAGTTATACTGTCGTGAATTACAAATTTCGTTTTTTTAAGATCTGAGTTTTTTTCGGCGCAACAGCCCCCAGTGGGCCAGGGCCTCCTCAATCGCGAGGTTTCTAGATCACACACAGCAACGCAGCATATTCGGTAGGACTCCTCTGGACGAAGGATCAGCTCGTCGCAGAGACCTCTACCTTACAACACACAACACTCACAACCGACAGACATTCATGCCCCCGGTGGGTTTTGAATTCACGTTCTCAGAGACGAGCGTCCGCAGACCTACGCCTTAGGCCACACGGCCACTTGTACCGGCTTAAGATATGAGGTTAACTAATGTTAATAATGAAGGTTACAGTCGAGAAAGTGTGTGTTTCATGTATCAAGAGTTGTGATACTTTGACGTAACAAATGAAAAAAATTGGAATTAATTCCTTCTTCTTTCAGCTGTGTTATCGCCAATTATATTTGTCCCCAAATGAGTCTGATAAATTACCGAAGGTTTTCCACCCACACACACAATCTAAAACATAGTATTGCTCGTACGTTTATTGGACCGTGCATCATTGTATTAGTTGAAGAATTAAAGACCTGCTTGATGTCACTTATTATTTTATTTCACTTCTTATGTACTCAACATGTTTCGGACAATAATATATCCATCATCAGGATTTCGTGACTGTGCTGTTGAATTACCACATCGGTCGTTTAGTTCTCGGTTCGTTGTGTGTTGGAGATTTGGTGCGGATGGGTTTGAGTAGTGTCCGTGTTGCAAGCTGAAGCACAACAGTGTTGTGCGTCAGCCTGCAAACCCAGCCGCACCAAATCTCCCAACATACAACAAACCGAGAACAAAACGACCGATGTGGTAATTCAACAGCACAGTCGCGAACTCCTGATGATGGATATATTAATGTCCGAAACATCCTGAGTACATAAGAAGTGAAATAAAATAGCAAGTGACATGGAGTTGTTCTTTTATTCTTCAAATAGTATTGCTCATTATAATACTTAAGAGATAATACATATACATTACTCTTTGAATTTCAACCAAATCTTGTTGTGTTTGTAATGAATATTTGTTTTTAGAGTTCCAGTTCCTCGTGGGGACATGTAGGCAATGTATGCAATGTATGCAGTGGATCAAGTTGACAAAATGAAGTTAAAAAATATTAATTCTCTCTCACGAACCACAAATTCTGATTTCATTTTCCACCCGAGGGATCGTTTCCGTAGAGTTGAAATTTGTCCCAAAGAATGAAGAATGTTTTTCTTCACTGATTGGTTGTCAGGGTGGGAAAATTAAATGAGAAGTAAGTTAAATTCAGTAGCAGAATTTTCATAAAATCTGTATAACCGTGGAGGAAATCATGACCTTCTCTTAGGAGGAAGAGTATCGCGTGGTTTGGGGCACCAAATATGCAACCCGTTAGTTCATGGTTACTGCATTTGGTTACAATCAATTGTTGTTGAGCCATAGTCGATCAAATTTCTTGTACGCTCTTTGCTTTTGTGTGTCGTGATTACCTCCGATGTAATTCAGTAAGGAAGTTACAGTGCGGTTCGCATTCGAAGAGAAGAAACGTGTGATATTAACGGTCAGAAATCGCAAGGGTAGGGCAGCCGTTCCGGGAAATCTGTTTTCATCACGCTGTGTTCTTTGTGCAGAGCCAGAAATACCTTCACCAGACCTGTGAATGCGGTAAAAACACACATACACACACACAGACACACAGTCACACAAACACAGAGAGACACACACACAGACACACACGCACACACACACACACACGCGCGCGCGCGCACACACACGCACACACATGCACGCATGCACACGCACACACACACACACGCACACATATGCACGCATTCACACGCACACACACACACAGACAAAAGCTGCATTTTTTTTAGATCCAGCTAAGTTATGTTCTCGTCATATTCGTGACGTGTCTCCCTTCGAATCTGAGCCCATGCACCGTCTTCTCTTCCTAGCAGACGCCACGAGATTGTCACAGGTAGGCAACAGTCGTATCCTTTCATACCTACAGTTCGCAGCACAGTTCTGACACTAAACACGGCTACATAATAGTAACCTCAGACCCTCATTTGTGGTTATGGGAAAATGCATATATAAAACAGTGAAGTAAGAGAACAGTAGCTATAGTAATGATGGTGGTAGAACCGAAGAGGAAGTTGACTGGAATTCAAACATTAGGTACAGTACCATGAAAACCTGGCGTTGTGCGGACTCAGAAATATACAGAGTAGTGAAACACAACGTAGTGCACTCACTAAAATACTACTACTACTACTACTACTACTACCACCGCCACCACCACCACCACCACCTCTACGACTAATAATAATAATAATAATAATAATAACATACTATTATAAAAGCCAACTTCAAATTCACGCCAAAATTCTGCTTTTTGTTTGTGCTCCTTAGCTTTCCTGACATATGCTTTATATGCGTTACTCGTCTCCTCATTACGCACTCCGTCGCCTTTCTTTCTAATGAGCCTATAAACTGTTGTATGTAATTCTCATTGCAATAGGAACGGTGGCTTTTTCTTATGTAAAATTATGCATTGGAAATGTGGACGAAGCCTTTGAAATTCCCTGCTGACGTTCGCACTGAAGTCTCTCATTGTACACTTCCCAATCCCTGTTCTGATGTGCTAATCACGTTATGCTGGGCACAGTCACTGACATCCATCTGTTCTGAGAAGAAAGGAGACAGGAATTTCATTTCAATATTGTTTGTAAATCCTAAACTGCGTGGGGATTTTGGGCTAGCGGTATTGAGCAAATGAACGACGGAATGGAATGGAGTGATGGAAGGCCATGTCGGAACATGATTGGCAGTTATTCAGTGCTCTGTGATGACTAATGAGAGGTAGGCTACTTCTGTATCACGTAACATGGCTCCGTCGAGGGAGGATCAGCCTCTAAAACTGGCACAAACAGAGAAGGGTCACGAATAATTTGACGTGTAGATGAATGGGATTTGTCAACTGCACAGAACAAAAATGGAGAATTATTTTAAATTAATTATAGTTGGCAGGACCAGTGTAAAGGAAATATTTAAGAGAAAGCTTAACACTAATGCTTTAATTTGTATTTTGTTTGAAGCTTTGTATCCAGATGTGTGCTGCCAGAAATGTTTTGTTGACGTTTTTGTGTTTTGATGCTAGGAGCTTCAATATTTGACGCTGTACGTACCCCCACGTGTCTCTGCGGGTCTTGATGTATTAAGGTACTTTTAAATAGCTAAAAGCAGAGATAAGTATTGCTAAACTGTTAGAAATGGGGTTAATTATTTGAGATCTTTAAAAAAACATTGTATGTAGATTATGTAAAGTAAAATCGTTGTAGGCTTGGGCACGTGAAAATAAACAACTAATTTACTGTACGCCAATGGAAGACTAGTTAAGAGAAAACCAAAATTGCAAAGAACAAAATAATATGTAAACCTCTGGAACAAAATAATTAAAGAGAAATAAACTCAAAAGAGAGAGGTAAAAGTAAATCAGTCCCATTACAGGCCCGAGGTGCCCAGAGAGTTCCAGGAAATTAAGGTTCCCAGTTTACGTGACAATGGCCCAGACTGGTGGTAAGGTTATCAGCCTTACGCACCGGCCGCTTTTACCCCCAGGAAATGCTCCTGGTACTCATTTCTGTTAGAGGCTGAGTCGACCCCTTTGCCACAGTGCGATCGGAAGGATTATGTCAATGAAAAGTTCCAATGACACCATCTGGAATCGAGCCAGCGACCTTCCGATTTGTAGCACAGTACCAAAAGATAGAGAGCTATGAAAAAAGACGTCAAGGAGTTTATTAACATGAGAAATGTCCAAGCAGGGAAGTGAAAGAAAAGGTTATATCTGGAATACATTTACATATACACGACCATTTAATGTTGAAGAATGCTTCAGATAAAAATTTACTACCTCTGAGAGCTCTGTATTTTTTTTAAGCAAAATTAATGTGGCCACTATGTGTATGTTGTTTAGATTTCCGGCAGAGGACGGAGACTCTTTCCCGGGAGTAAAGTGGCCTGGTGGTCAGACTGATCACACTTCTCTATCTAGGTTATTCCGGTGTTAGAAATGTGTAGAGCAATATCTATACTCCCCTATATGCCTCCTCGAATTGGACAGGGACAAATTTACTCTTAGCCGATGAGTATGTCTGCAGAGAACAATCCTATATCTGTGTAAAAAGGGTAACCTAGGTCCAAGCATAAACTAAAAGTTAATGTGGCGGTTCTTTTTAAAGTAGGTTTATAATTCAAATTGAATGGAGAGCATTTGAGTTATTTTAGAGGTGAAACATTGGAAAGATACATTAGAATTCTTCCAAGTTTTTACATACCATTATTGGGTGTGTGTTTGTTTATGTATATGTGTATGTGTATGTATATGTAAATGTGTATGTGTTTGTATGTATATATATATATATATGTATATGTATGTGTATATGTATATGTATGTATGTGTGTGTGTTTAGGTATATGTATATTATATGTATAAGTATATGTATGTGTATGTGTTTAGGTATATGTATATTATATGTATATGTATGTGTATATATATGAACGTTGGGCTTGCTGAGCGTAAAAGGACGTATGCTTATAGTAGGGCATTTTACAGACTCGTATTGTGAACAGTAACGCTGCCTGTTGTGATCGAACCCCCAGAACTTAATCTTGTTCCGAGGTGTAAGTGTCCACCTCTCTGCGATTGGAATTAATCTTCGTCCAATTCTTGCACATTTTAGTTAAAAGACGTAAAATCGGAAACCATAAATTTACTGTTTTCTAATAATTCACCTGTATATGTATTCTCGATAGCGTGTAGTTGGGTTACATTTGCGTACGTGTGTACAGATCTAAGTGGAGAAAATAATGAAAATATTTAAATTAAATGCGGATAAATTATACGAGACGACGCGTCGGTTTTGTTTTCCAATTTCGATAGTAGTGGCGGTGGAGCGTGGGAACGCATGACCTACCCTGATTGACAGCCCGATTTGTGTTTGACAAATGTTGCTGCAGTATTCAGTTCAGATAACTTTTAAACCATACAGTGTTATGACAGCAACACACTGTGTTTGTTGGGTCGGAAGGGTATCACCGTGCATGTTGTGTATCGCGGTCCGAGTAAGCCTCAAAGAATAGGAGAACAAAATTCGTTTATATGGGACTGCCTTGCTTCAGTAGAAAAGTAAAGTGTGTAATTATTGTGCGTTTTTCATTGTACGTCAGTTTGTCATATTAGGAATGGAAATTACGTGTGGAAAAACAAACAGACGCTTTTCATGAAAATTACAGCTTAGGGGTAAAGTACCTCTTGTGAATTACCCTTGTGTTCAGGTAGATAGGGGAGATAGGGGATTGAATGTGAAGTCCTACTACTACTACTACTACTTCTACTACCACCACCACCACTACTACTACTACCACTACCACCACCACCACCACCACCACCACCACCACCACTACTACTACTACTACTACTACTACTACTACTACTCCTGTACTAGACCTTTGCAGTAGCGCATTGAGCTGTCCATCTCACGCTGGGAACATTTAATCTCCAGCGAAAGAGCCTTCGACATTAATAAGGTAGAAGTATTGGTGGACAGCGAGTCTTGTCTGGTGCAGGATGAGAAAAATTCATATCTTTCAAAACAATAATAAATTGTTAGTCAAACACAAATGTGCTTGTATTGAAAGCTACTTACTTCGAACTAGATATCGACCATCACCAGGCTAAATATTATACAGTCAATACAAGGCACCTACCATGACCATATGTAATTTTACAATTTTATTGCGAAACATTAAATTTTAAAACTGTGGGACCCCACACAAAACATGATGTTTTGTGTAAATTTGTATTGAATTTTCACTTGCCTTTAAAGATTGTGTATTTTAAGTCTGATGATGATAGATATCCAGACCACAATATGTCGCTTTAAAGAAAAACGCAGTTGAGTTAGACGGATTATCTGGTATTATTTTGAATATTTTTCTGAAGACACAACGAATTAGATTCTATTACTTTACTACCTATCTTTGCAGGAAATGAAGTCCGTGTGTAGTTTTAGCTGCTCATTCTTTTTCGGGATTCAGGTTATTTCTGAATACGAGGCCAGGGACAATGTATAGAAACCAAGCAGACCTGGCTTTGTGTGTCAGACATTTTATAGGCTTGTGTCTGAGTGTGTGCGTTTTGACTGACTAAATGCATACATCGTTTGGAGGCTTCCATTATTCACACGAATAAGAAATTACCTTCCTCCACGGAACCCGATGTCCATTACTGAAATGACTCGAAAAGTCTCGTAATATTCTTCATTCAGCGGTTCTCTAGTTGTTGCAGATGGACGAACAGGGCAACTTGAAGAGGCGATTCAGAGAAAAGTGGAGGCGTCCTGGTGGTAATGAGTTAGTTTTATGTACCTTAATGTCTTACATTGTTTTCTCGTCAGAACAGCAACAAATGTTTGGAGAAAATATCCAAAATATAGCACTAAGGCAAACAAATATTACGAGTCACACCCCAAGTCAAGATTTAAATATCTGCAATTCTTGCGTCCTTTTGTGTGGGGCGGGGGGGGGGATCTGTGTTATTGTAATAAACAATGGACTCATTTTTATTCATATTCGAATTAAGGATGCACGTATAAAATTTGGAATGTGGTCTTTAAAAACCTGGTCTGTTTTTTTTGAGTCCATATTAATAACATAATATTTTGAAAAGAAATGTTTAAACACTCAGAACATATTTCTGTCTGTAGCGGCAGCATTAGTTACCTGTGTAATGTTTGTCTGATGCTTGTTATTTCCTTTGTTTGTAAATCCTCGCATCATCTTTTTTTTTAAATTTTTTTATAGTACCGTGGTCGTGGTCCCTTTATTATTTTCCATATGACGCCCATTTGTCCTCAGTTCATAACACGTAAAAAAAAACGACTCTCTGCCTCCACCCCCCCCCAACCCTATATGCAATGTTTTAATTATCCCATATCCTTCCACATTCGCACCTACCATTATTGTCTGTTATTTTGAATTGTACGTAGAAGTCTGTCCAACATTAATGTGCTAAAACCTTCTCTCATATTCACAATGTTTGAATTTTGTACCTACTGAAAGTTTTATGTTAAAATCAATAGTTTGGTTTTAACTCCATACGAAACGTTTGAACACAATTTCTACTCGTTCCTCACCTAGTGACTGACAGATTATGGCTAAATACCAAATTACAGATAAAATTTACTGGTACAGGACATTTTGTGAAATGTGGGTATTTTGTGCTTCTATCTCTGCAAATTCTTCATTGTTTACTTAATCCTAAGTGCCATTTCCATATTTACAGGAGTCATTATTGAATTAAATCCACAGTCTTACGTCATGTGTAGATCTACTTTTAATATTATTTTCCTATTTACACTGGCGTCTTCGAAGCCCTCTCTTCCCGAAAACTTTCCTCCTCCATGCGCTCTACACGCCTCACACATTCCTGTTTGATCCAGTCATTCTAATAATCTGTAAAGAGAACGAATAAAGAAATTGTAGTATCCTTTTCTTTATTCTCCTGTTACTTTCTGTCCTGTTTAGTCATAAATAGGGGCATGCACAACTGTCACATCGACGCATGAACACAGGTCCAAAAATAACATACAAAGAAACTGCACGAACTGCAGATAGCTAAGACGTTGAGGAGATGATAATATCAGTGTAGACAGCAAGTGGACGATAGGTACTTCTTAAGCGGTACCAACTATTTAACACATGATCGCTTTCCTTCATGGTGTGGCTCCATTTTTGACGACTACTTTAAAAGTACCTAAGTATATGGATATTAGATAAGTTATATCAGGATTCTTGAACATTTTTCTACTGCTGTAAAGGGACTACAGAATGGAATGTATAATTTATTCTTGAAAATGACCAGTCACCCTACTGCTGCTATGCAGATTTTAGAAAAATTTTAGAATAAAAATCAATGACCTTGTCTTTTTATGTACAATATAAGTTCATTGGAATAGTATTTTCTGTAATATCCTGCAGAAAACACGATCTTGTCGAAACGCTTAGAGTTTGTTGGGATTTTAATATCTAATGGCGTTCCACGTTGCACTGCAAAATACCGTACTCTTGGAACGTTAATATAGGTAAGCAGTGACGTGAATCGGCCGAAAGCCGGATAGTGATGAACGCACAAAGGAAAGTAACGTAATCTTTGTAAATGTGTTGTGGTTCGTTTTCTTTAGGATATCAGCAACGGATATTAGTAGCCATCCGGAAATTACAGACGAAAGACCATTGATCATTGATTGTCCTTAGTGTGACCGTCCTCCCTTTTCCGCTTAACAGATTGTCAGTACACATAGAATTGCGGGCACTCCACACACCCAGTCTTTCGTCTCTAGGGACTCAACACACCACATAATGTGGCAGGTAGGGTGACACCCGACTGTAGAGCTTGTCTCCGATTTGAAGACTATCTGCATTTTAGAAGCCTCGTGTGTGACATATTCCTATTGCTGGGGATAGGACAAGTCTTCGGTTCTTGCGAACGCTGCAGTGAACATTCGCTTGCCGTTAAAGACGGGGGTCTCTTGACACACTGGTGTTTCCAGGAATGGCTGTTGACAGTAAATTTGAGTGATTACTTCGATGTTAATCATAAAGTGTATCACTTCTTTTAGTCTGAGCTGTCTTACCCACTCTCTGTAGGTGTTGAGGGCTATTTCTGCACTGGATCACACACTCCGTAGGACTCCCCTGCACGACGGATCGGCCCATCGTAGAGACCTGTACCCGACAATCCGCAACACTCACAATTGACAGCTCTTCATGCCCTCGGCGGGATTCGAAACCGCAATCCCAGCATGCGAGCGGCCTGCAGACCTTCGTTTTAGACGGTGCGGCTACCAGGATCGACGATAAAATATATTACATAGCGTTTCATGAGTTTTAGACACAACTGTATGGGTCTTCGAGACCAATAAAAGTTCATACAAACATGTGTTCGATATAGTGGTTTGGGGAGGAAGTGTGCAGACGGACAGGGAGACGCGAATGATAACGACCGTCTGTGCTTAGTGGCGTAGCTGCAATTTGTGGCACCCTGGCCGAGTACTCACAGTGGCCACTTTTAGCGGAAATCACGAATTTTAAAAGACTCGCAACTGAATTTTAAATCATTTGCCCCACAAGGTAAAATTTGTTGAACGTAGAAAATCTATTTTCTTTTCATTGAAAACTCGCGTTGTTGAACTACTTTAGTCGTCCTTTGCCCGGGGACGGCAGCACCATTCACTCTACAGCTACTCCCCTCTCTGTGTTCATTTGATGTACTTCTGTTTTGTTCAATTCGGACACATTCACTGGCCCTTGTCAACACGTTACCGTTTGAGGGGGAGAATATCTTGACTAGCTTCTAAAGCAGCCAGAGTTCTTGGGCCAAGCAACGCACAACGCACGTTAGTCGTAACGCACTGTTGTCTTTTCTCAGTCAGAAGTGACTGGCTATGAGATGAAAGTCCAAGAGTTGGATTTGTGGAATGGGCAGGGATGTTACTGTAACCTGCAGAGACAGTGTCCACTGTGAATAAAGTGGCTGGACTGTGGGGTTATCTATTCATCACCAACTGGTACTGGCACCTGAAATGGTTCAAGCTCCATCTTCACAGTCTGAGTGATGTATTGTGGATATATGGAGTTAAAAATGAGAGTTCGTATTAGTATAAATATGTTTCGCAGTTTGCAGGAAGCAGTTTCGAAATGATGTCTTTCAAAATCCAGACCGTATTTTCTGCTGTTATGATCCACTTAAAAAAACGGTTGATTGCAATGCACAGGATGTGTCTCCAACAGATTATACCTCGTAGTTACCAAATTTGTCAAGAATTCTCCACATTGAATTTCCTTACATTTGTCCTTGTGTTGGTCTGAAGTCCATATTCGTCCTACTGTCTACGGCTAAGTCTGCCAAGCTTTCTGTCTGTAGTTATTCAGGTTACAATTTATAAAATTGTATGGCTGTGTGTGCGTGCATGTATGACTATATATTCCTCAAACACCCTACATAATTAGGCGCAATAAAGGGGACGAGCAAATCTGAAATATATAACTTTAAAATTAATCGTGGAATGATGTCTGTAATAATCCATTTCTATGTCTCAGATCACACATTGAAAGTAACGGGCTTTTTAAAACTGATGTTAATTACAATTATTAGCAGAATCATTTTTAAATCTTCCGATCTAATCACAATAAAAATTCAGACCGATTTATGTATCCTGCTTTTGTTTATTGGTAATAATGTAACAGCTTGAGAGCGGGATCATCTTCATCCCGCTTGCAAACTGTCAGCATAACCTGTGTGTCATATACCATTGCTGTGTGTACAGTGCAGAACTCCTGATGATGGACAGAGGAACTGTCCGAAACATGTTGAATTTTATTCAAAAAATAAATTTGAAAAATTTGCACTTCTAGTTGGTTTTATTGTGAGAATATATCATGATGCACGGTCACCTGAATTCAAATTTGTGACTGTAACTCCACAATACAAATGAAATTAAAACAATGCCGTTTGCCTATAGAATATGGTGATATAAATACCGTCCTTGTCTTTAGATCTCCGATGAAGTGTGGAGTCCGCCAGTGACTACTGACTTCTTCTTCTCTCTTCTTTAGCTGTTATACTCAAATACATTGTGCGTAATGAAATATCTCTCATTTCTGTGTTTGTTGTTCAGAGTGCATTAAGTACAGTTTTGTCCTTATAATAAAACCAAGGAGATGCACTAATTTCTCAAATTTATTTTTGGAATAGAACTCCCCATGTTTCGGACAGTTTCTCGGTCCAGCATCAGTAGTCTAGCACTGTACACGCAGCAATATGTATATGTCATACAAGTTATGCTAACTGCTTGCTAGCAAGCAGTCAGCATCATCTGTATATATTGCTGTGTGTACAGTGTACAGAATACAGTGTACTCCTGATGATGGACAGAAAAACTGTCCGAAACATGTAGAGTTCTATTCCAAAAATAAATTTGAGAAATTAGTGCATCTCGTTGGTTTTACTGTAAGAATATATCACGATGCACGGTCCTCTGAATGTCAAATACAGTTTTGTTCTCTGTTGTATCTCCTTCCTTTCTGTTTGTCTGTCTGTATTTCTGTCTGTGCGTACAATATTTTTGCCTGAACGGATTTAATTTTAATCCAATTATCGTTAAAATCTCATATAAGGAAAGAACTGGAATGCTAAAATGTAGGCTTTACATGAACATTATATCGAAGGATTCATACAGAAATGATAAATGCAAACTGGTTGTTGTAAATTTAGATGTCTCTTTTGTAAGAGTAATACCATAAATTCTTCAGTCATTTAATCAAAATTGTAAAAAACTGCCTCATATGTATATGTATATGTATATATATATATATTCACTTCATTTTACATCAAGTCACGGAGAGACATTTCATTAGTCACAACATGTAGAAATGGGTCAGTCGGTGTTTGATTTGGCACTGAGACGCAAAATAGACTGCCAGACACGGTATAAACGTCAGTAGCAGCAGCTGTTCTGACACTACCACCATGCCGATTGTGTCTTGCCAAGGATATCCCGTTATTGTCCAATATGACCTCGAAATTGCGACAAACAGGAGGAAACATCTTGTAAATCTTGTAAATAAAGACAACTTGGTGCACAGTTTTTCTCAGTATGTTTACTTCTTAGTACATTTATAAATCTCTACGTGTCGCGGGCAACTATGTGCCCATCATCAGGAGAAATAAACGTACTTCGTACTTGTTATTCTGAAACAAGTGGATAGTTTAAAATTACAAGAGCGAATGTCATAAAATGAGGGGAAACATGCTGCACAGGTTTTTACCTTATTTTATTCCCTCAGCATTATAGCTTCCAGTCTCACATCCAGCCACTGTTTTTATGCGATATCCATGCGTGTAATCCACTGCTGTACCATAAATTATATTTTCTTGAACGTACTTTCTTTCAACTATAGCAATCTGCTTGTGACCGTCACTGGTACTTTGGCTTGCCGTCGTCTGCGGGCACGTCGATGACTTTTAAGGTTGACTGCATCACAACGACAAGTTTTTGTTTCTTGTAATCACTGCCACCTGGCGTTAATGCTCGTAACTCTGCTGTATGGGTACAGGATAACGACAAAGTTTTAAATCGTGGGTTATTAGGTTTGTATGTCATCACACCAAAAGACGTTAGTTCCGTGTAACAGAGTCCTTGAAAACCTAACATTCGTTAAACTAGTCGAAAAATTGCACGCATGATGTCTTCCGAACGTTTATTGTCATAAGAAAAACTGTCTTCATGTGTCCTAACCTGATGGTGGTGGATCCAGCCTGCTTGTGTCCTACCCTGGTGGTGGTGGATCCACTCCACACCCTCGCATCTCATTTCTTGAATGTCACTCTCAGTATGTCTTCGATGTTCAAATGGTCGGTCCCATCATATAAATCTACTACATATTTTAGACAATTTTTAAATTGTTTTCATGCATCCCACCTAACCTTCCCATCCCATCACGTACATTACATTTCACCATTATTACTATTGGTAAAATATACAAATTAACTAATTGCTTTGAGCAGAGTCAATGAGAGCCTAATAGTTCGTCATTTAATCAAGGAATTTCCCACTCTTATGGAACGCGAAGATTCACTCTCGCGTTCACTTGAGCCTGCCACTGACGCCTCTCCTGAATAAGATAAATGCATGCTACAACCTCCCATCCTATTCCTTAACCACCCGTACACTAATATTTTCTCACCTACACCTAGGCCTTCCAGTGTGTCTTTTCCTTGAAGTTTCCCTCACAAAATCTCTCTTCTCCCCATATAGGCCACACACCTTACTCGTCTCATATTTCTTGATTTGTTCGCCCAGATAACATTTTGTGAGTAGCACAGATCATGAAGTTGCTAATTAAACAAATTTCTCCACCCTTCCACCAACCTCTCTCTCATAGGCTCAAATATAGGTGCAAAATGTGAGGTTAATTGCTAATATTTTCGTCGTCGTTGTTGTTACTGCTGTTGTTTCTGCTGCTGCTGCTTGCTGTTGCTGTTCTGATCATCATACTCAACTTTGTGTACTCTTGATAAGTTTAGAATCCAATAAGTCCTTTGGCAAAACTTTGATGTGCTGTCTTAAAATAAAATAACTTCTGGGAACTTGAGAACTTCTTCCCCATTCTGAATCAAAGTCGCTTTTGATCCACAATCCCTTATGACGCCGTTTCTGGCATAACTGTGAGGGTCACCCGTACAGTTTTATCCATTTTTCGGTATTACATATTCTTTTCATTTTTATGATACTTTTGTGTATCGTGAAGTATTTGTACACTACATTGCTGACAAATTACCTGGATTCTTGAATGTGAGCCTTTAACCTTACAAGATACTGCCTTATGCTGACGATCAGTGACTTCCCATTCCTATGTCTCTATTAGGTTTCTTTACAGAACGCCCGAGTGAAGTTTACGTGTGCCGCATTGAAAGCAGGTTTTATGCGAAGAACCCTTTAAAGCCAACTTAGTAATTCATCATAATGAAAATCTTTCCTTGTAAAATTTTCTTGAAAGTGAGCGGTCACCAACAAATGAAAGCAGAATAGAGTCAAAATCGAAAGGACCTAAAGAGAATTCACCTTCGACTCCTGCCGAAACACGAAGTCATATCGTTTCAATTTTATCTACTGCTTACTTAGTTGTAATACAAATTACTTTTTGAAGTATACTGATTTTACTTGAGAACGTGACAGTGGTCTTTATGTAACTGAAAATTTCGCATTTGTTTTTCTCTCTTCTTCCAAGCATTATGTGGGCCGGGTAGCTTAGTCGGTATAGCGACTGGCTACGGTCTGGACGGTCTGGGGATAGAATCCCGGTGGGGGCGAGATTTTCCGCACCTGTCCAGATCGACCCTGGGGCCCACCCAGCCTCCTGTAGAATTAGTACCTGGTCTTTCCCAGGGGTAGAGGTGGCCGGGGCGTGGGGCTGACCCCCCACCCCATCTAGTGCCGAGGTCCTAGAAAGAGTAGAGCTATACCTCTACTCATCCTAAGGGCCTTCGTGGCCTATAAAAAGGGTGAAACCTACCTACTTTCTAAGCATTATTTACCCCTGTCCTTTGTGTGCAAGTGTGTACGTATGCACGTAAAGGAGTGTAGGTGTGTGTTTGTGTGTATGTGTGTACGTATATTAATGTGTGTATGAGTTGAGTAGGTGCATACGCTTGCACCTCCCCACTTCTCTTTACCCCATTCTGACATTAATTTATTTTTTATTAAACTCTGAGAAGCGTTTTTTTAACTTTCTGTATGCCGTTGCTATGACGACAGGAAACACTTTTTGTTTACTTTTTCAACAAACATCCATATTGAAATTAGTCCATCCATTGATTCAATAATGTACTATACCAGTGTGGCGAGCGTGCCGCGGGGGGAGTATTCACGTTATTAGCAGTCGTTTCATGATAAATGTTTTTAGCCCGTCCCCTTTTAAGTGGGCCTAATAAACTCTTCGTTATGGCTCTATTCTGCCATGCAGTGATTAATTAATGTAATAGGGAAATTTTGATAATGAACAATCTCCCCTTCTTTTATCAGTCGTAAATGTCACATGGTTCATCAGTTACTTTTAAAATTAATTTACATTGGTGTAAAATTACTGTCACGTTTGTATTTACGCACCCTGGAGCAAATGCTTGCAAATATTGTAATAGAACTATTATTCTAGAATTGTGTGAAACTAAAACAATTTACATTTAGCAGCTCTGGCTTGTACATAGGTAGTTATTGATATAAATTTTATACAATTTTTGTTATATACCTGCTAATTGCAGGTGTAGAATTTTATCTTTGTGCCTAATCACGATGAGGGAGACACACACACACTCGGTAGGACTCCTCTGGACGAGGGATCGGCTCTTTGCAGAAATTCTGTCTGAAAACACCCAAAATTCTCAGGAGAGAGATGTGCATACCTCCGGCGGGATTCGAACTCGCAATCCCAACAAGCGAGCGGCCAAAGACCTTCGCCTTAGACCGCGCGGCCGCCGGGGTCAGCAATCGTCTTGATTTATTTATTAAATAAGCAATTATTTCAGCCTTATTTCGCTATCGTACAAAATCAGTTGCCGGTCCCAGTGGCCGCGCGGTCTAAGGTGTAGGTCTGCGGCCGCTCGCCTGCTGAGATTGTGGGTTCGAATTCCACCGGGGGCATGGATGTTTGTCTCTTGTGAATGATGTGTGTTGCCAGGTAGAGGTCTCTGCGACGAGCTGATCACTCGTCCAGAGGAGTCCTGCCGACTGTAATGCGTCGTTGTGTGTGATCTAGAAACCTCAAGAATGAGGAGGCCATGGCCCACGTTGGGCCGCAGCGCCAAAGGAAACGTAAATAAATAAAATAATTTTCTAATTAGGTTACGAGGTGCATGTTATTAGTGTGTCTTCTTTTAATATCCAGAAAAGCAGTAACATGTAAGAGTAATGTTTTTAATACTCGGTATGAAATTCAGTTTTAAATTATGGGCATCATCGTTAATACTTATACGAGCCTAATTACTGTTCTAATTCATATCCTCACAACTCTTACATTGAGCGTCTTGTACAGAAAGAAATATTATTTGTTAGTAAATTAGATGAAGTTCACATTGCGATTTTTATTGTTATCACTGTTCTTGCAGCTCGACTCGAGAAATAGATTACTCAAATCTGTTCTGTTTCAATGTCATATTTAGACATCCCGCAGGTTTATTGATATTGATTTGTTTATGTTTGTTTACTGGTATTTGCATTTACTGTTTAGTTTATTGAGATTACGTAACGGCATTACATCGACTTTCATGTTGTGCAATGTCAAATGGGATGGTTATTCATGATTAACTGCAGACGAGTGGGTATGAAGTAGCATGTCCAGTGTCAGATCGCTGTCTTGGCAAACCCCTTGAAAGACTAAACGCGAATGGCTGAGTCAGGGTAGTTGGTAAGCCGGTACCTGTGGAATACAAACCAGTGTGAATACGGTTGTCTAGGTTGCTAGGTACCTGGAAAGTAGGAACGAATTTCCCACTTGGTTGTGTGTAGAATAAAGCGCGCAATATTGAGACTCTGGGGCCAGTGGGACTGGCTGTCGACTACTTAGCAAATATAAAATGTGGTCAACATGTTTATCTTCTGTAGGTTCCTGCTGTTAAAGTGTTTGTAATTTACATCTGTAAGCCACTCTTATTATATCTGTAATGAATTAAGCTTCACCTGTTTATATGCGGTGTGTGTGTGTGTGTGTGTGTGTGTGTGTGACGTGTGTGTGTGTGTACTAAAGGGGCACAGTGTGACCCAGTTGGTTGAGACATTGCGCTACAAGCCGGAAGGTTGCAGGTTCGATTCCCGATTATGTCATTGGCATTATTTATTAACAGAATCACTCCGGCTACACTGTGGCTCTGTAGTCGACTCGGCCTCTTGACAAAAATAAGTAACAGGAGTCTTTCCTAGGGATAAAGGCGGCCGGTGCATACGGCTGACAACCTTACTACTTTCATATGCCGATTATGGAAGCCTCCACCAAACAGGCCAAATGAAGCTAGGGCAGTGTTTGGTTCCAATACTTGTATTCTGCCGTCGTTGTCATTCGATCAATAAACCATACCCATTAATTTATATATGACACTATAAATTCTAAGCAGCTGACTGCATCATTTTACTATTTAAGTAGAAACATACACGTATCATTCCACCTTCGTCTGTATGTCTCAGAAACCTTCTTTTTTTTTGGTTTCCGAATGAAACTGCACGTAGGCGGACAGTTATCTTATCCCATACGCTTGTCCATCTGCTGAAATATTTGCAAAATTGAACCGTAACACGAAATCACGCGAAACGTTTTGCCACATTCCGTATTTTTTTTAGAACGTGAGGTCGGATAAAGTCTTTAAAAATCTAAATGAAATTTACAGGCTTATAGCGGTAACGCTTCACTGTGAGTATCGGTCATCTCATTCGAAATAAGTTAATTATATGTGTGCCCCTGCACTGTTCTCTACGCATGCTCCAGGGTGTGTACTGCCAGTGATGTGCAACTGAACATATCCCGGTTATACGAGTATCCAAGCGTTTCAGGGCCAGTAAATCATGTCTTATTCCCACTGTAGGAATTGTATCCCAAGTGATACAGCTGTGAACAAGGGTGATAGTCGCGAGTAACTGTTTCTGCAGTTCCTTGATTATACCAGCTTTGTGATAAGCTACTATCCCGCCCAAATGTTATATTAATTGCCTAAAGATTTATAAAATTCAAACCCCTAAAACGAAATTCTGTCTGACAATTTTACACTTATTCAGTTATTCACAAACTTCCCTGCATTTTACGGGATCCAAAAACATTATTTTGTTCACAAGACTTCGTCACTAGTTCGTTTCCTGAGCAAGCTGGTCCCAGCCCACATCCTCACAAATTTGATCTTCAAGAGCCATTTTAATGTTACGCTTCAATCTATGCCTATAAATAATTGTCGTACTAGTGTGTCTATCAAATTATACGTGTATTTTTCTTCTCCATTACGTTTCGAAAATAGAGTCTAGCCAAAAAAAAAAGCGTACAAAACCTGAATACTGGCAACAAATTCTTGCCACGGAAGGACACTCAATGTAGTACTGGAAGAGAGGTACATTCATTTGTAGGAAAATATTACAACACGACTCTAATGAAGAAGCAGAACTTATGTGACAGAAATTTCTGTACCACACAACGAAAACCCGCAACAAAAATTCGAAGAAAGGCAAATTTCTCTGCCGGAAGGAGCAATGCAAATGTCACACCGCAATGCGACGCGCCTCTACATAGTTCCAATACTTCAACTGAAATTATCCCACAAATTCCCCACGATTCCACAAATTATCTACCACTGCCACGTAACTTCTATATTCAACTTCAGAATTTATCATCAATGCATATTATATAAGGCGCAATTTTTTAAATGGAAGTAATATATTATGACAAAGTTGTTCGTTATTTATCTCAGTATTTAACCAACTTGATGCACAAAATGACAACATAACGAACAAATTATGATGTTTTGCTGACCGTGCATCTCAGTATATTTATCTCAGTATTAACCAACTTGATGCACAACATTTGTTTCACAATAAGTTTTATTTCATGCCTCTACCTGTTTCGAGCACATGTGCTCATCATCAGGAGGTCAAAATTGCATTACACAGCCGCTGGTAACAGAGGCATGAAATAAAACTTATTGTGAAACAAATTTTATGCATCAAGTTGGTTAAATACTGAGATAAATATACTGAGATGCACGGTCAGCAAAACGTCAAAATTTGTTCGTTATGTTTGCCTTTAGGCAGATCTACCACTGTAACATATTTCGTTTATAAATACTGTGCACATTGCTGATATCTTGTTTATTCATTTCTAGGCACCTGATGCACTACCTATCCGTCTATTGAAATAGCTTTCATGTTTAATAATAATAATAATAATAATGTATTATTATACGAAGTTCTTATTACAATAAGTTAAAACCTTTCTTTGTAATCCACTTCGCTGTAAAATTATGGATCCGATAAACCTTCCGGTGACTGGTGATATTTTCCACAGTTCGCTTTGTTAACATTCTTTAATTTACCTGTATAAACAAACACGTGGCTTACGCCAGTCGAACGTTAATTACAAATGGAAAACATTCACATATTTTGCAATTTTCCCCCGTAACACTCGACGCTCTATAACCAATTAGACCTTTTTCATTAATGCCAATATGGTTTTAATTGGGGGCATGTTCACGCAAGAGTAAATTAGATTTTTTGGTGAATTCAATTAGGTTTAATTGGTAGAGAGTTCACAGCGCGATGCGGGAGATAACGAATAGCATTTGGCTTTATGTGGCTATTAGTGTTACGAGTAAGCAAGTTCTGTAATCAGTTAATGCTGAAATTAATTGTGATGTCACACTAAGGATACGGTAATGAACCACTCGCAAGTGAGCCACTCGTTCTTCAAAATTCGTCAATAAAAAACCACGTAATTTTTTTTCAGCTCTTGCTTTGCAATGGGGTCTACAAATGTTGATTGACGAGCTCTCGCCCTATGTTTTCAGGCCGAAAGGAATGTAACAGGTGAAATGAGTTTAGAATTTGTTTATAAGGAATCTTGAATGAGAAGTTGAAAATTAAGCCTGAAAATGATTCTTCTATTGATCTAGACGTTACTCGTGGACGAATTACAGTATTAATTTCTAATAAGAAATGACATGTGTATCCGAGGCACATGTAAGTATATTCCGTCAGTGCATTCACTGCAATTTCTCGCATGTGGGAAAAGTTTTAAGATTTATCTATTTTAAGTAATCTGTCGTACACTGTCCTAAAGGAAATCACACTTCAGCTCTATATGGCAGATTTTCAGACATTATTTTCCTTCATATGCTAACTATCCGTGCATTAAGAAATATTTGCATTTATGTAGGAAACCAGCAAATGCACACAGACAAGATATGTTTGATCATATATTAACGATCACCTACGTGTTTCGATCGCTTTTGCCCACATTGCAAGAGTACAACCACTTAATGTTACAGTAATATCTCAAGATCTCCCTATGGTCACAAAATATTGGATTATATTGTTGTCAAACAAATAAATATATGTTACTAAAACAAATAAAATAAAAGGCAATAAATATGTTGTTTGCTAGTTGCACATAATTGACGTAAACCCTGTTAGATGGGAAAGGCGTGCTGTAAGGGAGATTGTTTAAACAATTTAGGCAGTTGTATCAAGAGTTTTGGTGGAGAAATAATGGTTTGTGCATAGATATCGCCCCTTCTAAGCTCCACTTGCTTCACGAAAATAAAGCATTAAGGGCGTGTGTACTCGTATACATGTACAGCAAACATTTGTAAAAAAAAGCTGTTTTCCAAATCGTATTTAGATTTCCTTTAATTAATTTAGCTTGCATTTTATCAAAGAGGCTTCCGATTCTTAATAAAGCTATCATAGTGTCACAGCCACTTTAATTACACTGTAACGGGAATTATGAGGGGAAAGAAGAGACGTTTCCTACGATAGGGGGCTGTAGCACGGAAGGGAGTGACAGTAAAATATAATTGCTTTATCTCAAATAGACACTGTGGCTTAATGGTTGTTTTATAATCCACACTTATTTTGCAACTAACCGTTAAATGAGCTTCCCGTATCTGAGCGTACGCCCTACTTTCATTGTTTCCCAGTACGTTAAAAATGTTAGGGCTATAGAAACCCTCTGAAGCCTCTTGGTCAATATAGCGTCATGGTTAACAATAAACACTTGCATTTTGTCCACAGTGTATATATGTGTGTGTGTGTGTGTTCTTTTCATTTCTTGGGACCGGGATAGCGACTCGCTAAAGGCTGGACGGTTCGGACTTTGAACCCCGATGGAGATGAGAAATTTATTCTTTTCCACATCCGTCTGGACCGACCCTGGAGACGACCTAGCCTCCTTCACAGTGTCGCTACAGGTGCTCTTTGACAGGGGTAAGCGGCCGGCATCAAATCGCCTCTAGCGCCGACGTAAAGAATGAGTAGAGTTACACGTACACGCCCTCTTCATGTCTGCATGTCGCGTTGCGGAATGACCCCTACATTTTTACCTCTTCCATTCAATTCTGCAAACAAACGACGATTAATTCCCTGTGCAGTTTTCAACAACAGGTATTGTCTAAACGAAGCACACTCTCTTCGCTGCTTGATACCAACCGAATCTTCATGTATGTAATGTAGATTAATTTTAGTACTCAAAAGACTACGAAACTGCCTCATAAAGTCAAAATAACAGAGGAATGCGGAGGTAACCAATTAGGTGGATGTGGCTCTAAGACTTAAGGAAAAGCATCTGGATCGAATCTCAAGAATGTTGACAGCCATGACAGACCTCTGACTGCCATTTTGTCAGGCAAGTTTCGGCGTAAGGGCTTAAAGTCGTCCATCACTTTCTCATTTTTGTTCAGTCAGTTCTCATAAATGTGGTTCGATAAACATGAGGCGGG
>Ga0123352_10001134_pt1 | contig 34608 bp, 56 predicted proteins | sample TergutLab28metaG_FD_89700 | JGI IMG/M metagenome (GOLD analysis project Ga0123352, IMG submission 89700) | Labiotermes labralis P1 segment gut microbial communities from Petit-Saut dam, French Guiana - Lab288 P1 | ecosystem: Host-associated > Arthropoda: Insects > Digestive system > Gut ...
ATACGCTGGGATGACTCGTGAACAATTTGACACAGAACAACGCAACATGGCAGTTCATGTTATCAAGACGCGTCTTGTGTTTGATGCAATTGCCAAAGCCGAGAACTTGAAACAAAATTTTGATGAGATAGTTACTTTCCTCAGAGCCAATAACAAATACATCTAAAAGTGCAACGAAGTTGCGAACTCTTGCGAGCAACTTCGTTAAAGCAGACAATCGCGCAATACAGCTTCGTGAAAGAAAATGCTAGAATAACAAACAACGCTACCAGAAATGGTGGCGTTTTTCTTTTCGGTCTTGAAAAGAGACCCTGAAATCGGCTAGACTGCGAAACTCGCAACTGGCGATTAAGGGGAGGTGAAGAAAAATGACACATCAAAAAATACAGGAACTTGTTCAAGAGAACGAGCGACTGAGGGGTGAGGCGAGATTGCATTATGTGACAATCACACAAATGCAACAACAGCTCAGGCAAAGGGAAATGCGAATTGAAGAACTTGAAAAGTTCGGAAAGGCGCTAGGTGCAATGCAAGAGTTCGTCGGATTACTCATCCAGCCACACTTGGGGGTGGCACTAAACACCCGAGATGAAATTTTAATTAAAAGGAGGTAAAAGATGGCAGAAAGTCGGCAAAGTGAGTGGGCTCGTAAAAACAAAATGAAGCCATTTGCAGTAACAATACATGAGTCACTTAAAGAACGATTCAGATGCGCGCAGATTGCAATGGGGCTGACGCGACCAGAGGCAGTTAGGCAAGCGGTCCGAGAGTTCGTAGAGAAGCGAGAAAAAACCGCCGAAGCGGTTAATCAAGGCGTAAAATAACACCTAATCCACCATTATTTTACGCCCCTAAACTAAGGATGTCAAACGAAATTCACAAAATAAATTAAAGGGGAAAATATGAAAAAGTTTAAAATCGCAATCATGGGCGGCACGGCAATGGCAACAACCACAGAAGACGCGCTCGTTAGCTCCATGATTGACATGCGGACCATCATGTACGATGGCGAAGTTGCCAATGTTGCAGCTCGATCGAAGCTCGCGACACAAATCCGCGCGGGCAAACTTGATGCAAATATAGAGATGGTTGGCGATGTGCTTTGGTTCGAGTCGCCGAATTACGAGGATGTGCTGCTTGAACAAATCTTTGGCGACAGGGAGGTGGCATGATGTGCTTTTGCATTAATGGCGCATGTAGTGACACATGCAATGCGCACGAGTGCGATGATCATGATTTTGGCATTGAACCCTTTATGGACGAATTAATAGAGGAGGCAGTGAGTGAGTAAATGCAAATTACTTAGATGCGATATTTGCAAGGATGTCATTCGAGATAAAAGATACGAGGGACTTTGCGTGCATTGCAATGAAGACAGGAGAAACGTGGCGAACAACCTAAGGAAAGGGTTAACGCCGCACGGAAATTTTAAAGAAAAGGAGGTGGGAAATTATGCCAATCGTTAAACCAAGTGAGATGAATTTTGATTGTAAGAAGTTCTATGCCATTATCTATGGAGAGACAGGGATAGGAAAGACGACAGTAGCGCAATCTGCACCAAAACCATTCACAATTGACCTAGATAGGGGAATGGAGCGAGTATCAGCGCGGCACCGTTCCATCATGACGCAGGTAGACAATTACGCGGAGTTGCTTGTAGACCTGGAAAGTGACGAGTTCAAAGAATGTGAAACAGTTGTCATTGATACTGGTGGTGCATTAATAAGTTTAATGCAACGTGTCGCTATTGCCGCCGACAAGGTAAATAGACAAGCGGACGGAACTATATCAATACGCGGCCATGGTGCGGTCAAGAAGATGTTCAATGATTTTGTAGGAAGATTGATAAATGTCTACAAGAAAAACATCGTATTCTTGTTTCATAGTGTTGAGGAAATGAAGAAGCAAGGCGGTCAAGATTTCAAGGTTAACAGAATTTTGTGTGAGGGGTCTGCGAAAAATCTTGTATGGCAGCCTGCGGACTTTGGCGGTTTCATGTTTGTCGATGAACAAGGCAAGCGCAGGATTGGTTTTAGTTCACAAGAACATTTCCACGCGAAAGGTTCTTACGGAATTACGGGCGTCCGCGAAATTTCAACCCTTGGACCTGCCGATGCAAATAACTTTTTGACCAAGCTGTTTGACGAGGCACGTGCGAATATCGCCAAGGATGCGGAGTTCTTCGAATCTGAGAAGAAAGATTATGTGAGGGTGATGGGGCAAGGGGCAAAACTCGTTGAAGAAATCAATGATATTGAAACAGCGAATGCTTTTGCCGAAAAACTAAATCAACTTAATCATAAGATTACAAGCAAGTCAGAGATCGGAGCAATGGCAAAAGAGAGGATTGCCGAACTTGGCTTGACATGGGATAAGGATAAGAAAGCATGGGTGCAAAAGGCGGTGGAATCATGAAGCGTTACCGCCTGACGCAGACACTGCTAAATGCATTTCTCTATATCCACAGTGTCTCCGAAGAATATTTAGAGCAAGCATATTCTGACTTTGTGAAAACTTTGCGACGAGAACGCGGAGAAACCACCGAGGCAATGCAACGCGGGATTGACTTCGAGGATGAGGTTAGAGACTATGTAAAACCGATTCCATGCCGAAAAGAATTTGGTCAAACAGTAGCAGAAATTAGCAAAATTGTTCAAGGTTCATTTTGGCAAGTTGAAGAGTTCAGGGACATTGTGATTGATGGGCAGAAATACCTGATGCATGCAAAATTGGACTGCTTGAAGCAAGGACACATCTATGATATTAAGCGAGTTTCAAAATATGATGTCGGCAAATATAAAAGCTCTGCACAACACCATGTTTACTTATATGTTATAGATGGCGCAAAGGAATTTACATATCTGGTGAGCGATGGAAAAGACCTATACAAAGAAAGTTATTTGCCTGATGGTGGGGCTGAGTTGGAGAATATCATTCGCAGATTCGTTAAATTCTTACATACCGAAGACCTGTGGAAAATCTATGTTGATAAATGGGGAGGGGCATGATGGAATTCATTTTGAAAGAAATTAACACCGCCAACATGACATCTGCCAAGGCGGAGACACATAGAGCATTTAATGAATTTTTGGAAGCAATTATAACTGGGAAATTCAAATCATTCGAAGTGCGTATCAAGCGCGAGCGCAAGAATCGGAGCCTTGATGCAAATGCATATTTCCATGTCTTGGTTGACAAAATTGCGAAGAAGTTAAGCAAGGATGGTGGAGTTATCAGCCCCGAGGAAATCAAAGTTAAAATAAATCTTGAATATGGAACGGTTGCCAAGTATGGAAATCAAGATGCAATTATTACACTTCCGAAAACCGTGTGGGTTGATGAATTCTATCATTATTCAAAATGGCTACGCGATTTTGAAGGTAGGGATGGCATTGAGTATTCGCAATATTTATTCTACAAGCGCACAAGTACGTTAAACACAGAAGAGATGTCACAGTTAATCAGTGGAGCAATCCGAGAGGCGCAGGAATTAGGAATTGAAACCGCAACACCTGATGAGCTCGCAAAAATGATAGCGCTGTGGGGAGAGACAACAAAAATGGAGGTATAAAATGAATAAGGTATTCTTGATTGGTAACTTGACGCGTGACCCCGAACTTCGCCAAACCCCTAACGGAGTGGCTGTATGTTCGTTCGGTATCGCCGTTAACAAGCGTTTCGCGGGTCCCGACGGTCAACGCGGAGTGGAATTCTTTACCATTAGTGCTTGGCGACAAATGGGCGAAAATTGTGCAAAGTTCCTCGCCAAAGGTCGCAAAGTCGCGGTAATGGGCGAGCTCAGCAGTCGTTCATACGACGGACAAGACGGGTCAAAGCGATTCGTTATGGAAGTGACCGCAGACGAAGTCCAATTCCTAACACCAAAGCAAGACGGCGAACAATCACAGCAAGTAGATTCGCGTGACGGTGGAATGCAGCCTGTTGCCGATGATAACTTACCGTTTTAATTGGGGGTCGAATGAAAAGGAATTCTTATCAAATGCGTCAATGTGCGCAAGCGGAAAATGAAAAGCGAATACTGGAAGTTTGCCAAAATGCGGACTATCGCTCTGGCATATATGCGTTTACTCGATATGACGACGGATTCAAATATGCATATGTTGGGCAGGCAAAAAATCTATTGCGTAGAATTGCCCAACACTTATCGGGATACCAGCACATTGACTTATCAATAAAAAAACGCGGCTTTTACAGTGAGAGAAATCCTACTGGTTGGTATGTCGAGATTGCTAGGTTATGCGATGAGTTTTTGCTTGATGAAATGGAGCGCGATTGCATAAAAAGTTATGCAGGTAGCGGGTTTCAGCTACTTAATAAAACCAGTGGTGGGCAGGGAGAGGGAAAGACTGCAATCGCCGAGCAAAAGCCATCTAGGGGCTACTATGACGGCTTAGAGCAAGGCGGAAGGAACGAGCGCAGGGATTTGAGAAAGATTTTCAAGCACTTACACATTATGCCGAAGACTTCAAGATATGGCGAAAAGGCGATGGACAAGTTCGAAGAATTTATGGGTGAGGAGGTGATAGATGATGCAACGTGAATATTTCAAGTTGTTTAAAAATCAGGTTGACTCTATAAAGAAGTTGCCCAAGGAGTATCAAGCAGAAGTGTTTATCGCACTCGCTGATTACAGTCTTACTGGGAAATTTCCAGAGGGGATTTCGGCAGTTGCTGATGCGATGTTGCAGAGTTTTTCCATTGCAGTCGAAAAGGGTTTTGAGTTATTTCAAAAGGGTAGTGAAAGCGGTGCAAAGGGTGGCAGGGGAAATATAAAGGGTAGTGAAAGCGGTGCAAAGGGTATTGAGTGGATTGAAAAGGGTTTGCAAAGCGAAACTGAAACTGAACAAGAAACTGAAACTTTAGTTGATGTTGTTGACGCGCGCGCGCGAAGTATGGATCTTCACAAAGGCAGAGAAGTCGACCCAGTTTTAAAGAAAATCTTAGAGCAGCCTGCACTCAGCACTTGTTTTACAGTCTATGCCCCAAGCATGTCATTTTGCGAACATGTCGAAACAGTCTACAAGCACCTTCTCCGCGCTTACCAGAAATCAAAAACAAAGCGTGGGTGGCGATTCGCAGGAAGAGTAATTTTCGAGGCTCAATTTTTAAGGAGACTAAGCGTTGCCCCGCACTCTATCTCGCAGGCAGTCAATGCATTTATGCAAGCATACAATAACGACCGAGATGTTGGCAATCCAGAAGCTTACACATGGACGATTTTTCTTGAGCAGTCGGAGGTAGGTGATGGATAAAAAACTCTGGTATCAAGATGATTTTGAGGAAGAGTCAGAATTTGAATACGAGTCTCCACGCCGACATCGCTACGAGTTGACTATGGGTTCGCACATTTGCCGAGATTGCGGGAAAAGCGCGACAATGCCAAAAGATTTCAGAGAGAAATGCGAGAAATACGGAACCGACGAGTTCAAAAAACTTAAACAAAAGCAAGTCTAAGAAAAATCAAAAGGAGGAGAAGATGGGTAAAAAAATGTATGCAGTTGAGGGCATGGAGAGTAATGCGAAAGAAATACCATTTGATGTAAGGTTGGTCGGAGAAGATGGGAAGTTGAATAACTTTTTGTTAATTGAGGATGGTGTAAAGTCGAAGCTGTCATTGAAAGACTTTATCAGTCATCAGGTTGAAATAATCAAGCGAGGCTGCAAGCCGAGCGAGAAAGTTCACCAAACTGAGGAACGCACAAAAGCGTTGAACACAGGTTTCCAAAGCTCAGCGTTGAACACAGGTTTCCAAAGCTCAGCGTTGAACACAGGTAGGAACTCATTCGCATGTGCATTTGGTATTAGAAGTGTTGCCAGTGCTGCTGATGGAAACTGGATAGGGCTGACTGAATGGAAAGAAATTGGTTTGGAATGGAAACCAATTAATGCTCAATTTGCCCAGATTGGCAACGAGAATTACAAAGACCATAAAGGCAAAGTTTCACTTGCTGACCAGTTCTATGCATTGATGGATGGTCAAATCGTGCCCGTAGAGAAAGTCGATGGCTACTGGATGATTATGCACTCCCGCAAGAAGTCGGGCGAGTTTGAAATTTGTAGAGTAGAATATGCCTTTGACTACGACAGAAAGAAGTGCTTTATCGCAAAGCGTGATGGTCAAACTGCGCACGCCGAGACAGCTAAAAAAGCAATCGTAGATGTGAACTTTGAGTTCTTGCGCAGTCAGAGCGCCGCTGAGCATATCAAGCGCATCAAAGATAAGGGGACTGTGAATCCGATGGACTACCGTCTTTTGACTGGTGCTTGCGAAATGGGTGTCACAAACTTCCTTAATCAAAAAATTAAGGGTTGGACTTGGGAGACTGAGATGCCAATTGCAGAGGTCATAAAATTGGTTGGTAATTCATACGGTAGCGAGAAATTAAGGGAGTTGGTTTCATGACCCATCTCTCCCTCTGCTCGGGCATCGGCGGTCTCGACCTCGCCGCCGAACTCGCGGGCTTCACAACCATCGGGCAATCCGAAATCGACCCTTACGCATCACGCGTCCTCGCAAAAAATTTCAAAGGAGTAATCAATTATGGCGACATACGAACAATTAACTATCGGGCTTGCCCCGAACTGCGAACCCCAACCGTCATTAGCGCGGGCTTCCCGTGCCAACCTTACAGTCTTGCGGGAAAAGGTGCGGGCTATGGTGACGAGCGTGAACTGTGGAACGAAGTGGCAAGAGTTATCCAAGAACTTCGCCCACGTTGGTTTGTCGGTGAAAACGTTCCAGGACTTCTCGCAAGAGCCAATTCCAAATATTTCCGCCGCATTCTCGCCGACCTTACCCAAATGGGGTATTGCGTATCGTGGGGAATTTGGGGCGCTTGTGATGCGGGCGCACCGCACAAACGCGATCGGGTTTTCATTGTTGCCCACACCAACGGCAAGCGACGGCGCCGCGTGGATTCTCACAAAAAAGACAGACGTGCAAATGTCGCTGTACAAGAGCCTAACAACGCATTCCCCCAAAGGGCATGTCAGGTCTACCAGAATACCTTACGCTTTTATGTGGAACGGTTATTCACCAATCCAAGCCGCGGAGTTCGTCGAAACGATGATGGGTTTTCCGCAGGGGTGGACAGACTTAGATGCCTAGGCAACGCCGTCGTCCCCGCACAGGCGTTTCCGATATTCGAGGCGATTGTAGAAATTGAATTAAAGGGAGAATCAAAATGATTAAACTACGCATCCAAGGCACACGCGAACAGGTCACGCAATACACACAAGAAATATCCAGACACTTCCAAATCCTTGAACAATCCACCCCCTACGCCAACCGCGGCAACTCCCAATATGTCCGCGTTTACATGGATGTTGGCGCCCCGCGGGAGTGTGAGTACCACTTCTACGAAGAACACGGCGAAACCATATGCAGTAATTGCCGCGAACTGGTATGCGGCGATTGCGAGGACTGGGCAAAGTTCTGCCCCAGTTGCGGGGCTAAAATCAAAAGAGGGGGTGGAGTGTGACAACATGGAATTGGATTTCATTTAGTTTCTTTGTTGCGGCATTCATCTTGGGGATCATAAATCTCGTCATTGAACGATTGACACAAAAATCCCAAATCATCAAGAAACTAAACGAACACAAACAAGAACTTGACTACTACAAGAACTTATTCCAAGTCGAACACGGCACCGAAAAAGTAATCCGCATAACATCGCGCGCGGCATCTGCCTGCCCAGACTGCGAGGACAAAAAAGGGGGAAATGATGTTTAAACACAGAAACGGCAGAATCCAACGCCGCAACTCTTGTGGTAGGTTCAGGAAATCAACTTTGCAAGATCTCGGAATTCCCCAAAGCGAAATCGCAATGTGTCAAATGATTTGCGGTCAATGTTACCACAATTGGCGCCCATTCTTATTACTGGAAGGTGTCCCAAATGCGGTAATCAGGTGGGATACAAGCCCGAAGAACAAATCAAAATCAAGGAGGATATATGAAAAGAAACAGATTGCAGAGGGGGAAAAGTATTAAGACAGGGAAGTGGGTGTATGGGTTTTATACACAATCATTTTCGAACAATGGGAAACGGCATAACATAATCGAAGTTTTTGGAAATGAATATAGCGGCAAAAACTTTACTGTCTGCCATAACATTGACCCAGAAAGCATGATACTGCGAAAAGGTGCAACTTCTGCGAAAAAGGACGAGTTAGTTCTTGTCCCTATGAACATGCGAGATGGAATGCTTGTGGCTGTTGGTCAGGGAAATCCTGACTGGAACTTCTCAGCCCCACATGGAGCAGGACGCCTATACAGTAGAAGAAAAGCAAAAGAAACATTTAAGCTCGAAGATTACGAGAAATCAATGGATGGCATATTCTCGACCTGCATAAGTAAGGACACGATTGACGAAGCACCATTCGTGTATAAAGATTGGCAGGAAATTCAAGAACTAATGCGACCAACTGCACAAGTGATAAAACATTTGAAGCCAGTTTACAATTTTAAGGCAAGTGATTAAAAGGAGAAACAAGATGAAAGAAGAGGCAATTAAATACTTGAAGGAAAAACTTCAAGACAGGGAAATTACAAAAAAAAATATAACTGACCTTAAAGATGGTTCGCGTTGCCTTACAGATGTTAAACGCGTTCAAAAAGAAATTGACATCTTGAATTATTTAATGAAGGTAGAGATAGGAGGTGCAAGGTGACTAAGGTAGAACTTGAAATGTATAACAGGGAGTTGGAACATTATAAAGCTGGAATGTTTAAATTAAGACGTGAAATTGAAGATAGTGCAAATGTATTTAGAAAAGGCATCATAAAGGACTGTGAATACTATGAGAGTGTAATTACAGTGCTTGATTACATGATTGGAATTATTAATCCATACTTCCATATCAAGTTAGAACCGTTACGAAAGTCAGCGAATATCTTCATATTGCCACGGAAAGAGGAGGTAGGAGAGTGATTGTGTGGATAATAGCGATTCTATTCACAGGACGACTACCATGTCGCCATGAATGGGAGCATTATAATGCTATTCACGTTTATGACGACGAAGAGCATGTTAGGACTGACCATAGATTCCAATGTAAAAAATGTAAAAAATTTTGGAGGCAAAAATGACATGTAGCATATGTGGCGGCTCGCTAGAAAGAGGTTGGAGAATCGTTAACAGGTATCTATTTGGTGTATACGTTCAGAACATATGCCTGAAAACATCTTGTTACAGTGCACTGAACAAATTAATGGAGGTAGGTTAAATGAAGCAGAGTAAACAAATCGAATTGTTGATAGAGGCAGAAACACAGGCACTGAAAAACAAAGAGTGGCAAGTTGCAAGCGCATATACCTACGCGATTGCGCTTGCAGAAAAATCTAAGCGAGCAGTATGTCATCCAATCTTGGCACCCTATCGTTCGTTTGCGCCGACTCAATGTAGTAACTGTGATTGCAAATGGCTAAGTGGAGTGCCAAATTATTGCTCTGGTTGCGGAGCAGAAGTGAGAAAGGAGGAATCATGACAATAGGAACACAAGTCTACGACACACAAACAGAACACGTGGGAGTAGTAGTAGAACTTTTTAACAGATACGAAATGTCATATATAAAGATTAACTTTTCAGGTGGACAAGGAAGCTACGGATACGAAACGTCAGTAACACATTTTCAAGGATTAGTAAATTATGGGAGGTTTAAGATATGACAAATAAAGAACGAGTAGAAAGAATCAGAATCGGTGAAGCAATATTTACCGAGAATCTCTTAGTCGGTTTAATTAATAAGCAGGGAGACGAATGGGTAGAGAAGAGAGCAGTGACAGAAGACGAGTTAATGAAAATTGTCTTCTGGGGAATTAGGAAGTTATGCAAAGAAGGTTCAACACAAATAAAGTCAAAGAAACATGGAATAGTTAAATTTTCATTTGAGGATGGAGATGTACATGGATAACAAAGAACGATTGAAGATGTTATTGATAGACGGTCTTAACGAATTCGACCATGATTTTACAGAAGTGCAATTTGATAGTTGGGTTGAACATTTTTCCGAGAGCCTATCCAACGCAGGAGTAATAGTGCCAAAGTTCAATGTCGGTCATAAGGTATATCGCCTTGCAACAATTTCAAACGACAATCGAAAGCAGGTTGTAGAACATGAAATTATTGGCGAGCCAAGTATATGGTACCCAGTTGAGGGCTATCACACAAGTGAATGCAGGGAGAGTGCTTTGTTCGCGACCAAAGCCGAGGCTGAGGCGGCATTGAAGGGGGCAGATGTTTAAACGCAAAAAAAGATGGGGAACTAATCGCCGTTATCCTCAGAAAAAGTGGATATATGCGGGCTGTGGCACCCACTATTGCAGAAAATGTAAGCACGCTGTCTTGTTTCCTTCGGCGGGCAGTGGACAAGCGGACGACATTCTGAACTATGGAAAATGCAAAAAATGCAAAGGGATTACAAACGAGACAGAAATGATGTTTTAAATAAGAGGAGGGGGGAAATTTATGGCAGTGGTAGTGTTAACAGTAGCCCTGACGGCGATTGCGATTATCGCGCTGATCTGGGAGGATGGGAAATAGGGGGATTTATGAAAGGATATTTGGATATGGGGGAGAAGCGACTTACTAGAAACGGTGCAACGCAAGTCATAGCAGGCTATTTCAAAGATATAAAGCGAATAGCATGGGAGAAGCAACTAATTTTCGATCGCTACCGCGGGGCAACCGCGGAACAGCCAATGGGTCACGGTGCAACCGATAACAGAACAGGGGACCCTGAAAGGCGCTGTCTTGAATATGAAAGGCTGACAACTATATCTGCGCCAGCACTCAGAATTAATGCAGTTGAAGAGGCATTCTCACGACTGCGTCATAAGCTGTACCCAGACAAAATGATGCGTCAACTCTGTGAAAATGACATGGAGCAATTAATCCGCGCAATTGTGTTTTACTGTCAGCATAGGCGAGAATACCCGTTTCACCTATTAAAGCAAAGATTTGACATCAAGTATGAACGTCGACAATTTCAAAATCACAAGAAATTTATAGCAAATACAGTAGCCGAATTACTTATGCTCTAAAAAGAGTGCGCGATATCCACTATGTCTATGTGTTATATTGTAATGTGGAAGAATGCGCCCCGCACTTACGCGCGCTACTTCACACCACATACTACGGCAATCTGCGGACCCGTAGTCAAAGTACTGACTCGCTGTATCGCGAGCGCCGTGCAGCCACGAACACGTAATTGTCGTGGCTTTTTGTATTAAATCAACAAGGAGGAAATGCAGACATGTACCTGAGCTTACGGGAATTGGAAGATTATGAAAAGAAGATTGAGAAACGCGAATGGCAAGAAAGGCAAAGACGCAATATGGATGCCATGAAAAGAGGTGGATTGCGAAACCCGAGCGACAACCAGTCGCACTTCACGATGGGCACGCGAGGCAGAGATTTACGCATCGCCGAGAAAATGGTGAACGCCGCGCTACGTGACGAGATTCGGATTAATTGAGGTGATAAATGATTGAGAATTTGCGACCGTTCGACCAACGAACAGTGGATGAACGGAGAGAGATTGCCCGAAGCGGTGGAATTGCAAGCGGCAAGGCGCGCAATGAATTAAAGCAACTCAAAGCTGTCGCTAAGGCATTTCTTGAAGACGAGTGGGAAGACGGCGACATAAAAATGACAGGCGCCGCTTATGCATTCTCGCAGCTATGGCGATCACTTGATGACCCAGACAAAAGAATTCAGGCATTCAACGCTATTCGAGATATTGCTGGGGAGAAGCCGAAAGACGAGATTGATTTAAAGACAAATGAAAATGCTGACGCGTTTAAAAATTATGTAGAGTCTATAAAAAAGGAGTAGAAATTATGCCAAAACACTGGACACGTAAAAATAAAAGACGAGTTCGCAAGTTCACAAAGAAATGGGATGAAATCATCAGCCTCATACTTGCAAAGATTAAGGACAAAACATTTGGCGATGCCGACCGCACAATTCCCGAAATTCAAGATGAAATGCGAACGGAAGCCGTAGATAGGGGCTTGATGTTTTCACCAAGACTAAGCAAGCGAAGTATTCGGAGGTTGAATGAAGCCACAGGATATAAAGTGGACGCCGAAGATGCGATCCATATTACATGACGATGCCCAAATAATATTTATGGGCGGGGCAACTGGAACAGGAAAAACTCTTATCGCAGGCATTAAAATGATGGACGAGATTAATAACCTGCCACCAGAGAGAACGCAAGTATTCTATATCTTCAAAGACAAACAAACTGGCGCAAGAAATGTTCTCGAAAATAAAAAGAGTTTCTACAACATGTTTCCTTTCTTGTTCAGTGAATACAAGGAGAGTAAGACTATCGGTCTTCATTTCAAATTTTATGGTTTACATGGCAGCAAGGATATATATATACTCAGAGGCGATGACAAAGCCTCGTGGTCAAAAGTTCTGGGCTCAGAGCCCGACTACATCATACTTGAAGAGGTTTCAGAATTGCATGACGATTGTGTACGCGAGTGTATCGGACGTGCAATAAGTAGAGGATGCAAGTTAATAGGAACTACTAATGGTGGATTGCCTACTCAAGCATTTTATACAGAGCAATTGAACCATGCTGTAGTGCAATTCAAAGACATGGTTCCTGCCGTTGAGTTGGCAGAGATGGAGCAGTTTAAACCAAATGGAAAAGTGAAGCCGTATATGCATTATTATCACTTTAATCTCAATGACGATGCCCCACACATGAGCGAAGAGCAAAGAAATAATCTAGTAGAATTATATCCAGTTGGCTCATTCTATCACAACTCAAAAGTACTTGGGTGTCGCGGCTTCATAGAGGGAGCGGCATATGCTCAACTGATGGATAGGGGAATCCATTTACGAGACTATGGCGATACCAACCTTAACTACCTAGATGAGATCATTTTGTCGGTCGACATGGGGAGCAACCAAGATATTAACAATACATCAAGTGCAAGCACCATTGCCAAGCTAGTAGGCTTCTCGAAAGAGTATCAGCGGATAATTACATTGGAGAGATGGCTTATTCCTGCTCACAGTCACGACCACATTATAAAAGAGGTCGAGAAACTGGCGGAGCAATACTGGGTTCGTTACATGGAGAAGTTCAAGAAAATCGTAGTTGATAATGCAGATGGAATTATTGTTCGCACTTGGCAAACAAAGACAAAGTTCCCAAATATGACGATTAAAGCTGCTGTTAAATTTTCCAAAGGTGAAGGCGGTATAAATCGTGTAAGTCGCTGCGAATTCAAGAAACAGCTTATTAAGCAGGGACGCTTATTATGGAGCGACAGGGCGTCGAGCTGCTACAATGCACACACACGGATTCTTGTGGACGAGGATGGTGCCGAGCTCGACTTGAACATTCAGGATAATGACGACGGCGACAGTTTAACTTATGCAATTACGGAGAATTGGGCAAAGCTGGTTCAACAGGATAGGAGGAGGGATGCTTAATATCATCAAGGGTGGTCTTCGCCAGCAGGTTTGTGCAGCCACATACGAAAAGCTTTATAAGGGCTATGGATGGGTAATTGATGATTTTGCGCCAGAGAAGAATAAAGTTCAAGAGACGGTCAGGGGATTAACCTTGGAGCGCGAAATTATAGATTTCCATAAGATGATTAAACATTCCCCACGGAGGTTTAATGACAAACTATTCAAAAGTGAGGAGATAAGCTAATGTCAAAATTTAGTTTCAACCTAAAACGTAAAGAGTTGATAGATCAAATTAGGGACCCGATTATCTATGAGTTTAATCTCGCAAAGAATTTAGCGCTCCTTAGTAACGACCCTGCAATAATTCGCCGCTTTTACCAGATTGATGTAATGCAATATTTCAAAGACCCTTGGTTGATCATGCAGATAGAAGACAGTTTTTTTAGGAACTATTTAAGAGACCAAGCATTCGCATACTTTGGGTTAATCCCAATGATTGTGCAATCAATGGTTAATTTGGTTGCAGGTGGCGGCTTTGATTGCGATTCAGGCAATTCGCAAGTTGACGATAACTTGAATCGGCTTAAAGAGTCAGAGTCTCTAGAACAGCATTTTATAAGTGGGGTATACTGGGAGACTGGGATTGGAGATTTCGCATATCGCATTAGTTATGACCCGGCGCACGACCAACTTAAACCATTAATTGACATCGTGGAACCGCATCATCTCGAAGTGAATCGTAATCGCGGCAGCATTGTTTCCTACGTAGTAAAAGAGGTTTCAGAAGATGACCCCAGTTACGAGCTCCACGAGATACACCATATTAACGATGATGGATTTTTAACGATATCGTACAGATTTGTCGTCAATGGTGAGTATGTTGCTCCTAATGATAAGCCTATGTTAAAGCTTTGCGGTACATATTTTCCTAGTGTCGACACGTCAGACAAAATCTTGCCTTTTAGAGATTTCGCCACAATAGTTTACAAGCAAAACCCAAATCAGAACAAACTGTACAAAGGTGAGCGCGGAGTACCAGATATTCAAGGACTGGATACTATTGAAGAAGCCTTAACCGAAACAATATCTGATTTAATCGATGCCATAAGAATGGGAGGCTTAAAAGTTTTTCTCGACCAAGATTTAGTTCCGCAAAATGCGCAAGGAGAAAACCAGCGTGTCAACTATTTCAATAAGCGTATTATAAAACCGAAAGGGACTGGCTCAACTGATGGTGGCAATAAGCTATTTGAAACTATTCAAGGTAATATTGATTGGGAAGCGCATATTAAGCCTATCCAAACCCTATGTTCTTGGGGAATCAACAAAGCCTCTTTATCGCCTACTACGGTTGGACTTACTGGATTAGAGAGTATCAATAGCAGTGCCGAAAGCCAAGAGGCAAGAGAAAGAACAAGTATTAGGACGCGCGAATTGCGATTGAATTCATGGGCGCCAAAATTACGCGAGCTAATAAATAACTACTTACGAATTGACGACTACATTAATAATCGGGAGATACTTGACTACTCAGGCTTGATAAAAATCAAGTTTAAGGATTATATCAATCCGAGCGTCGAGAATATTACTGAGGTGCTCGCTCGACAGGTGGATGCAGGATTAAAATCGCACGAGACAGCAATCAAAGACCTTAACGAGGGCTTCGAGCAAGAGGATGCTAAGGTAGAGCTAATGAAGATCGAGAGTGAGGAGATCGTGGGTATACCGCCCCAATAAATAAATGGTAATTGAGGAGATAGGAGCCGTAACCGCCTAATAATAGACTGTCGCAGTCGTAAAATAAAGTGCGAAATATATTAGGGGTGTAGCCACCCCGTTTTAAATGGCTAAATTACTCAAATAAGGAGGAATATGATGAACTCAACAGAGTTTAAGCGCGAGTTAGGTAAGATTGCAGGCATTGATTTTTTTAATCCAAAATTCCGAGATGTATTCAAGCGTCATCTTGCATCGACAAGAAACATAGACACAGAGGAAGAGATTGAGAGAGAAGAAGTCAAAGCTGAAGATAATCACGAGACTCACAATGCACCAGCTGTCGAGATTGAGGTTGATGTAGAATCGGGCGAAGAAGAATCTAAGGTCGAAATTGAAACCGAGGAAGAAGAGGGATCCGAGACTAGTGAAACTGAGATACTCAAAGAGAGTAAAGAGGATAGTGCCGAAGAGAAAGCTCTTAAAGCCCTTTTGGGCGAAGAGTACGAAGTATCAGTTGGTCCACAATCTCAGAAAGTCGAAGAGATTGAAATTGCTACCGAAGCAGAAAGCGTACCAGCTATAAATCTAGCTGACCAGCTACAAGAAACAAAGCTTGAGTTAGAGCTTGTCAAAGCTGGAGTCCGAGAGGAAAGGCTAGATTTGGCGCGGAGACTTCTCTTGCCAGAAATAAAGACTGGGACATCTATTGAAGAAATTCGAGGGAAAATACCGCCAGAATGGATAGGCAAGAAAGGTGGCGCCCAAGGCTTTGGCATGCCACTGGGCGATAAGATGGTTCCGCTGACAGCAGAAGAAAAAGCACTAAGAAAAATGGGCATAGACCCAAGAGATTAAACTAAAGATTAAACCAAATAAACAGGCATGAGGTTTAGGCGCAAGCTCTTTTATAATGCCAAAAAAAGGAGAAAAAAAAATGGCAGAAGTATTACCAAGTTCATTTAGGCTGCAAGCAACCGAGACGGCCGACACAGTTTTTAGTCGTCTCCTTATTGGAAGCCTATTCAAGGACCAGACATTCCAGCCAGGTAGAACTTTTACAGATAAGTATACCGAGCGCGGGGGTCAAATTTATATCAGGAGGCTAGGAAAGCCGAATGTAATTGTAAGCGACGCAAGAGTTGCTGGAGGCATGAAGTTCACACATGCCCAGACAGCGGACAGCCTTGTAATGATTCCAAGGTACGACAGGGTCAATGTCAGTGAGGAAATCTACGAAATCGTAGATACTCTGCGTTCAAGTGGTAGAAGCGTAGAGAAAGTGAATGAAGTTATAGAGGCATGGAAAGAGAAATGCCAAATTCAATACATGAGCTACTTGCTGAAAACACCAGCGATTGTTAATCAAGTTGAGGTTGGTGGGGCGATGTTGACGGCTGATAGTGGTGGACTTGCATCCGCAACATTAGATGACCTAATTCTCAGTATGACAAATACAATAAAACAAATTCGCTACAACGGCGGTCGCCCAAGCGTTATTTTAATTAACCCAGATATGGTCGCACTATTCCAACAGGCTGCTATCAAGTTTGGTAACGCCTACATCCCGCAGACTAACGAAGAGTTAGTAAGGACTGGAAATATTGGCAAGTTGTTTGGCATAAACCTATACGACACTAACCTGATTGGTGCAGGTACACCAATAGCAATTCCAGTTGCTGGGAATGCTTTACCCAATACAGGGAATGCAGCCAACTGCGAGTATATCATCTATGACCATGACACATTCGGAATTGCTGCCGATCTGTGGGCGCCACGTCTAATTCCAGCAATTGACTTCACAGGCTCGTACGGACAATGTGACAGTATTATGGGCGGCGGTGTTGCTAACCCGGCACTTGCCTATGCCAAAGTAAATGCGGAGGTGATTGAATGAAATCTAAAGTTAAAGTAAGAGTGATACGAGCATTTATATGCAAGCAAACCAATGAGACCCATAAATGTGGCGAAGAACCAGTTTTAAGGGAAGAGCGTGCTAGGCAGTTGATGGAGAGAGGCTTTGTCGAAATTTTGCGAGAAGACAAGACAGGCGAACTCGAAGCCGAGATTGCGAAGCTGACTAACGACAACGCGGAGCTAGTAGCTTTAGTTAAAAAACTCGAAGCCGAGATTGCGAAGCTGACTAAGAAAGGGGATTAACCCTTTCTTTTTGGGCAAGAGGGGCTAAACCTTTAATGCCTACAAAATAAAGGAGTTCCAATGTACAAAATGTATCTTGGCGGCTATGGTCATGACCCTGATCCCAAGGATGGACTGTTTGCTTATTGGGGAACTGGAAATTACAGGACGGGACAAAATGTTGTTGTCCCAGTGACTCATTCAATAAGCAGAAAGAACTACAAAACAATGTTTACTATTCTCCATTCTAGCCAGATGTATGCGAGCAGAAGTGAAGCAGAATCAAAAGCACTACATGAAGCGGGAATACGTATCAAGGATATTTATGGAATAAATGTGCTTGCCGATTTGCCGAGTGGAAGATTTTACAAAAGCAAAGCCGAATGGGCGAGAGAGAGCGCGCAGAGACAAAAGGCAACTGAACAACTTCTAACAAGAACAAAAAGATTGGAGGGTTATCCATGGTAGATATGACAAATCGAAAATATGTTGACCCGTGCGATTTCAGGCGTGGTAAGGACAAGCTTGGAAATGAGTTGAAATTCCCCTGCGACACCCAATATATGGTCTATGACCCGCTTGTCCAGCGATACCATTTAACGGAGCATGCACTAATCCAAAATGGATTAACTTTTACCGAGTTTATGGGCGACAAGAATTTGAATCGTTTTCTTGAAAAAGTGAGCAAGAAAATTGATGACATTATCTATCAGTTTGTCAAAAACCAGGAAGTTCATAGGGTAATAAGATACAGAATCGCGACTGCGCCGAAAACGATTTATCCAAACCAATACGCTATGCGAAGAGAGTTTGAGAGGGGTGTACTTTTAGCACAGGCTCGATTCATGCTCGAACAAGAGGATGCTAACCAAATATCTCGTGCCTACATTGACAGAGATGGAAAATTGCAATTGCATACGATCGACAGAAATGATGGCTCTATTGACGTAAGCGATATTGCGCCAGAAGCATTGAGGACGCTTGAAAAGTTAGGAATGTTACGATGGTTCAATGTGTCTCAGTTTTTCCATCTCGATCCAAGTAGTTTTTAGGAGGAATAATGTTTCCATTGCCAGGGGGAAAGCCCGCAAAGCTTTATTCGCGATTTGTCTTTTCCAAGCAAATAAATTGTGATGGGGAAGAAGTGGAGTTGCAGTTTGCAAGATTTGTAAATCATGAGAATTTCAAGTGGGTTCAATATGAGCCAAGAGCCAAGCACGGAATATATCAGAACGATGGCAGACTATTATCGAACGCGACAGAATTGCATTTACGCACAAATTACCAGGGTAAGATAGAGCAAGATGATCTTGTGTGGTTGATTCACCCACTGTTTCCCGAAGGGCAATATTTCATTGTCAAAGAGCCAGTTCGACCCGTTGTAATGATGTTGCCGAAGCCTAGAATTGGCTTCCAAGAACTAGTAGTTGAGACTATTAATTTCAGTGATCCGAATTTTGAACTATGGAAAGAGGATGAAGCAGACAAGGAGGATGACGATGCTTAATACCGCGAATATGAAAGAATTTTTTCAAAAACAACTAGATGACCTCGAGCAAGACAAGCGATTAAAAGCTAAACTCAAGTTTAAGGTCTACCCAGAGTTTGGTGAATTAAATGCGACACGCAAAGAGAAGTTGATAAATGCAGGATATACTGCGGTCCATGTGGACGCACTCGAAAGCCCTGTGGCGCCGTTTGGCACTTTTGAGAACGTTCCATATCGATATTCCTTGCGCTTTGTGACGAGTGTCACATGGGGAAATATTTTACCGACAGGATTGCAGAGTGTCATCAAGCGCCTTGTAAGGACATTGAATGATAAGCAGTTCACAATTGGAGAGGGTCTTGTACACTTCTCTTTCGATAGCCCACAGAGCGACCCTATGAGTGCGTTTCATGGTAAGGGTGACAGTGTTGTTGTGTCTCTTGGTGTGTATGCAAATTATACTGTTAGCGGTGTCACTTCAGCTAATTCGAAGTGGCTATTAGATGGCGAAGAATTGGAATATACACAGGCTAGTATTTCGGTCGATCGTATGGACGCGACGAACTCCATGCAGGGTGAAGAGTTCACGAAGAGTCTTGTCGTTCAGCAGACGTTGCGCTACGATTTTAGAGGAGTTCCATATAACAGGAATAACAAGCCCGCGGTGCAGATACGGAAGGATATTCTTTCGGGGGAGTTGGGCAAGACATATAAGCTGACGCACTGGGACGGCGTTGCTTGGACAAAAGGCGAGCCTTTTGTTAGAACTGTGCAGTTGGCGTTTAATCCGAATGCTGATCAGATTCGGACACAGGTTGGTGATTTTAATGTTTCGTTCAAGGACGCTGACACCGTGTCGCGCGAAGGCGTGCGGTGGTACATTGCGTTGATTGATACGCCGTTTGATGCGTCGACAATCGAAACACTACTGTTCGAAGATGGTATTGATGCTATGACTGGCGAGAAAAACAACTTAACCATGCAAGAAAATCAACAGGCGTATTACGAACACAAAGTCAAAGAGCAGGGTGGAGTCTGGAAACAAATTCGGTCGCCAAATATGCAGAACCTCATGGAAATGCAACAGGTGTATTTCAATGATGGTGTTTGCGATATGACGGACGAGGTGCGCAAGCCGTTCCCGAAAGAAGTTGCGCTGATGAAGAATTTCGCGGTTGTGAAGAAGGTGGATTGGGGGGCAGAGGCAGTAGAATACTATAGGTTCTATAGTATAAATAAATTAATGGAAGGAGCAGGGAGTCAAATACTACTTACTCTCTCTGCCCATACCGTTCAAATACATATATTCAGGCAAGATTTTAATCTTGGGCAGTGCATGATGGAGCGTGTACAACGAGCCGTACATAAGTGCGCGACAGAACACTCACATCCAATGCTTTAAAAAATAAAAGGAGACATTTATGAAATATAGACACAAGGAGATTAGGGGGACTATCATTTACATTAGCACAAGCTAAGGAATGGGAAAGGATGGCATTTGTAGATGAAACTACCGAAAGTTTCTTTTTACAAGGGGCGCTTATTAAAGATAGGAAACTGTTCCCCTTAAGTAAGGGAGACCTTATGAAAGATGGCTCGATGGATATTAATTGTACCATCTTGGATTCTGCTATATAATTATCACAGGGAGGAAAATGAAACTGACAAATGATTCAAGAATCCGCAGCATAATGGACGATCCAAGTACGTATAAAAACCTTGAGCAACAGAATGTGCAGGCATATTTCTTTGAGCTCAATCCATTTTTGCATAAGCTTAAATCACGGATTATTAAGTTACTAAATGATAAATTTAATGTAGAAGGCAAAAGTTTACCAGAACCAACAGTATATTACTATATTGCACAAGGCAGATCAGGCTCGTGGAATATAGAGAGATATATTGTATTGGGCTTGTTTGAATTACAACCAAAGGATACAGAGTTTGCATTTCTATTCGCACATGAATATATGCATTACATATTCGCAAATAGATATAGGGAGCATATACATATCCGAGCCAGCCAAAATGGGTTTGAAGAGGTTATTTGCTCTTCTGTTGCCCTTTGGGTTCTTAACGAATTAAGAGATGAGCTCTCTTTGTCGCATGCTGGCCAATATTTGGAACTGCAAAAAAGCATGTTCATCGAAAGGGATGAGTTTTTGAGCGAATTTGAGACGACATACAAAAATTGTAGAGATAATCCAAATTCACCATGGCTACTATGGTTTCCAAACTTAAAAATGACTTGGGAATTATATGAACTCTTATGCAATAATGATACTAAGTATGGGTGGGGCGATATAGTAAAATATAACCCGTATAAAGAAAATATCCTCATAAAGCCATGGTCTTAAATTTTATCCTTTACATCACGGAAGTGCTCTTCTCGCTTTTTATCGGCAATTAATAATCCGACAACGAGGAAACTGACCAATACTCTAATACCTAGAAAAGACATACTTGCGATAATGATAGACAGGAAAATGGCATCTGTCCCGCCATCTATGATCATGCGAACAAGATTTGCTATGATTAAAGGTATTGACAGCCAGTAAATTGCTATCGCCGTCCCCTTCACGAACTGACGGCTGATCACTCCTGCTCTTCAAGATTTAACATGTCTTCATTCTAATGCCATTAGTTTTATAAGTAAAGGAGGAAATTCAATATGGGTAAAAAAGTAATGTTTGACTGCACGGTCGACAGTGAATTGTTTCAGAGGGAGGAAAATCATGTATGAAAATGCACTATTAGTGCCAGAGGGTGTGAATGAGGATAAGTATCATGCCGAGCGCCAACGCCTATTCTTCAATGTGCAATTGTCAGGAAGCACTGACGAGAACGCAGATGAAATAAACGCAATTCTTAGTAGCGAGCGATGGATTTATGTGTTCTTAAAACCAGTTGATTTAAATAATGGCTCAACTAGTCCGCTCATTCCAATTTATAAAGTGGATGATGTTGATACGCAAACCATTGTTCTATGTGCACCGCTATCTCGCAGATGGACGTTTGGTAATGAGACTATTCCATGGAATGTTGACACCTTGAACGACGTTTTGAACGGTAATGGTGTTGCTGAAAATTCCCTAAGACCATATATACTCAATATAAAACTGAGTCCATACCCACCATTCGCTCAATCTGCATTCAAATACTTATCCTATGATGGTGAGACTGATACAGTCAACGTTCCCGTGTTAAATGCTGATGCGTTTCTGCGCATTGATACTACGATGGATAGTGCAGTAGCTGCATTCTCGGTAGACACTGGTTCTGCTTCATGGGTAAGTCTTAATAATGCAGAGATAGTCGCAACACCGCAAGGCTTTCAGATCGCGTGCAGACTGAGTATGAGAATGGCAACAGGTTCAGCGCGATCAATGACTAGGAATTTTTCACTTACGGGTGCAACTGTTGGAAGCGATGGTAATTTAACAGTTGTCGGCGAGTTCACCTCTAGAGACTTTGGATTTGCTGTAAGCCCCGCTTTTGGACTACCATTAATCACCGTAGGCATGACATTGCGGACATCGGGTTTTAGATTTTACGGTGTCGGAGTTGAGCTTAGTGGGAACACTTGGCTCGATAGAAATGGCAATAATATCCCACTTTTCAATATAGCTGACCACGGAATTACATGGCAATTCAGAGAGGACACAATAAGTAGTATTGTTCCAGCCGAGGACTCTGGCGAAGAAGAGCGCGAAACAGTTGGAATTACTGGAACAAATGCAGTATATATTTTGTCGAGTAATCGCACATTTAACTTTCCGATCGAACTCATCCCTGCAAGTCGAAAAACTGAAGGCATGGAGTTCGAAGAGATTCGCATAACTGATCACCTAGGTGATTATATTGCTTTTGATAGGCTAAGAATTGGCTATACAAGCTCTGTCTTCGTTTATGACGAATTAATGGCGGAAAACACCAATACGGTAATAACACTCGCGACAAACAGTGGTTTTTACGCATTTAACACTGCAAACTACAAAGCTATTGTTCAAAATACTGACACGGGACTGCCGATATACATTTCTGCAATGGATGAGTTTTTTGCGACAAGAAAGAACTGGGAGAGCAGAAATGAGCTTGAACGACAAACTGCCAGACAGATGCTAAGGGAGCAACAACGCAATAGATGGCTTGGAGTTGGTGTCGGTGCGGCAAGTGGTGCGATACTTGGCAGAGGGACAGGTGCGGCATTTGGTGCAATCGGCGGTGCGATTGGAGCAGGTGTTTCAAATATAACTGCACAGAGATCATTAAATATTCAGCAGAACAAAAGTATTCAAATGGAGCGTAAAACACTTGAAGACTTGGAAGCAAGCCCCCCGACGCTTAATGGTAATGCAAATGTTCTCGTAAACATGCGGGTTTCTGGTCTTTTGCCTCACGTTGACATTTACAGAGTTGAACCACACGTTATAACTGCATGGGAAAATTACTTTGATTTATATGGTTACAAATATGGGATGGTTGATGAAGTTATGATACAAGAAGGGTTTATTCAGGCTAATATTGAATCAATTCAGACATTGGGAATAAGTGAGCGCGAGCGCGTGGATCTTGCCGAAAGATTTGCATCGGGTATTCGATTTATAAAACCCTATACCATAGGTCCCCAAATATTACACGATGGGTCTCGAAAATAAGCAACAACAATTGTGTCGGAAATGACAGTAAGGGTCAAGCCAGCATGCCTAACTTGAATTCGATTGTCACTCACATATCTGACATATACTACATGTAATTCGATTCCAGTAATCACAAAGCGCGCCGCCAATGGATTAGGGGTAGATAGAACAGTGTCGCCCACCCTGAGCCTCTCAATCTGCTCGATAAATACCACATCTGCTCCTATTGTAATAAAATTATCAGATATATGAAGATCATGGTGAACCCCAGTCAAAGTTCCTTCAAAGCCGAGTAAGGGCTCTTTATCTATAAAAGCACTCGACTCGAATGTTGTTTCGCCAAACACAACAGCCATAACCCTAATCCATCCATCATCTTTAGCAGAACACCCCACCAATATCAGCGGTGAAACAACTAAAACTCCAAGCGCGACAAGTGCTAAAACTAACTTCTTCATCCTACCTCCCATCATAGACACTCTTTATGGTGAAACCATAGCCTACCGATGGTCTAAGTATAGGCTACCAGTTTTGTGGTGTCAATAGGGAAAATATGTCGAAAGTAAGAATACAATAACATCTAAAATCTATTTGACATAAGTTTTAGTTGGGGGTAGATTATGAGCATGGCAACATTGAACGATTTGGGAAAGACATATTATGAGGAGTTAAAAAGAAATCCATCCGAGCTTAATATATTTAATATTGCCACTCGGATAAATGGGCTTGTATGGAAGGGAACTGCTCAAAAGTTAGAGACTCAGGATAAGATGATTATTATTAATTCGATTTTTAAGGAAGCCCCTACTGAGCTCCAAGCTATTCGTTCAAAGCTTGAAAAAAGTGTTGGAATATAGGTGGTGTAAATGGAGTTTGGAGCAAATGAAATCATCACAACAATTATCGCAGTTGCAGCTATAATTGCATCAATTGCTATATCAATTTTTTCCAGCAAAAACATCAAGACTCAAAACGAGATACAGCTTAGAACAATGATTTTCACTGTTAAAAAAGCACTCCATGATGTCAGGTATTCTTCGGAAAGTGATAAAGTTAAAGAGTTGTTTTATCTGAAAGAGCTTGCAAAATCCTATGAAATAGCAAGCGAGCAATTCAATAGGGGAAAACTTGATAAGGCATTCTTTAAGATGGCATACCTTAAAGAGATTCTTGAATTTGTAACAGAAAATGAAGACGAGCTATATAAAGACGTTGTTGAATATAAGTTCACACTTAAAACAATTTACGAGTACAAGTTAGAGCAAACTAAAAGTAAGTAGATATTCAATTTAGAAGCCCCAAGCGGGGCTTTTTAAATTAAGGAGGGTCAATGTTCCCACGAGCAAATAGTTTTGACGCGTTCTTCGGCGGCGATCTATCAAGATTTATCCGACCAACACCATTACCCACACCACAACCTATTGCACCGCCAATCACACTCGGTATGACTGAGGACGACGAAAGTGACGGACTGCAAGACGCGGGTAGCTCTTTTGGTGAAGGTAGTGGAGGCGGGGGTGCATTTAGTGCAATCGGTAGTTCAGGTGGACGAGGTGGCATATCCGCCTTTTCATTCGCGCGGAAGCGAAACCTGCACGGCGGCGAGAAAGAGATCGACATTAACTACGGACATAGCGACAGTGGGAGAGTTTACAGCTACAAGGTAGTTGGATTGAAAGAAGGGCAATCTGTTAGCCGAGGTAGCATCGTCACATTGCTCGTCACACATTGGCGCACGGGTCGCGATTTTAAAACAATGGGAGTGGTGCGGCATGCAAGAAGAATCACCGAGGAGCAACCCGAAAGCCGAAGTGACTTGAAGACAGTTGGTCCAGATGATGTTGGGCGCGTAGCAGTTCGCCGTAACGCAGAAGGTAAGATTGTTCAACGGCTACAAACATATTCGCCGCAGTCGCGCTTACCAGGGTGGCAAAAACATCATGAGGCAGCATGGGTCAAATACCAAAGACGAGTTGCGCGAGGTGGAGACCCAAATCGTAGACCATCATTCAGAACAATTCAAAATGCATGGAGACGTGATAGTAGGCGCAGGAGAAACGAAAGACATGCGAGGCAAGTTGCAAATTAAAGGAGGTATGCGAAGCATGCAAACAATAAAAATAAGACTAAGGGAATCGGGGAGCACCGCGGAAGTTTTGCGCGATTTTCCAATATATCAAAACAGCGCACACAATGTGTTAATCAATATACTTGTTCCGCGATCACTACTGCTTGACAGTGTTAAGAGCTTCGAGACAACAACAAGCAACGCTGTATCGATACGCTCAACCCAAATCACTCCCTCGGGAAACAAAGTCGGGTCCAGGCGATACAACTTGAATCGAGTAAAGAATATTCAAATCGAGGGTGACGAGTTCGTCCTTTTTCAGCGTAAAATGCCAAGGGAGTTCGCATTTTATTCTGGTGAGACAATCTTCACAGTTCGCGTTTTGAATATCGTCACAGACGCGAGTGGTGCAGTTATTAATCAAATTAGTAATAGTCAAAATGTCACGATAAACATAAGTGAAAGTGACCCAGATACGCCCGACGAACCTATAGAGCCGACACAGGCAGACGAGCTATTCGGAAGAGTTGATAACATCGACAGAGAGATTGATGGAATCAACGCCGAGCAGGCAGTGCAAAACACACGTCTTGATGACCTTGAAGCGAATGATGCATTGCAAGATGTGCAGATTAATCAGAATGCAAACGATATTGCGAACTTGCAGGGTTCTGTCCGCGGTGATTGGTTATTTATTGGTGATTTTGATGGAACGGTTGCCCCCATTGTCCCAGATGACCTAAATGCGCTCGTTATGTCGCAGATGGGGCGCGTGCCTCAGGTTAACGACATGATAAGGTCTGTACTTGTTGATGAGAATGGAGTGGCACTCCAAACAATGCAATGGATTTTCGATGCGACAGGAAACTGGGATGGAGCTGTGATTGCAAATATTGTAAAGTTTAGCGACTTTGCGATAGGTAGTATAATCGGAACATTCGGCAAAGGATTCATTCCGTCCGCGGATAGGAATGTGGTTTATAGTGGAATGCAAGCCGAATTAAGACGCCTTTATGTGCCGACCGAGGGTGGTGGGGCATGGCAGTTACTTGATGCTGCCTTGGCGAATTTGCGTGTACGTGCGACAAACCTTGAAGCCACCCAGTCATCTATTATAAGTGGTACGCAATCAGTTGGCAGAGCGACACTCGCAGATACCGCAGCGATTGCAGAAATTGCGACTAGGGCATTGAGTGACGAGAACGGGGAGAGCATTCCCGCGACTTATAGGCGCATATCCGATAGTTTTGGTAGAGACCAAATGCTTGCGATGTTTGCAAGTTCCTTACTCAGTAGTACATTTAAAATCGAAGACCAGTTCAGCTTTGCATTCTCTCCGTCTGACAATCCATTCAGTGTTTATAGCGTTATTCGTGAGGAAACTATCCAAATTGCAACGACAATCTCTCACGACGATATATTTCATATTGACACGAACATAATGGCAACAAATCAAACAAACATTGGCGCCGATATGACGGCGGATTTCATTTTTGGTATCGAGGTATATAGAAACGAAGAGATGGTGCAAACACTCGCATCGGCGCGCCTTGATGGAGTTGAATTCCAAGACGGAGTGACAAGACGAGTACAACTACTCAATAACATGTTTAATGGGCTAGACAGTGAAAATCCGTTCTTGTTGCAAGTTGGTGACAAGCTATTATTCAAGATGGCTGCAACTCTTTCAACCACAGATATGGCTTTGGGAGTATTTACATCTACCAATAATCTCTCGTCATTTATCCGCTTTACATTGCCCGAGCGAAATTTTAATTTCAACTTCTCGTTCACACCAAGTCCGATTACCATAACAGGCGACAGGTTCACATATCACAGCACTGGTGACTACTGGGCGGCATATATCCCGCAATCTGAACATGGGCAAACGGGTGTTGTTCTTCCGAACGGCAGGCAGTTGCTACTTGCCTATTTGACAGATGTCGGGAGTGGCGAGCCAATTCAGGCGAGATACGTTGTCGATGGTTCAGGCAATATCTCTATAATGGCTACGAGCCAAGATGCTATCTCGGACTGCTATGTGACGATTTTCGGCGGAATTTTCCAAGAGCCTGGCGGAAGTGTAGTAGCAAATGTAGACACCGCGGGCATTTCTGTTATCGATGCAACTACGGAAAGTCCGTCAGGTGCGGCAACAACACAGCAGGGAGTAAATCAGGACATCACTCAACAAGTGCAAGCACTCTGGCAAGCTGAAAACAATCTGGAAAATAAAATTAATAACATTGCTCCTAATTTGATAAGTGCCGATGTTGGCAACTTGTTACAAGTTGGATCGGATGGCAAATTATTCGTTCCAACCATTCCCTTAACTATTCCATCGAATTACTTCAATCAAGCATTCAGCAACGCGACATACGATGGGGTAATTAATGCGATTGACTATGAACTCGCACAAAATGATTCAATTGTGTCGTTTTGGGGTTATGCAAATCAAAATGCAGTTGGTACAACGGGTGAATCGAATGTCATTCTTGACCCAGTCACTTATCCATTATTTGATCGCTTCATCGACCAAGTTGACCAATGGGCAAGGGGTTACAACACAAACACGGGCGCATTCGCTGATATGCCAATGCGGATTACGGCAGCAATGGGTATCGAGCAAGTGACGCCACCAAACGTCGCGGTCGGAACAAGGTTCTCGTGGCAATTCGTGTTACTACTGAAAGAGACAACTAGTGGTTTGGCGTACATTCAATGTTCAAGTGTCGCAGAGGCATATGCGCTTTACTGCGCTATGAAAGAAAAGGAGGTAGCATAAATGGCGGGAATAAGACAATTTGACCGTTCGGGAGTAGCGGGGAAAACTGCGGTCATGGCGGGAAGCGTTGGAATTGATATCAATTTAGACGTCGACGCAAACAACAATGCCGTAATGACCGCAAACGGACAGCCCGTGAATATAGGTGGTGGCGACACTCCACCCACGCAAACTGCACTTGAAACGCCGTTCGATAATACGGCAACTCCTGAATTGCCGACCAATGTGCAGGGAGCAATTGAAGGGCTGCACACAAAGGTGTCACTCGGATTTTTAGCTATCAAGACTGTGCCGAGCGGTGTGAGTGATACCATAACTCAAATATTGGAGCAAGGGGGAAGAGTTTCAAGAATTGAAGTGACCCTTCTTCAAGCCATCCCTCTTCAACAAACTAGATTCTCTATATCGCCACAAGGAGTCATTGGCAATGCACCCACTACACCAACAACCACCATTGGAAATGGAACTGTGCTCACGATGTATCCATATGTAACTTCTGCGACTAGACAAATTACCCTTACATCCCCACTTGGAACTACAATAGCCGATTTGTTTATGGGCATGCTTCCTGAGCCGCATATAGCACGTGGATTGACTATTGGTTTTCGCCAAACTCTCGTGAATGTATCTGGGCAGCAAATGGGTATTTTGACTACGAGGGCAATCAATTTGTCACCAGATACAAGCATTAGTCCTCTCCCAGTAGCAGGCACATTTAACATGGATTCGAGGGCAACACTTGCGTTAACCGATACAATGTGTTCAATTGAAATCTTTTTTAATTAAGGAGGAATATGAAATCAAATTGTAAACAAATCATCAAGCTCGAAGCAGGGCTAGAAAATAAAAGACGTCTGACCGAGCAGGCGAAACTCTTTTTTGAACAGCGCGCGCAATTTGAGCATGCAGCTCAGGTCGAGCTAAACCTGCTACTACGCGGAGGTTGCCGACCACAGAAAGTAGAGGAGCTAGACAGCCTTGGTCAGCCCACAGGGCGCAAGATTTGGGAGTTTTGCCAACGATGCAATGGAGGTGTTTCATGACAAATTTCTTTTGGGAAATTACTATTGGTTTGCTTGGTGGGCTTGTTGGCTCAATATGTATTTGGCATCTTCTCGATAGCTTCCTTGGGCGCAAGCGCAAGGTCTTGCGAAAGTTGAAAAAAGAAATTGCTGAGCAAAAGGAAATCCATAAAGCCGAGTTGATGACGCAGTTTAACGCCCTACGTGACGATCTGCGAGCTTTTGTAGGTTCAACGCGAGAAATGGTTGATGTGCAGATGCTTGCGCTTCTATCAACCATGAAAGAAGAGTGGACAATCAACAAGCGCATGAAGTTTGAACAGTATGTCGCAACATTCCTGCAAATTCCGCAGCCAATGGAGACAGCTGAACATCTTCCTGACGTCAAGAAGATGATGCCCGAAAAAGCAAGATCAAGAAGACAAAGACTGAAAGAAAAACTTGCGCAGGAGGTGAGAAGTGATACGCAAAACGTTAGTTAAGTTACTGCAAATTGCCGAGCCGCGTTATCTTAGGTGGTTGGCTTTCGTGTTCATTGTCATCGTGCCCGCCGCCCTTATGATTGAAATTGCCTCGCGCGCACCAACGGTCATTGCAGGAGTTCGCATCGGATTTATCACATGTCTTGTTCTTGGTATTGTTTTCCTTGTAGTTCAATCACGTATCAAACGTTTCGCTGAAAAAAGACGACCGACAATTCGCTCTGCAATTAACTCAATCCTCTTTCTTGTGTGGTGGGGGATAGGAATAGGCATCGCACTTGGCGTATACGCTTTTGCCGATCGCCTGCTCAATTACTGGTTGATGGTGGGTGGTTCATGGTTCATCGGACGAATGTTCCATTTGATGCAAGCACGACGCGAGGAAGGGGGGTCTAATGAAACCCAATGAAATGAAATCTTTTGTTCTTGACAACCTAATGTGGTTTATAACTGGCGCCACAATTCTGGTATACATCGCAATTTCCATGTTACGAATTGGAACATCGGGGCGATCTATCGGAGATATCTTCGCAGAGGCAGGAATGTTTCTACTACTTGCTCTTGTCATGAGAAACCTGTTTGCCCTGCAAGGAATTTCAAAAGGCAGTAAGTCCTCGGCAGTGACAATTGCTTCAACTGAAAAGAGGGAATCCTACAAAAAAATCAAACCCATAGTACATCACCTTGACGAGTTTTGTAAAAAGAAAAATGCAGATAACTTACGCGAAAAGCGATTTGTGATTTTATCAAAAGTTGGTGGCTATTTAAAATACTTTGATGAGCGCGATGAAGCAAAGCAGGTATCGTTTGACCACAGACGAAGTCAGCGAAAAAAATGGTGGCACCCATTGCAAAGACGCACGGAAGAGCAGTTGCAGGAACTTGAAAGATACCGAGCCTTTCAAAAGGCAAAGCGAGTAAAAATCAAGAGGTATACCCCTGACAACATTATAGGAGATGAAAGCGGGGATACGAATGAACCTACAACCGCATCCACAAAAAGGCACTTGCGGGGCGTGAATATAGCAGGTGGCGGACTCTCGATTGCCATTGCTCTCGCATTTGGATTGTTTGTCGCCGAATCAGCTATTGATTTTTCTTTTGGCGGTCTAATTTGGCGAATTGCGCAAGCCGTATTTGCCACAGGCATGGGATTTATGCAAATGCATCTTTCATACGGCTTTATGAAAGGAGAGTACGCATCGCAATTAATCCGCCAATCTGCAACCATGGAAGAGTTCCACAACCTTTACGCAGACAAGGCACATATTCCCTCATCCGATATCAGGCAACTTGTGCGAGATGAAATCCTCGCAATCGACACCGAAGAACTACAAGAGGGCACTTAGCCCTCTTTTTTTGTTGTCTATAATCCAACCATGGACAAATTAATGATAATCTACAAAAAGAGAACGGGCGAGAGCATTCTTGTCCACTACGACTCCAACGGCTACGGTATCTATCAAGACAGTGAACTCATATCAAGGATTGACAAACTTATCATTCTCAAAAGTTGGCTCAGTTCACAAAACTGTACAATCCACGATATTGAAGAGAAGTATTAATATGTTAACGCATTTATTGCCTCTCGCTTTTCGTCGTCATTAATTCCCGCGTAATACTTTGCAGTCGTCGTTATATCACTGTGGTCAAGCAACTTTGCTACCATATGGATATCTTTTGTCTGTGCGCGCATATGTGTCGCAAACGTAGCCCTGAGCCTGTGCGGTGTTATTACCTTGTCTGTGATACCCGCCTGTATGCTACAGTCTTTGACTAATAGTTGGATCGAGCGTAATCCAAGCCGATTGCTGCCTTTGCTCTTACTTTGAAACAATGGCTCGTTAGGTGAGGCGGGTCTTAGCCAATTTAGATAATCTACCATTTGTGAGTGTAGGGCATCATTCATAAATATCCTGTCGCGCTTTCCACCTTTGCGCGTGACAGTGAAGGTTTTGTTCATCATGTTCACTTCGCCGACATTCAATCCTGCAAGCTCACTAACACGAAGACCAGTGGCAAGAAACATTGTTATTATGACCCTGTCTCGAATGCTATAGTTCGAAGCAGATTTTTGCATGTCTCCAACTTCTTTTCTTTCTAATCGAACTATTTCTTTCATCCGCTTCTTGGGAAAGAGTAGGGCAGGCGTTGGATTATTTTTAATGTCTCTTCTTGCTTGAAAGTGCCCAAACAATCTTTTCAAGGTTGCAAGCCTGCGAGAGTACGCAGCATTGCTCGCAGATGTCGCAAGGAATTTTTCCAAATCTAATAATTCCACCTCTTCAAGGTTCGTTAAAGTTAGGTCACGAATTGTTCCATCACATATGAATTTGAAAAAACTCAGCATATCATATGCGTAAGCAAGCTTTGTTGATGATGCGATCTCATCTTGCTCCAAGAAAAACAACGTGCAGAATGGAGGTAACTCACGAAGCATCTTATCCAGCTTGCGCTCTTGTTCAAATTTCAATTCATCATAGTATGTCATATGGCGGAAAGTATATCAGAGTGTAAATATAAATGTCAATACCCACCAAAACTCCCAAGAAAAAAGTTGCAAAAAACGCTTGACACGCATGTTACTATGGTTTATAGTCTAGTAATGGTATCGGAAGTTTGACACTTCTGGCAAAAAATTCTACGTAAGCAACGCGCAACTTCGTTAAAGCAGACTTTAGCACCAATTATCTAAACAGATTAAGTAGCCAGTTGAGGGATTTTAGTTGTAGTCGAAGGTCTTTCCAGTGTGGCAGTACCCTGCCGACGAGTGCCCAGAAGTTTTTCGAGTGATTAAATTCAAGTAGATGGCAAAATTCATGCACGATTATGTAATCAACGAGTGCGGGTGGCAACATTATCATGCGCCAGTTGAGGGCAATTTTTCCGTCGCGCGAACAACTCCCCCACCGAGTTTTATTATTGTTCGTGCAAAAATCGGCGTAGCCCAAATTTAGCTTTTGCGCAAACAAATCCATGCGCTCGTGAAGAATTATCTTTGCCTCGTCCCGAAGCCATTTCTCGATTTTTTTAAGTGCCTTTTCTTCGCCCAAAGCGGCAATCTTTGGTGGTACATATAGATAATCATCGACGCGCTCTACCCTCTTGGCGCGGTTCTCGACGATGGGTTGTAATTCTCGTCCAAGGTACAAAAATGTGCGATATGTAAGGACTGACTTGTTCAAGTATTGTGTTTGCAAGACGCGTTTTTGTTGGGCGGTTATCCAGCGTTCTTTTGTTTTGATGAATTCATAAATTTTTTTATCAGATAAATTAAGTGGTGCCTTGACGACGAGTTCGCCATTTGGATCGACAAACAGCGCAAGAGTTTTGCGCCGACTTCGGATTATGTTTGACGGGCTAACCACAAAACAATATTAACATGTAGAAATCAATTTACCAAGTGCGAAAATTGTGATATACATTAATTAGTGGAAAACATAGGAATTAGTGCCGACTTGATTCGAGGCAAAATAGATGCCTTGATTTTGCGATGCCTTGTTGATGGCGAGCTTTATGGGGTCGAGATTACTCGCAAGGTCACAGAGGCGTCGGGCGGAACTTATGAATTGAAGAAACCGACGCTATACTCTGCCCTGCGACGCTTGGAAGGAAAAAAAGTCATTGCAGGTAATGACCAAATCGTGGATGGGGTTAGACGACGATATTACAAATTAACGCCTAAGGGTGAAGGGTATTTTGATACCAAGAAAGGCGATTGGCGGCAAAGTACCGATGTAATTGCAAACATGTTGTACGGTAGCGCGTTTGAATTGCCCACTGGCAAAAAAGGGCAAGATGAAATATCACAAGAAACTGTGCTCGGCGCAGAGCTCGTGAAAAAATTCTTCACCGAGAAAAAGGAAGTGCCACAGGTCGCGACTCAGATGGCATTTGAAGTTCCGCTTGGCGGAGCGAAAGCATCCTCCCCTGCCCCGTTAAAGCCATATGAATTCAATAAATACGTTGGACCAGAAGAGCGCCCCACCGTGTTAACACTCCCCAAGCAATCAGTTGAGCCACTACCGAACACGGCACTTGAAAGATTAGATGCACTCATTCCCAACCCGAATACGCAAAAATCAACGAAGGTAGCAAACAGTGATGTGTTCTTTCTTGAAAAAAATGATGCATGGCGGACGCATTCACGCGACAGATTCCTTTTGATAAACAGATTACGTTTCGCGACGTCTTTGCTGTCCGCCGTTCTTGTTGTAATTGGCATTGCCATTGCGGGGGCGGTATTGCAGGACCAAGTCGGTGGGTATCTTGCGTTCACGCTTGGCTTTGTTGCGGCGTGTGTTTATCTTGCGATTAACTTGGCAGTGTTTGCGGTGTTTCCAAATTTGCGCAGGAGGCATGGTAATTACCGGCTTGAACTGGTCATTAGATTTATTATATCCGCCGCCCTTGTAGCGATATTGGTTGGGGCAAATCTAGTTGCGGGTGTAACTCACTCGCATTTATCCGAGTACTTCGCGTTTTTCCTTGTTCCTGCGATCTTGTCGCTAGTCGTATTTTGGGATGGATTGGGATATTTATTGTTCAAACGCTTTGCATTTTTCAAAGTCTAGGGAGGCGTCGTGGAGAGAGTTATCGTACGAAATCTGACCAAAGTCTCAAAGAGTGCACCACTCGTCAACGGAGTGACTTTTTCTTTGCACGAAGGTGAAATTTTAACACTCGTCGGAGGGGTCAGTAGCGGCAAGACAATGACGGTCAAGACGATTTTAGACCTTGCAAGAAAAACACATGGATATGTCAAAATTGACAAGCATACACCAATGGGCGTCGTGCTGCCGGGG
>Ga0123352_10001135_pt1 | contig 34574 bp, 13 predicted proteins | sample TergutLab28metaG_FD_89700 | JGI IMG/M metagenome (GOLD analysis project Ga0123352, IMG submission 89700) | Labiotermes labralis P1 segment gut microbial communities from Petit-Saut dam, French Guiana - Lab288 P1 | ecosystem: Host-associated > Arthropoda: Insects > Digestive system > Gut ...
GAACACCTGATGGATTATAATCTAGCGCGCTTGCATGAGCCGACCTTGAACCTTAGTGCGCATGCGTGAATTTTTTCCCGCCTGTCGACAGCGTCAGTTGCTGGCAAGCAGCATTTGAGTGAGTTAGTGTGTAGTGCTCGCGTCGATTTTTCATTGCAAGGAAAATGACATTGATTTTTTTCAAATTATTCGTAGTATATAAACTGAAGTATTCACCCGGTCGTAACACCGAGTAATTCCTGATTTGACAGCAAGATTCCTTACACTAAATGTAGGTACTTTCAAGATCTAGCTACATTCAAAGTTTCGTATTACTAGATATAACTAATACGTAATAAATAATACAGTTGTATTTTTTTTTTTACTTTTTTAAATTAGACATCAACGAAATCGCATTAAAACTTGTCATCATAATCGATTACTCTCATTAACCATTACAAATGACGGCGACCATGGTAACGTTAGAAACTAAAGTTGTCACAAATGTACGCAGTTCTTCAGGTAAAGTACTGTACCTGCTGTTTTTGTCCACTTTTAACAGAAATGATGCCTTCACCAACATAAAACTTCATAAAAAATCTCTCGTAGGGGAATCGAGATATTTAATGCAGACAGAAGTGGGCTGGGTATCTCAGTCGGTATAGCGACTGACTACGGGATGGACGGTCCGGAATCGAATCCCGGTGGGGAGGAGATTTTTCGTCCGTACAGACCGACCCTGGGACCCACGCAGCCTCCTGTACAATGGGTACCGGGTTCTTCCCGGGGGTAGAGGCGGCCAGGGCGTAGGGTTGACCCCCACCCCTTCTAGTGTCGAAGGTCCTAGAAAAGAGTAGAGCTATACCTCTATACCTCTACTCATCCTAAGGGCCAGCGTGGCCAAAAAAAAAAAGGGTGAAAACCTACCTAATTCAGACAGAAGGAAAGGTAGTTCGAACAGACATGATGAAGCTAGTTGTTGTTTTTGTCAACTTTGCTAAAGGATCCACAATGATAGGCTTATAAGACACCCCGTGTGTCTGTATTTATCTCTATTTGTGGTTTTTTGAACACCAAGGAAATTATGTATGTTTGTTTTGGATGTGCATTACATAATACACTGAAACAAAGATCTGCCTCACGAATTTTCTTTTCATACTGTTGTAAAATTAATTCACGTTTTTTCAAGAGAATCAGGTAAGTTAGGAATTGAAGGTTTATTTGTTGAATAATTTGCTAAAATAACTAAAAACAAGCAATTTGCACCCTACCAAAAGTAATGACCTAAAAAGAAATGTAAATTTAAATGCAACCAAGGTTGACTGTTTAATAATGTTACAAAAAAAGCTTAACTCTGTTATAAACATACACAATAAATAACTTGCATAAGTATGTTGTAAAAATACACAGAGTAAAATTGGCGGAAGCAGAAATTCAGAAAACGGATTAGTGTTTGGCTTAAGAAATTGTGACCCTACTATTTTCCTTTTACTCTTCGCAGCAGTTAAATAAACACACACAAATCCTACCGGACTACTACTGGTTACACACTACTGCCCAAACATAAGCACTGCGTTCCACAGTGTCAGAAACATACGTCAAGAGGTAAATTATGGATGGCTACTACAAAAACTACACGCAAACGGAGTACCATTATTCTTCATTTGTGCTGATATACACATCGGACGGACTCTTTAGTTCGGATCATATAAACATGTACACACATGATCAATAGGAGTAGCAATTATGTACATATATATATATATATATATATATATATGTGTGTATTTATTGCTTCTAACGCTTGTGACATGCAGTCTCTTGTTTTAAGAAGAGTGTATGAACTTGAAAAGAGTTATTCATGTTTTTACATAAAGACGAAATTAATAATTTGTGTAGACCACATCGATTAGTAAAGTTAAGAAGGCTCAGTGGGTGGACAAGTGCATTATTTTGGACAAAATACTGACAAATTATTTAAAACGCCAGCCATACAACAGACACAAGAATAAATTGTGATAACCTTTCCAAAAGACCAGCTTCCAAATAGGTTGATTATTAACCCAACTCTGCCTCGAGTGCTTGCGGCCGGCTCTGTCATGGGTCCAGATTGTTTCGGCGCCTAGGGCGATTGACAACAACCAGCATGCATGTCAGTAACATATGTTAAAATGACTTCTATTATTTGTATATTCACGTCAGCCAATCAACGATGAGTTAGAAGCGGATAAATACGTCAGTGACCCTTTTCAAACTTGCAGTTTTAAGGAATGCGAAAGGTTGAGCTGAGGTCAACCGTGATACACCGTAGAATATTCGGCCTATCGTGGACTATTTGAAAGTATTCATATCCCATAATTCGAAAGGAGTTTAGTGTGGAATACTAGAAAGCAGCCCAAAAAAGTCTAAATTTAATTGGAATTTGAATTTCCTAGGTCTACCTCTCTAATGCGAGTCATAGGTCTACCGGTCCAATGCGAGTCATCTGAAATTACGATCATACTCAATTTGTACAGGGAGTTGTGTACCTTTCAGGTCGGGCTTATCACATTTGTTTAGTAGCCGAAGAGTAATCTATTATCTGACCGTTATGTCATCACGCGACGAAGCGTGCCGCGACGTGACAAACAGTAATATAAGGAAACGACCGAAGTTTCGAATTTTTGACAACCGTGGATCACCACTTAACACCAAGTGAACCGAAGCCGACAGCAGGCTACCACAACCAGCACAACGTGTGACGTGTCAGAACAATGAAACACTAGCAGCATATGGACAGTAAGTTTAATCTCTTTAAGGGCAAGATGCCGTGAAGTCTGGCAGCTAAGTACGAACATTTCGGATGAAACCCCTGCCTCCCCCTTCATGGTGGACAACGGGTACAGTAACATACCTGCACAGGTTTATTATATGAGATTTGAGACCATAAGAACTGTTCTCTTCTTAGATGTTATAACATGTCGCCTGTTACATAAAATGCGAAATTTCGAAGAAAGCTTTTTCTTCCTTTTTCAGGGTCGAAAAATGTGTAGAATAGTCCTCGTCTTCCCACACACGCTTACTGCGTGAGCTGTAACGTTGTAATGTCCTGGCGTGCTAAGGCTCGTGTTGTCTCGGACGTAACGTGGTATAGCCTAGTCAGAAGTACGACGTTTTGGAGGAAACACACGCTCCCATCCACAAGTAGGCATGCAACAACCTCGCCGTGAGTGCTATTTGATTTCTTCGCAGCTATTTGTCTCCTGTAACGCAACGTCCTATAATCTGGTAGATACTTTCCGATTTTGGGAAAAACTTTCTCTTTTCTTATTCAGTGACGAAGAATTGTAGACTAGCGTCTTAACACAGATATACTACACGAGATTTGAGGCCCCCTCTGAAACGACTAGGTAGATGAAGCCTTGCGGTTTTCTGGGACATGGTAACATATAACTTAGTAGAAAATTATCGTCGTTTCGGAAAAAATAACATATTATCAGCATCATCTAGTTCGAAGGCAAGCAGAAAATGTTTCCCAATTATCGATCATTATACGACGTCATATTCCTGAAGACACTTGATAATCCTATAGTCAGGCGCCACAAATTGTAAAATAATTCGGTAGTAGATTATTTAACACTTCAGACTGATGGATTAGGTTAAATCTCCTACAAGAATTTATTTTCATTTCACCTTAAATTATGTCAGAGATTTAGTCCAGAAAATATAAAACTTTGGTTTATTTCTTTCCACACAGTCGCATTCGAAACCCTGCAGGTTGGAGACCTAACTGGGTTAGAAGCAGCCTTATGTTTATTCCATTATAAGAAACACTAAAGGTGAAGTATTATCTAGAACTAATTTATGTTATTCCTATATGTAGGACTTAGCCTACAGACACTTAGATATAAGGTCGAGATTCGATTACCGACATGTGCAAGGAATGTTACCTTGTCATCGCTTTCATATTGGCTATATGCCCACCTGTTCCCTTAAATAACAATATTTTTTCCCTTTCCCTAGTTGCAAATTATCAATAGCTTCAAGTTAACCACTCGTATAGGAATAACATTTCAATTTTCTCGACCACTCTCTCACACAGCATCACGGAATTGTGTTGAAACACCAAAGTAAATTTACATAAATACTCGATGGAATTCAGTTAAAAGAAAGTAGTCTAATTGTCTTACGTGGTTAATCATTTTATTTAATAGCATGTTTAGTAGAACTGGTCATAAGCAGAGGAATGCTGGGATGCTGTTGGATAGCGTATTGAATTGGAAAAGTTGCCGAGGGAAGATAGCTGTGAGTAATTTGTGGCACAAACCGGAAATTATCCTAAGGGTAAATGAGAAGAACTGCAGAATGCATTACCAATTACAGAGATTTGACAGCCGGATATCTGAAGAGGACGCAGGAGGTTTACTAATTTGGAAAGGGTAAAATGTGTTTTAAGATTTTTTGCAGATGGTTTGAAATCCGAGCTGTAATTTTTAAAACAGGACCATACAAAGTCTTCACAAGGTTAATTTACAGTTGTAACAGACACCATTCACTTTCATCTTATGCACACACAGCGATAAGATACGAAACATCTTTGTAGGTTGCGGTATTCACGTCAGCCTGCCTGTTTGCATGTTGGAACTATGGAGCCACCAATCGAATTTTCATAATATTTCTTATAGTCAATTTCTACTCACACAAATTGACGCATGGGACTTTTCGTAAAAGACTGACACATTTAACTGACTTTTAACGTAACAAATAATACACGCGTTTCTTTGTTTATCTCGCTTACTTATAGGAGCGCAAATATCTAGTTGTTCTTTCACACTGATGGAAGAATACTGACTGAGGTTTTTCGAGAGCAAGATGCTTATATGGCAATTGTGAGACAAATTACAAACAGCGTGTTGGATAAAATTGCAGAGTGACAAGTTCCATGGCTTCTGTGTGCTCTTCCCCTAAACTTTTCAGGATGGTTGAATCAAAGATGGCGCGTCAATCATTGGGGAGGCGAAAACATGTAGGAAGTTCTGCTGGGATACATGAAGAAAAAAAGTCGCTTTCAAACCGCAACTCTGACGAAAGGATAATATTAAACTGGATTTTGAAGTAACGCAATGGGACGTCGTGGACTGGGTTTATGTGGCTCAGGATATGGGCCAATGGCGGGATCTATTCAAAATAATATGAACTGAAACTCCTTGTTTCATTAAATGTAGGAGAAATTCTTTAGGAGACGATGACAGATGTACCCTGATGCAGGAGGCATGAACTCTATCTGAAACGTCGCTATAGGTTTGACTACGGGGCGTCACAACCTGAGTGAAAAATTTAAAATATATAATTCGATTGTTCTCTTATTGCCCTCTACCGACATGTTAATACTGCGTCTCGATCCAGAATGCCAAGCTCTGCGTCGAAATGTAAAAATATCGGATCCTAGAAGTGTGTATTAAGCAGGGCCTAAAGACGAAGTATTTTGACTTAACACAGGACAACATATGCTAACTTTTCTCTCAGCAAAAGATAAAATAATTTTACGAATTATGTAAAAATATATGAAAATTCATATTCTGGCATTTTTCAGGTTGAATTAGAATTGCAATTTATTTGCCATCTGAACTTGCTTTCAGAAATTAAAGGATGAATGTACAAGGTCAAGAGATGGCTACGATAGATTTCTAGAAAATTCAGCTTCTTTGTAAGTAGAAGAAAGTAACACATAAATGTGGTGTAATCCAGCAGCCTATGATGGTTTTAACAATTTCAAATATAAAACGTAATTATTTTTTTATTCAAATTCTCAAACAAATCCGACTGAGTAAAACAATATGCTTCATTCTCTCTGAGCCATTAAAATGTATTTTCTGTCCAATGAACATTAAGCCTAGCAAGTAGTTCTGCCCCATTAAGAACAATAATGAATTACGGAGAAAATGAAAACCTGTTTTCCTGTTCATTTGTTACTTTCCGGGAGTTCTCTTAACTTTTGATTTTTGCTATTTAAATTAATTTTGTTAGAAAAATATTTAAAAATAAATTAACTTACGCGTCAGTACCCTCAGACAGAACAAAGTTTTGTACCTTGGCCATTGGTGTGTCTGTTGTCTTGTATTTCATAAAGCAGTCCTAAGTGGGTTATATTTACGATCATTTCCGTCTGAAAATTCACGCCCATGTCTCCATCATTCTTCAGTCATAAGTGCCAATATTACATCAACAAAAGCTACATGTCTTCCGAAGACCTATTGCCACACTTCAATTAGGAGCGTAGAGAATCTGGCGCTGCTGTTGTTCCTGCCGAAAACGTTCGTGCGCCCGTCACGTGTTTGCTAGAGTTACATTACGGTAAAATTTTCTCTAAGCTGATTAAGCACTGAGCGAAGACCATATGAAGGAGTGAAGGTAAAGGTACACTAGTATGAACTGAGCAATCAGCTTCACGTTCCGACGGCTTTACCCCGTGCATTGCACTGTCAGTTCTGTTTGATTAGTAGACTGATTGGCTTCGGATACCATCCGGATTTCCAACCAAGATTTATGGGTTGTCCAGCTCGTACAATTGTCCTTGAAATGAGGGAGCATCCCGGCTACTTATGTGATAATCGCCTGGTTCGTTATTTGAAATTTGTGGAAAAACACGTGTTTTTACACGTTCATAAGTACAGCATCATATAGCCGTACACCTTAGGAAGGCACATGGCGGAGCGGAGGCACATCTCCGCTCATTTTTACTTAACACGCACGAGGTGGGGATGCCTTATGATGTCGTAAGCCCACTTTTTTTTTTTTTTAAATTTTAGGTAGGAAAGCAGTCTGTAGTAAAGGAAACATTGTATTTGCTGATAAAAGGCGAAGACTGCAGGTAAAAACTTTTGTGGAAATACGCAAGAAAGGGAAGGGCTGTACCTGGAAGGTAAAATGGAAGGAGAGGCGGTACTGCGTAGGTCTCTGGGGACCGCGTCTACTTTCTTAAGAAAAAAATGGGAGAAGTCTAGGCCCCGAACAGCCAATCCGAGACCAGAGTGAACTTATTCTACAGGTCAAAAAATGTACAAAAAATGGGCCTCATCATGGCAGCTGGTACAGTCACTCTAAATAACAAATAACAACCAACCACAAAATGATCAAAGTTTCAAACCAGTTTTATAAAATATGATTTGCTTGAAAACAAGTTCTTATGAATATTCCTTACGCGTTTATGGGTATTGATTACACTGCATGAACTGGCATCGGAATGGTTGTATTATAAAGTGACCGGCCGTGACTGGACGTAAGTGTGCTTAATGAAGCGGAGGTTGGTGGAATGTAACGACCGCAAAATAACACATGGCTTATAAGATTATACGAAACAGTACAATGTTCAATTATGTTTTCCCTATGGGTTCTGAGGTTCATACGGCGTTCTGCATGAAGATATATTTTAGACAAACGGAATCACAAGCTATAAACAACAGTCTTCTTATTACTTCGCTGTTGGGTATGTACCCCAGTTTTGACATACAACAAAGAGAATTAAAAATTGTGATTCATAAACTAGACTGTCTTATAGCCATCATCTATTACAACAAATATTTACCTTTAAAACTGCGTTATTTTCGGTTTTAAGTCAAACATTCATTGTTATTTATTAAAGGTAAAATTAGCAGAGAGAACTTCGTTGTAACATGCTTTAGCCACCTCTGCTTAAAAATCATATTCCCTTTATTTTAAAGGATTTCTTTCATTAGACACACGATTTCAATAAACGCTTTATTTGTGTACATACACTACACTTTTGTAGCATTTTTGAGATACACATGGCCATGACACAGGCACTTCAGAAACTTTTTGTCCTACTCTTCGCAGTAAACTTCTTGTCATCACATTCTCTTTTACTATATGAATTAGAAACCAGCTCCAATGCCGTTAGATACACCTCAAATCCCACAAGGATTGCTTTTGGATCGAACTGTGACCTCAGCGCTGAGAAGCCGGCGACTAACAGGCTGAGTTATGGCAAAACGTTTTTCTGGTTTTTGCATAAAATTTGTGAACCAAACAATGAATAACTGCGTTCAGTCCAGTTCAGGACCACGTTCGTCGTATCTGCTAAGTATTAACTTCTACGTGGAAAATACGCTGCGCCAATTAATTGCATTTCTTTCACGTATAATCATAATACTCTTTATTAAATTGAGTTATTTTAGTGTTATTTCTGTGCAGACAAATATATAAGACAATAAACTACCGAATTGTGAAATATATATTGTATTGAATGAAATATCTTATGGATTTCCTCAGCCCTTCTTGGCACAATCCGTACGATTACTTCAGATTCACGTGAACACTTCAATTAAAATTTCTTTCAATTTGTCATAAATAATTTTATTATTCGACACCCTATATTTATGATTTTAACAGTGTCTTTAAATAAATTACAAATTGATAGAGAAAGTAAGTTTCATGATTAGTACAAAATCCCATGTCCTTCATAGAAATAGGATTAGGGAAAGAACTTACTGATTTCAACGTACCGATTACTAAATCTCTTCCTTCTGCTTAATACGCAAGCTACAGAAATAATGTTTAGCCCTTTAAAGTCCACTGAGAACTAAAAGTATTTGTAATACATAGTGCAAAATCAATGAACGGAATTTTTCCCACAAAGTAAACGCCCTCTTCTATGTTTTATACAATTTTTATAACAAATTTTTTTCCTCTATACAGAATTAACCGAATGATTTTTCATGGATTGGTACGTGTTATGTTATGTTATGTTATATGTTGGGTGATTATGAAAGGCTCTGAGCGTACTTATAGCAGTGTAAATGTGGCAACTATCAGAAAATTTGGAGTGCCAATAAATTTTCTGAGGGCATAACGCTAGCATTGTGTCTATATATAGTTTTCTGGAAACTTTTTGTGTGATTCTTTTACCTTATCCGAAGAGTCTATTAGACCAGCCTACTTGTTTGCAAGCTCGTCTATAAAGCGTCGTGCCCACCTTGTTCGACAGCCGATTTGCTACTGTCTGACACAGAATTTATAATGCATGCCTAGTAGGCTTATAAATAAAATTATGCATAGTTTGTGTGCTTTTTTAAGGCCTAGGGTGGAGTGTTTTTTTTTATTGAAACAGTGGCTTCTAAATCGTCCACTGCCCTTTCCGCGAATGACAGATAAATGATTATGAAGCATTACTGGGACGATAAGTGGCAGTATATTATCGAAGTACGCGGAGAGAAATCTGTCTCAATTCCTTTCCTTCGACTACCATTTTCATATGAACCGAGCGCCTTCTGTGGACGATGTGTGAATATAGCCATTGACAGTGACGTTAAGTAACATCCTTGAAGACTTGGAACCAGTGTGTCCATGCGTATTGGATGCAGGCTGTTAAGAGTTCCTTTCAGTAATGTGTCATTACAGAATAAAATGTAAGTCTAAGAGCAGCCAAAGTTTCACGACTACTGAAAATTACGCTAATTCGTTACGTGTATAAAAGTGTAAGTTGTACACAATTATATACAGCCTTTTAAAATTCAATAAGATTCTCACCACGTAATTGTTACAATAAGAGTTAGAATATTAATAATAATAATAATTTATTTTCCCTGGTTTAACTTCTACATGACTGTTGGTGTATATAATAAACTTTAAATTACCAGTATTTAAAGGAGCCTGGATATCGTTGTTAGTACAGTGACTACACGGCGGGATGGACCATAACGAGTTAGAACCCTGGTAAGATTACGAAATGTTTCTTCTCTCAAAATTGTCCAGACGGGCTTTGAGGTTCACTCAACCTTTTGTACAGTGGATACCTGGGTTCTTTCTTGGGGACCAATTGGCCGGTGTCCGATGTGTAGGTCTACCATTCACCTCCATCTAGTGCCGAGATTAAGAAAGAGTGGATCTCTACCTCCACTCACCCTCTGTGCCTTCAAGGCATGCTAAAGGAATAACTTTAACTTTTAATTAATATTTAAAATGCTCTATATTTGGAAAGAATAAATTTACCAAGAGGGTATGACCAACATACAATGAAAAATATACAAACTTAATCGCGTCATAAGATCCAGTAAGATTCTAAGAAGTTTCAAGCTTACCAAGACGCAAATACGAGCCTTTTGAAACAGATATTTAACTCTTCAGCAACTTCACGATTTTAAATTGGAAGGAGGAGAATCTGGGATATTTGTGAAATTAAGGTTGCCCTATGGCCTGGCGAGTACTATGAAAGTCCCATTTAGTATGCATTATGATTCTACAGAGGCTGAGATTCGATCCTCGTACGGAAAGAGCACGTGCTTGTATAAGATACTATGGCTACATTCAACTGGTGGGTGGCAAAAGAGCTTATTTGAAATAGAATATACTTTAATTATAATTCATTCAACGTCAAGATCGTAAATCCAAAGACGCTATACTAAATGCAGACAGATAATGAATTGACGGACATGTGACAACATTACAGCTATAACACGCAATAAAAAGAAGACCTACAAAATAGCGTAAACTTGACGGGTAGGCCTGTCCCTCGACAAAGTATACTGAAGCTTTCATTACCAGCACATATCCACTTACATTACACATTCTTGGTAAATTTAACTATATTTCCATTCGCACCAGCATGATCTATGCCTTCCAACGATAAGATAAGCATCAAATAATGAATTATAGAGCAGTGTTTCTCAACCGCCGGGCCGCGGCCCTTTACCGGGCACTGGCATCAATTATACCGGGCCGCGAGAGATTCTCCTGGAATTGATAACTAATTTAAATGTAATTTCATATTTGTCAACATGCCAAATCTTACACATAATTGTACTAATACTCTTTATGATTATGCCATAATTAATTATTAATACTTATGTTAGTTTAATGTATGATCTTAAAAAATGGAAAGGTACTGACCAATAAATCTGTTGGGACCGGGCTCTCGTCTTATGAAAAAAGAATTTACCGGACCGCGGTCCCACGAGGGTTGAGAAACACTGTTATAGAAGACGTGGAAGCAATCTTTAGTGGTAAATATTCAGATACTACACAGGAATATCTCTGGAATCCAGAACATCGCGCATGAACAAGATAGAAATAAAGCTGTGACTACAAACGTGTCTAAAATGAAATATCTCACTTACAGACAATTGTGCTGGACACTGAATTCCAGTGTTACTCAAGAAGTACATACTCAAAAAGACGGGAAGTGAACGTATAAACGTAATGTTGAAGCGCTTTTGCGTAACTATCAATAAACCATGGAAACGCAATAATTATTCCACGTTATAATTGTATGCCTGTAGCCCTAGTTACCCAGGATGGAAAGCGCATGCGCTCTACTCTATTGTTATCTGTGGCCTGTCTGGCTGTACCATATATTTCCTTATTATCTCATAACTGGCAAGATTTTCGGAAAACGGCTTTTGAACATAAAATGTGTGGTTTGATTTCTTCTACAGTTTCTGTTGAAACATTTCTCATTCTAAGAATAGTTGAGCGAGATATTATCATAAACTGTGTTGATCGCCATGTAAAGTACCAATTATTCTTGTCAGATTTTAATGAAATCTGAATTTTCTGGGCAGATTTTCGACAAGTATTCAAATACAAAATTTAATGAAAATCCGTCCCGTGGTAACCTAGTTGATCCATACAGACAGACAGATGGACGGACGGACGGATAAATAGACATGACAAGTGTAATACTTGCCTTTCGCAATTTTGCAAACTCGCATAAAACACGGGAATTGATTAACTGATTTATTAAAGACGTTCACGTGGAAACGGATGACAAAACACAGTTGACAGCAATACTACCTACAGTTTCTCAAGTAATATTTGTTTTAATAATTTAACGAAGGCTGAATATGTTAAAAGCATGATTATCAAGAACTTTGACTATTTTAAACATTCTTATTTTCTTATGTTTATTGGACCGTGCATCATCTTGATAGTTGAATAAAGAGAGACCAACTTGATGTCACTTGCTTTATTATTTCATTGTTTAATGCTCAACATGTTTCGGATGTTAGTTCATCCATCCTCAGGAGCTTGTGACTTATTTGTTGAGTTATTTCATGGGTTGTATTGCTCTGGTTCGATGTGTGTTGGTGTTACGTTGTGGTTTGGCTGGGGTGGTGTGCACTAAATTACTCCTCATCAAAAGCGATTTCTTTGAAGATTTTAGCAATTTAGCCTAACAATAATAGCTACTTTATTTCACTAATGTCTTGTAGCAGTCGACTACACGAAGGTAGCGACAGACAGGTGGTGAGGCTATACTGGCCTGTTAGTTCTTTTGTGCTATTTCATTAGAGCAAAGGTTTTTGGTAAGAATCTCGAGCGGCCATGCAAAAGGGTTAAGAAAGCCGTATATTGGACTCTCTCTCTCTCTCTTGTCATTATATGAGAATGACGTTGCAGTACTTTAAAATATGCTGCAATTAGTCTTACTCTTATAGTCCATAACTTTATTTTGTACTAATGATGGAAGTTTTCGTTTGTCGTTACACGACAATAAAAACTGAAATAAGTTGGCATTAAAAGTTTTTAAACAGAAATGTGGTTACCCAAACTGTAAATTTCTGTCCTCAATTTATGTTGTCTGTTATCCACTGCAATATAAGCGGCAACAATTCCAATAGCCTTTCCAATTATTTATTCAACTTTGATGAGTCGCAAATATAGCTATATGGAACAGTGTTCTGAAATGGCGGAATATTATTATCATCATCATCATCATCATTCTAAATCCTTAATTTCCTAAAGGCCCTATGACGATCCAATCAGGTAGCATCATTACGGTTATTTCTCATTTATACTAGCGGGTTTCCTGCTTACAATATTTACAGAAATTCCAGTAATATTTTGTAAGAATACTCAAGGTTACCGTCAGACACTGAAGAAAAATTCTGGGTCAATATGCCTGTATTGGTATATCCAGTGACTTCCCTTTCCATTTTTTTATTGACATTCATCGTGCATATAGATGCTACAGGTCCATAACCTATGCAGAACTAAGCATTGTCCTTGAAGCAAACGACTAACATTTCCGTCTCCGCAATTTAGGTTTCGGATACGTGCCTTGTGTGAAAGCCACACTGCCGTGGAGATGTATTCATATACAAGACACAGACCTGTGCTGAAGGCTACATGCGAGTTGTTGCACAGGAAAACAAAATGGAATGAAGGCAGAAAAAACTGAGACACGTACAGTTCGAATAGTGAGGAAGAAAAACCAAGAAGTAAGAAGAGAGGAAAAAAAAGAGAGAAACTGTGTTATTCTAAAGTAAAGGTAGGTTCTAGCTTTCATGTAATGGTAGCTGTAAGTTCAGAAAGGTAGCGCAACAGGAGGGTTGGAAAGGAGTAGGGCGGGGGTAAACGATTGCATGTCCCAAGATAAGTTCAGTCCTGGCTAGGTATTGGTGCTATGAGCCGTGCGCTGCGCTGCTATTTCGCGTGCGACTCCAAAGTTCCTCTTTCTTCCTATGTTGAAAGAACAGTACAGGGTGGAAGATGAAAATATAAACATTTAATCAGACCTCTGTACTTGCGGACAAAACCAAACCACTCTCTAGCTGAAGATGAAACAATACAATTCCTTTACTGCGATTGAAACATTTTCTCCGTAATAACAATTAAGCCTTACTCTTTCGCACTTAAAGGTGTATATGTACAGAATTGTAGTTATTGTCAACAACACACTACTGTAGCAAAAAATGCGTTATGAAAAGATAATCTAAGGAGAGAAGAAATCAAAACTTCTCTGTTGGTCTTACAGGGGTTCACCAAGTTTCAGCCGAATATACTACTTTGATGGAGCTCAACTCCCTGTGTCACAGAAATAACTAAATCAACGAATAATCAGTGAACACAACTACACCTATATTTTATCGAAAACACATTGCATGTTCCGATCACTTGAACCATGATTAGGTTCACACAGACTTGAAATTTATAGGAAAATACTAAATCTATGTTCAGAACAAATGTGGAACCAACATGTACGTCAGAATCATTAAAACCACTCGGAAGAATACAAGGTGTCAAAATTCCTCTTTGGAAGAAACAAAAGTGGTTTTTAGATGTGTGGACTTCTCATATTACCCTCCTACATAGGGAAATAAAATTACAAATTCTACTCTTCTGAGGAATTGTATTGTGGTTGAGGAAATTGCTACTAGACTTACCATACCTATACTAAATAATGAAGTGAAACTGAATTATTTTTCTGCCAGAACAAAGCAATAAAATTTAAAAATAGCATGAGTGTCAGTAGGAAATTGAACATGTTTCCCTAACTTTCCTAAAGTCTAATAAGTCTGTTAATAAACTTTTCGAATACTGAATCTAGTACGTCAGACGAAGAAACACCTGTAAAAACTACTTACTCTAGTAGAGATGGAGTCTTTATGCATTTTGTATGAAAACAGGTAAAGTTGTAGCAAAATGCCATGTGTGTTGGTAAGTCCTCAATTATTTCTGGAAGCATTTTATGATTTTTTTTGTACACTCAGTACTAAAGGAAGCCAGTACACTTGTGGTCATTCTATTTCATTCCGTCTTTGAGAGAATCAAACCTGCCATTCGAAATCGTGTTGTGAGATAGACACTCACTATATATTTTGTATGGGAATAAATCATAAAAACCCAAAAATTAAATTTAGTGGTTTTTATAAAATTTGTGTGCTCGAATAAGTTGTATCGTAATGTATGTAGATTATTTTAATAACAAACTCTTCTGTCTTGATAGCTATGTATATGTCAGTACAATGTTGAGAATCTGATTGCGACGACTGTACTACCGTATACCGAAGATGGGTGACTGCAGCAGCTCGTATGGGAATCTGCTGGAAGATAGGACTGCCAAAGCAGAAAACCCCGGAGCATCGGGATGTAGAAGAAGGGGATGATGGCACCCACCGGAATTTCCCGGTCGGGATGAGAAACCATCTTATTCCCAGCACAGCTCAAGAAACTCTTCGACGCTTCCCTAAGGTAGGGGTGAACAACAAAGCCTAAAATGCATAGTTTTGACTGAAATTTTGAAACATTTAAATCATCCTACATTGAAATATCATAACGTTAAATAGGCTGGAGGTGCCTCCTTCTTCATTCGGAATAGGGAAAAGCGAGACCCTTCTCAGTTTGTCCCGTTAGGACAGAATAAAACCAAACCGTGGCCCGCGTAAACAACTGTGCCTGCGGCACAGTTGTTTGTTGTTAGGGGAGGTATTTAAAGTGAGAAAACATCTTTTAATCTTTCCCCTGACGGGGACAAGATACAGCGTCCAAGTAAATTTTGGGAACTTTTGAGATGTTTATTGACGGAGGTATAAGTGTCGTTACTGTTTCTTTAATGCGCTAAAATTAGCGACATCGTTGTGGCAGCATGCTGCATGCATGCATTAATTAACACACAATTAACGAAGTTAATCAGTGACTATCTTTAATGTGACTTTAGCAAGGAAAATATAGCTCCCTGATGATGGTCTTAGGACCGAAACATGTCGTAGCAGTTTTAGTGTTTTAATGTGTAACTTTTTTATAAGTGCATTATTTCGTGTATTAATTGAGTAACTCGACAACATGCACGGTGTAACAATGAAAATACCTATAAGTTACTTATTCATTCTTAATTCTGTGCATTTAATTTTATATTTTCGGCATATAGACAAAATTTTGTCGACTTCTACTCCCCTCTCTGCCTTCACTGCAGACTGTAGTGTAAACTTTGCCCTTACCCACATAAACAAATGGTGTCAAACCTGCGTTAAAAAGGCTAATCCCAGTGAATGAAAAAAGACTCCCTGAAGATGGAGCAAGACCATTACATTTACAGCCTTACTATTTAATAACACACCAAGGCTTCAATTACCCTGAATTATGTTGGATACTTCTTCTTCTTAGTAAGGCTCTACAACTCTTAGTGCAGAATTTTGGCCTTCCCAACCACTTCCTTCCATCTTCCACTCTACTGGACAAGGGTCTTCCAATTTGGCACTTTTAACCTCTGTGTATCTTTTTTAACATCATCCTCCCAGCGTATCTTTGGTCTCCCCATTGGCCTCTTTGAAATGGGTTTCCAGGCGTGTATTGCTTTGACCATTCTTGTATCTCGCATTCTTTCAATATGACCATACCATCCTAGCCTTTGCGCTCTGGCAAAGTTTATTATGTTCTCTTGTTTTATTAGTTTATCCAATTCCTCGTTAGTTTTTATTCTCCAGGATCCATTTTCATAGGTTGGGCCAAATATTTTCCTCAGTATTTTCCTTTATTATCATGGATACACTGTATGTATTTACGGAAAGAAGACCACCATGTTAGAAGGACCAATGACAATGCGACATGATGGGTCCTTAGCCTGTGGATGAAGGAGATGGCCTCCAAATATCAAGGGTGGCTGCAAATATATTAAATAGGCAGCCGCCTAGGTCGGAAAAATGTGGCGCTGCAATTTGGGGTTAATATTAAGACGGGTCTTCTATTAAGTCTGCATCAACGCGTGAACTTAGTCATTTAAGTTCATTCAGAGTTCAAGGTCAGGTACTTGTAAACAAGACAATAAATCCTCAGAATCCACAAAGAGATCTTAGTACACATAAGTTACGTAACTGATCACTTGGCATGAATTTACTTATAGATTATACGGATAAAAGGAATTAACTTAATTAAGGATATAATGCCTGGCACTTATTGTCTGGTCATGCGTTACATCATAAGGTGAAGTGCGGAGGTGTACTTTCTGTGGTTCCCAACGTTCGAGAAACGTCCTATTTCAAGACATGAACCAGAATTATTTCGCCGTAGTTAGGAATGTGCAGCCAGGCAAGAGGACATTGTTGCGGACTTCACTGGAAAAGTCCAGAGAGTGTAGCTAATGAAATTCGCATTTGCGTGCTGTAAAATTGCACAGAACGAAGCACAGTTCAATATAATTCTTCAAATTTTATTCTTGCTTATTACTCTAAACATTTTAGACATTTTATATGTAGAGGAACCTAACTAGTATTCTGCAATACGTGATTAGACCCATGTACCTACTAAAACACAAATCGTAATGTCCTTCAGTTTATTAATGCTATATTCTACGAAAATTGGAATGCTAAATTTTTTGTGCCTACTTCGTTGGGCCAGTCAGAACTCGGGTTCATTTAGCGACGCTGTGAATAAGCTGAATAAAACCAAGCCAAATATTTTCCAAACAACTCTTCTTCTAGAGATTATAAGCAGCGACCTGCTTTCTCAGCGTTGTCGCATTCTCGCTGTAAACCTGTGACTTCGGAATGAGATACTGTTGATAAACAGTTCTTAAGAAATTTTTTTTGAGTTCATCTAGCCACCATCCCGCGCATCACTTTGTTCGACCCTGCATCAAGGTCTGATGCAACTACATCCACTCCAGCCATGCCTTTTTACATTCCCTTCGGAAACATTGCTGGCACCTGCCACTATATCCCGCACATTTCCTTCCCACACCGAAACATTTTTAACCCCTCTAGCTGTTTTCGAAAATATGGACTTTGTTATAGCACGAGGCATATAGAGGTTTTTGTTGAGACTTTATATAAAAAATATATAAACTGTAACTGTAGAGTATATTTGTATAATTAAAGTGTGCATTTCACATATACAAATGCTACAAATTTTATGTATGTTTTGTGGTCTTTTTTGTCGACCTATTTGTTCCAAAATATAAATGTTTCATTAGAGTATGCAGCGTCTAATCGTGTAGCAACAATTTTTAAAACTTTAAGATTTCTCCACGGGTAGAAGAAGAAAGATTTTTTTCTGTAGTTTTGCTTTCTCGAATAATTTAATTTTGAAAATTATGAAATAAAACATCTAATTATTCATTAATTTAAAAAAATTTCACTAATGTGAAATAAATTTGGAGCAACATAAAAATTGGCCGACAGAGACTGTGTTGTGCTTCATATAAGTGCCTTCTATAAGAATGTGTGTTTCTTTTTGAAATTTTAGGAAGGAGGTGCTTTAGGGTAAAAAATTAACAAAGAAAGCGTATGAATATTAAAATTTTAGGTATAATTAACTACCTTATAGACTGCCCAACTAACTAGTCAACTATATTTATAGTTAATTAATTAATTATTTAATTAATTAACCAACACCCACTAACTAACCAACCAATAAATAACGAACCAACAAATTAATAACTAACCACAAATATATATTGATGTTTTCAATGGCATGCAACAAGTTGCCATATAATCTTAATTTACGATAGGATAATCTTACGGAATATGTAGTTTCTCTGTATTTTCGTGTTCTTGCGTAATGGACTGATGATGGCCCACATACGGGGCCGAAACAATTCGCCGAGTAAAATACGATTACAAGCAACATACTGTGTGTAATTGGAAATATTAACATATATTTGTGACTGATACACGAAGGAGATATTTCATATAAATATTAATAACTGACCGTGTGGAAAGTCTAAGAGACGCCTTTGGCCTTATATAAATACGTTACATCGAAGCTTCACAGGAAAGTACACCATGTAGAACAGCTTTGGTAGCTGCAATTCAATAGGTAACTTAGGCAACAGACGTTCATTAATTAGATCAAATATGTTTATCTTATTTCTTTGATTCATATTTCCGCTCAATCAAATAAAAAGTTAGAATCAGTCAATTATGAGAATCCTGCCTCTAAGGATTACTTTAAAATGCCGTTCACGGCTACCCTCAAGTGCATCTACACTACCTGCTTACTACCCTTTTACAGATAAATTACACAAGCAGCACCACTCAAATGTGTGGGCCGATGGTATCTCGCGAACCGCGTTCTCCTTATCCTTGATACAAAGGGTAAATTATAAGGGTGTCAGATGAATGATAGCTTATGAAAGAGTTTGGAATGAAGCGTTCGGGGCCTCATCGACGTAAAATCCCAGAGTTCACCGGAGGGACTGAGAAATTTTCAAGAACCTCAATCAGGGCAGCTGATAGCAAGGTCGAAAATCGAATTAAATGCTACATAATGAATTTTTAGAATATAAACCTTTAAATGCTTTTATAATCGTATTAAGAGTGTCAACTTTAGACGCTATCCGGAGTTCTCATACATTCCTCAACTACCATATTTCTTATCATGAGGTATTATGTGCCATATTCAAGCACGACAACTTTGAAATGCGATAAATGTGCAGACTCTAATGCAAGTCGATTTTTATACAGGAGACGGCAAGGCTGTTACTGAAGTAAAGAGTATAGAACATTATTTATGGCTTATTCTTAACTTATCGGGGAAAGCAACTTTGATTTATTAATTGCTGATAAATTATGATTTCATCTTTCATTCTTACAAGGCCTTAAATACACCATACTTAACATTAATTTAATTCAAAATATATGGACGTTTTTGCCTTAAGTGCAAAACGTCTGGGCTGTTGCCTGTAACCAAGTAGGTCTTTTGATCAATTTTCAGAAACACGATTCCGAATGTGAACTCTTCTGAGCACCTCCTGGTAAACGCTTCGATAATAAACAAAATGAAGTAGCGCTCACTTCTTTTTACATTACTTTTAACTCACCGTTCACTACTCACGTTGCTATTAGACCAAATACAAGTCGTTCTCAAATAATTAGGGGCAACTTTAAATAAAAACGAATAATAACAACTACGACAACTTTATACATCATTAATTTGGACGTTTTTCTGACCGTGCATCTCAGTATATTTATCTCAGTATTTAACCAACCTGATGCACAAAATGTTATTCAAATAAGTTTTTATTTCATACCTCTACATGTTTCGAGCACATGTGCTCGAAACATGTAGAGACATGAAATAAAACTTATTGTGAAACACATTTTGTGCACCAAGTTGGATAAATACTGAGATATTTGTACGTCATCTTCAAAAGACCCTGAAACGATACCTTTATTTACCCTTTTTGTGGGGTACGACTGTGTATTTTAGAAATGTAGCTTCTTATAAACCCAGTGTATATCCGTGGAATGTTATGTGAATAAATATGAAAATATTGGAAGAAGGTTGACTGGGAATTTCGGATTAACTAAGAGAGAATTGTTTTAATTTATTCAAAATTCTGTTGTTGACTCTCCCGTGTTTGAAAACGGTTCTCGGCTGATGAGAATATTGTGACTAACAAATCGCCTGAGATTTGGAACGCGCAATGAAAAGAAGTGAACAAAGAAAATAAAGAAAAAACAAAGAAAATTTCTGTGCATACGTGAGAACTTCAGGTTATATTTTAGAACTAGGTCATTCAGGTCCACGGTATAAATGTTCCGTTAAATTGGAAACTTAAAACGAGTTCATAACCTTCAGTCTTAGCTTGAGTGACTTGGACGGAAATGTGCAGTCGTCAGCAGACTGCAGGCATAGTTTCCGCCTCAGCCATTCAGTGAATATGTGCCGCCAGTTGGAACCAAAAAATAGGGTTAGTTCTCACAACTTCTTCCGAAACTTCTCTTTTTAGTGATCTCCATCTCTTCTGTGCTATTTCTGTCACTTTAACTCCAGAAACTTCCAAGATTAAGGCTCCGCCTTTAATGTAATTAGATTCAGTGGGAGGAAAACTTTTGTCAACATGATTTCCACAAAACCCGTTACTGCAGGAACTTTACGCAGAACCAGAGCTGTGGTATCGTAAGGAAGAGGAATTAGGTTGCATTTGGTTTAGAACTAGGGCGTGCTAACTCCATCCCCTTTGCATTTAGGTTCTTGTTACCACGTCAGTCCTTACATCTTGCATGTGAACCATTTATCTTTACAAGCTGGTCAGTAGCCGATGGAGTCACAGGGCTACAAAACTGCAATTTTTAGACTATAATTAGAACTCAAAACGTTAACTAGCAAGTCGCCAAAATTTTATAATATTGTATGTATTGGAAAACGAGATTAGACATATACGGTAGTGGCTATAGTTCTATTTTCAACAAATAAGGGGAAGTGACTTTGAAGAATCTGAGTTTCTAAACTGAAGTTAATTCCGATCTGCAAGACACACGCGCGCGCGCACACACACACACACACACACACACACATACACACACACATCGACAACATGACCACAACAACCACCACCACCACCACCATTATTACCACGACCGATACATTACGTGTTTCAGAAAATCATAACTTTTTGTACTTGTGCGTTTGTATTAAATTAAAAAGAAACAACTTCGTTTCCTTGACAGCAAAAACGTCACATTTCGAAACAATAGGGGTATTTTTGTCTTGTAACTTGTTTTTCTCTATAGAGACGGAAACCTTTCTTCTAAACGTTAAATGACCCGACATATTTTCTATCTTTAGCCAATTGCAACTCAGATTTTTTTCTAGCGGAACCCGCCGAGATTTCGAGTTGTAAGAAATGTTGTAATATTGACACACAAACAGGACACGTTTTAAAACACAAAAACATATGTCGGAATACAAAGCAGTCAGACAAAAGTCTGAGAACACGAAAAAATGGACAAAAATTTTGAACTGAAAGATTTTCGGAGGGGCTGTTTAGTAAAGGTTTGCACTCTTTTGTCGTCACAGTCACAGCTAATTCTACAAGTCCTGAATTTGTGGTAGGGATAATGTGTTATGGGAACGTAGAAAGTGGCGTTCTCATATTCGGTCCTTACCTGCAGCTATTTTGTTAATTTATTCTGTTGGTAATTGCACTGAATTAGATCAACGTACCTTGTACTATTGAGGGTAGCGTGTTGTATACGCATATATAGGAAGTTACTTCTTACGAATTAATCCAAGTACCCTCAATTATCTTTAGCAAGAAAGACTTCTCATTAATTGCTTGTGGCATAATAAGAAAATTTTTTAAAGCAGGTGTGTAACACAGAAAAATAAATTTAACCAACAACTTAATCCAGAAAGCAAGTGACAAAATGTTATACCCGAAAAGTATCGCATTTTTACGGGATGATCTAATCAGCAAACTTGCCTAGAGCGGATTACATACGGTAACAAGTAAATTTGATATTTGTGTGACCGTGCAGCATTGATACAATAATACAAATAGCGAACTATATGCAACAATAATTTTATTAATAATTAAAATCAGCTCAACATACTTCGGGCAATAATTTAGCCCATCCTCAGGAGCACTAGACTGTGTTTACAGCCTGTGGTATAATGCACCGGCGATGCTGCTAGCAGGTAGCATCGCCGATACTTTATACCACAAGCTGTAAACATAGTCTAGTACTCCTGAGGATGGGCGAAATTATCGCCTGAAGCATGTTGAGCCGATTTTGATTATTAATAAAACTGTTATTGTTGCATCTAGTTGGCTGTTTATATAATTATGGCAACAAGTTTGTTACTTGTGTCAAGTTACTTAAGAAGACGAGTTGGTCTTATACAAACCATAAAGGCATATGGAGGAATGGAGGTACATTCACTCATTTTTGACCTCTGCACTAGGTACAGGCAAGTGGATAAGTCTTTACTGCTTCAGCTTTACTCCCAGCAAAAATGTCGCTGGCTACCATTTAATAGGAACATGGGTGAGCCACCTGACCTCGTTTAAATTTTAGGAGACCACTCCGTACACTCCGCTGAGAATCGAACCATTATTTCTCAGTTGTGTAAACCATAAGACGCAGTAACAATCACTTATACTTCATGATCATTTAGTGATACATGCCTATTCGTGAAAGAGTGGCACTTAAATCCTTGTTATCGTCAGACTTCTGCTTTTATTGGTTTCTCTCTTCCTAACCTATTATATTTGATGCTTTCAACACAGTTCTGAAACTTTGCCAGGAATGTCACAGACTTCTCTCAGTTTAGTAGCCGGTGTCCACAGAAGTCTTTGCTAAGCAAAAACGACAACGCGGAGAGAAACATGTTACAAATTTATGATTCTTTACAACTGTAACAACCGAGAACAAGGTATGCAGTACAAGGGAACATAAGGTTTTAGCGGTATAGAGCAAAAATATGGCAATATTAAAATTAAAACGAAAAGCGGTCTGCTATTATTTTTAACAAAACCTACTGAATTATATTTTATTCCAGATTCCCATACAGTTTGAATTTTAAAACGAATACTTTGTGTCTATTTTACTGTTTATTTCTGGTTTAATTTAGATGTCTGTTTGCAGCTTTTCAGGCTATGGTGAAGAAATAACCAAACTTTTACAAGAAGGGGGGAATTGACGGTATTGGAATTTTTCACAACAGTGTTATTGTAGACTGACTGGCAAATGGTTAACAATGTTTCTGCAGAGTTTACTCCTTTTCAGCTACTCCGAAGAAGTAAGCAACTTGCCGAGATGAAGCTTCGGTAACTATTTACCAATCGATATGGCACCGTAACCCACAAGACTTAAATCTTCATTGATGAACTTATTAAACATCTAAATTCTTATAATAAAACTAACTAAATGCACTAATTTATCAAATTTATTTTTGGAATAAAACTCTACATGTTTCGGACAGTTCATCTGTCCATCATCAGAAGTTTTTCACTGTACACACAGCAATGGTATATTTCACACAAGTTTGCTGATAGCTCGCGAGCAAGATCAGGGCAGAACTGGTTCCGTCCTGATCCTGCTCTCAAACTGTCAGCAAGCCTGTATGACATATACCATTACTGCGTGTACAGTGAAAAACTCCTGGTGATGGACAGAGGAATTGTCCGAAACATGTAGAGTTTTAATCCAAAAATAAATTTGAGGAATTAGTGCGTCTAGTTGGTTTTATTATAAGAATTTATCACGATGCACGGTCACATAAACGTCAAATTAAGCTTTAAGTGGGTCATCCCCCTTGTGCTGGATGTAAATATTAATAAGGATAAACAAGTCAGACACAACTAGTTGTGTCTGACTTGTTTATCTTTATTTAATAGTCAAATTAAGCATCAAAGTAAGAGTAGATTTCTTTGGAGGAGATCCCTGGTCAATTATTTGGGATCTCAAAGTGCACGGCGTAGTTTTGAGAGATAACAAAGCTGAAATCCGGTCTGTTACATGTTAATTGAATGATAGAACTAGCCACTAAGGCTGTGTTCCGAGACCATCGTGACCACACGCATGTAGAATTTCACCACGTGTTTATCAAGCATTTAATTCCATTCAGTGTTACCATGAAATTTACCCCGAATTTTTTTACAATTCTGCCACTCGCCTCGCTGTGTAATTATTTTGGGCCCAAACACTAATACATTTTGCACTTTGGCTTTTGGTCACATTCAAGTGAAATAACCTAACATTAAGGCGACAAGAAATTTAACTGCAGCACTTCTGGCAAGTGGGTTATAATTTCTTCTCGTGTTTTAAGAAATGAGCTTCACCCCATTTCATGTACCATTGGATAAGTTGTTGGTCGATTTATTGTATTTTTTAATGTGACCGAAACTTTCTGACGTTTCTTTTACATTTTAGCGAAAATTGAAGTTTATTATACACAACTAGGTCACGAATGCTTCCTTTCACACATATTCAGTTTAATTACTCACCAGTTCTACTGTAGGACGCTGTCAGTTGCTAAATTACACAGCTTTGTTCTTCGAGAAATGAAATGTGAGCGTGGAGTCATGGTGGAATGATAAGACCACTGGCATGTGAAAACCAAAGCACTTGGACAAATTTTTGTTTCAGTCTCACTTTGTCCACCACAAATTAGGTATAGAGTGCACAGAGAACTAACCACTGCCTCCACATTGAAAGGTCGGAAGCTAGCCGCCTAAACCATCAAAGTATCCTTCAGTGCAACAGCCGTATTCGGAGTAGGGTTGTTGAAAGCAGTCAAGTTGCGACGGTTGAACTCGAGTGCGTGACATATAAGGTGAAGATTCAAACACAATTTTCACGATTTTAATTTGTAAAAGTGTTTAAGTAATTTATAATCAACCACGGGAGCTGAAGGTGTGGAACTGGTCGAGCATATAACTGGGGATTTCCCGTATCCGCAACTTTTAGGCGCCTTCGAACATCTTGCTAAAAATGACTGTTGGCTTTGTCTTGTCCCTTTGTCCGTCCGAGTTTTCGCATGGAACATCTCGGCTCCCACTGGACGGATTTTCATGAAGTTTGGTGTAAGTATCTTTCGAAATCTTTAGAGAAAATTCATGTTTCGATAGGATCTAAAAAGAATAACAAGTATTTGAACTAAAGACCTACGTACATTTACGATAATCTCTCGCTGTATTCTTCTTAGAATGATAATTATTTCAGACCAATGTGGTAGAGAAAATCAAAACACGCATTTTATTTTTAAAAACGTTTTCTGAAAATCATGCCGTTTTTTGAGATAATATGGAAGCAAATTGTAGAGCCAGACAGGTCGCAGATGACCACGTATTATGGTGTTTGGGTTTAGCATGCCGGTTATCTAAGGCTGAAATGCACTCAGGATATGTAATGTTTATTGTTGTTACCTGAATAAATGGTTCGGTAAGCGCGCCTCAATGTTGTGTTATACGCACATTGCCTACCGTTTTAAAAATTGGTCTTTTGAGAACATACATCTTTTAAAATAAGCTTATAAGCAAATGCATACGAATATGTGAAAATACGCCAGAAATCCACAACTACGTTTTACTCTTCGTAGATGTACCGTGCATGTTGATAGTATTACTTCCTTTATTTGTCCAACTAAAGCACACAAACTATTACGAAATTCTTAAACAGTTAAAATCGTTTAAAATTATAGTAGTTGCTCCAACATGTGTCGGTTTACATAAACCATCATCAGGGAGCTCTCTGCATGTGCTTAGCTAAAGTTACAATATTGATTTCGGTTACATACCGATAACCACTGCCACCGGATAACAACCCAATTGCAGTATATAATAATAATAAAAATAATAATTTGTATTATGGTTTATGTAAACCGAAACATGTTGTAGCAACTATTATAATTTTAAAAGATTTTAAATGTTTAACAATTTTATAATAATTTGTGTGCATTAGTTAGACAAATAGAGGACTTAATACGTGCGTTATATTTAAAAATTGTGGAGTTTGTGGTTGCTTAGGAAAATGCAAGTACTTGAATGCAATTAAGATTGCGAAGATAAGCTTAAATTCTCCACTTCTATTGATCTATTACGCTAACAATGAGAAACCCGTTGTGGATAAAAATTAAGAAAGACGAAGATGGTCAATAGGAAAAGAAAATATTTTGAAGTACTTGCGTAAATATAAACATCCGAAGTTTCCGGTTGCACGTCCAAGAGTTTCATAAAATCCCGGAAGTAAGGTAATTAAGTATGAATCGAGTCTTTCAGTAACCAAACTTATGGCACAAGTCTCTAGCAGGCTTGATAATGGCAGTGATTTACCTCCAGTTCCCTAGAGTTTTAAGGTGCAATATAAAGAAACAACATAAGAAACACAAAAGAACCGCGGTCAATTATACTACAAACTACGTTTATTAGAAGGTTGTGACACTCACCAGTTGTGCTGTTTTCCTACGTTGTGACAAATTTCATTGTAAAATTTCTCTTGTTTCCACACAGCTGTGGTGGCCATGGATAAAGTAAGCTGAATTCATCGCTCCTACAAGTGTGCACCTGCAACAAAAGACGAGAGAGATGAAAATATGGAGTTACGTAGAGTTTAACTTCTTTTTATGGACTAATCAGATGGATATAGCCAACGAGACGAGAACTTATTAACCTTGTTCTGTTTAATAAAGTTGTTGGCGAGGCCGTTTCGTTCAGCAGGCCTGGAGACATATTAGACTTGCCGAATAAAACAGAAGAGTATCTTATTTGACTGAACGATCAATATAGACAGCTATGTTCTTCTTGCTGGAGTGTTTGGATGAAAAGTTATAATTTTCCACTTTATTTCATATGATAAGTATATAATGCACTTATGATTTAGGAAATATTATTCTAACTTCACCAACTTCTGTCAATCAGCGTGTTTAAGAAGCTAACATCTGCTCACATACTCGAGAAGTACCATGCCTTTTATGGAAAAGTATCACAACAATTGCGTCTATTTCGAGCCACACAAACCCAGTCCATGCGTTACAAAGTAATTAATGTAGGAAACACATATGCAGCCCCTGTTTCAAGCCCGTTTTTAAGATTTCTTGTTTTAACTCACCTTTCCAATTTACATTATTTCCTAAATTTCTCTCTTTTTCATTTTAGGTTTAAAGCCCTTTGGTTTGCTGACTTCTATTAAGCTAAACTCTAATTTGTGATGGAAATATAACTTTTGATCTACGACTTTTTGATTTACGCCTTTTTATTTACGCCCCAGTTTTCAGGAAAGCAACTAGGACGTAAAATAAGGGCTAGGTTTATTATCTTCTCCAAAACTACGTCTGTACAATAGAAATGGTTTTCATTTCTCTCATGCACCGACGGTACCATTGCTTTATTTCACTATCCAAGCAATTGCGTGTGAAAGGAATTACGAAGCTCCTCGTTGTGTTTTTTTTAACTTTCCATCAATTTTCTCCTGTCTGATCCAGCTTTCTCCTAAGGACTCTCTTTTCCAAATACCATTATTGTATATTATTCTTTTGGCAAGAAAGTGGGTGTTCAAAATAAAAAAATTAAAAATTTTCACAAAATTTAAATTATCCTCTTACATAGAAGGTACCAAGCATTCTTTCAAAACTTTTCTTTATTTCTCTGCAAAAATAACTTTTATTTATTTAATATATTTCTAAATTTTTGGAATCAGATATATTTGCTGATAATATATTTGTTTATAGTTATTAAGTTTCTGCCTTGCATTCTGAAGACGAGACATAAAGACGCAGTCAACCTTCAAAGAATCAAGACAACTCTGTAAATATATTTGTATCTTCCTAACATCGTTAACCCAGACTTCACTGAAAAACTAGCAGATGTAACTGTGGTCATCTAAAAGAATAAGAGAGTTGCAACTTAGAAAGTTATTTGTGGGTTGGTAAATGTTCGTAAGTTCCTTTCTGTAATAGTCTTTTCTTCATTAATTTTTTTCCGAAAAAATTCATTTTCCTTTTGCTTCGAAAATAAATTTTAGTTTTATCCTGAATTGGTATTTTAAAAATTTTCTTCTTATTCCCTCTATTATACAAATGTTACAACGTTACCTGCTTTCTTAGATATAAAAGTTTGAGCAATAAACCTTCAACTATAATTTAGGTGAAAGTAAACAATTCATGTATTCTGTTATTACTAGCCCATAGGGCACCAAATGTTTAAGGCTCCCAGATTTCTAGAAAGTCGGCACATGAAGGTGGTTAGGTTGTCTACCTTAACCCTTATCCTGCTAACGTGGAGAATATGGTGAGCTCCTAATAATGCCTGCAAATGGCAGATGGGATTTAACTTGGCGTTTAAAGGGTTAAGCACCGACCGTCTTTAAAAAAGTAAGCAGTCCCATTACAGGCCTAGACAGGCCCTGAGGGTTCCAGGAAGTTAAGGTTCCCAGAGTTCATGACAACGGCACAGGATGGTGGTAAGGTTGTCAGCCTTACGCACCAGAATTTAGCCCCAGGAAATTTTCCTGGTACTCATTTCTGTTGGAGGCTGAGTCAACCCCAGGGCCATAGTGCGGCCAGAAGGGTTATGTCAATGAAAAATTCCAATGACACCACCGGGAATTGAATCCGCTACCTTCCGGTTTGTAGCGCAGTGCCTCAACCAACTGCGCCACCGCGTACCCTCACCGACTGTTTTACCCCACAGGAAATAAGCCTGGGACTCGTTTCTGTTAGAGACTGAGTCGAATTCAGAGCAATAGTGCGGCGGGAAAGATTATGTCAATGAAATATTCCAATTACACTCTCGGTAATCGAACCCGCGACCTTCCGTCTTGTAGCTCCGTGAACTATGGTTTACTCTGTTTTAACTCATTATTTTCTTAGAATACTTTAAGCTCAGCATTGATGTTTCTCCAGTATTTTTCCAACCATGAACAAAATGAAGACCTCTCCTGCTGTGTTGGCAAGCCCAATGGTATCCACTATAATGTAATAATTTAAACGTTTGTGTTAAAATTCATTATTACTGAAATTCTCAGGTATCGAACCAGGTAAATTTGGTTATTAAAATTTCGAATACGCAAATGGTTTCTCTTTCTTGCTAGTCTGGGGAACAGTAAATCCAACATACAGATAACTGGCCATTCCTTTCCTCCTTAAATAAACTCCATTCTATAAAATGCGCTGGTGAAGTAAAGATATAAATTAATGTGTTCTTAACCTTGGTACAGTACAGCCGTTTTGCCGTGTTTCAAGCTCCGACTGCTTTGCTGAAGTAGAAAAAGTCCCAAATTATGTGACGCCGTGCGTATCGAAACCAGTCAGGTTGTTTAGGGCACAAGACTTATCTCTGTCCCTGTTGGGAATTGAACTCTTGAATTTACGTTTACTCAGCCCCCAGCTTAGTCACTATACTGACTGAGCTACTCGGAATCCTATTCTCCCTAAAACGTGAAATTATCAGCAGCAAAAATCTTCTTTTGTGCTACGTTACTTGAAGCTTATTTTCTTAGAGTGCTTTATTGTTCATCTCCGTGGACATGAAGGACAAATTAGTATTGTTTAATAATAAACAGAATTCAGTTCCCCTTACTTGTACCGAGACGCACGTGCAATTTCGGTGACCATAACTTTTCAGTATTCTACTCTGCATATTAAAGATGGAAATGATGAGAAATGCCCCTTTGTCTGGCATGAATTTCCATATGTTTACTGAAAGGATTTGGGGTGGCTGTATAACCGTGCTTATCGAGAGAGTTCACTTCATTAGTGCATTTTAATTGGTAACGCGTGAGAGGTATAAATCGGCCGGAAATTTGGTGTCACGAGATGCTTCCTTTTTTTATTGTCCCTCCAGTTCCTTATTACAAATAAGGTAAAACTACGTCACAGAACTGCAGCAACATTTATGTTTACTTACTGCAATTTTGTGGCCTTAAAATGCATTCTTGGTCGGTTTTTAAGAGGGCATCCTTTGTGTTGTCTGCGGGAATAAAAAGGAAAGAGGATCGCCAACACAACTGTTAATCTATTAAAAATTAGTTATTTGTGTACATAATCACATTTATTTAAGGACTTGAGTTATCTTCCGACGAAATCATAGTCAATTGTTTATTCTTCTGAAAATTTAGCTTGCGAATAGAATGATAAATTTTTTAATAGAAGGGAGGAAAACATCTAGTTTTCAGATACCATGAGCTTGTAAGCTTAGAGGGAAAATTTTATTTTCCTGATTTCGAAAGAAAGGGCACATCTGATTTTTTGAATCTCCAAAATAAATGTTGTTCATAAATAGCAATAAACTCAATAACACTTATTCCAAGATAAAATTTACATTAAATTCGACTATTCGAGTAACGTATTTAAGCCCTGGATGCAAACAAAACTTGAAATATTTTATTACACTGGTAACTATTTAATAATTTCGAGGCAAGTCGACGGATACATTTTGAATACGGAATTAAGAAACAAAATCTGGGTTTAAGACGAAACGATTTAGGCACCTAATGCTGAAATATTTCCTACTGTAATCTGACTTTACTGCCAAAAATCTGGTTGGGCATTACAAATTTTCAAATTGCCGCGGATGAAACGTGTCGTTCTGAATTATTTTCTCTGCGGTAAGCTGGCGTCGCATACCAAATGAAATGTAGGATTAATGGTTTTTGGCTAAATATCATGCTCTGCTGCTAATTTAGGCCTGGTCCATTTAACATTTCTCCCCCACGTACAGAATCCATACTGTAACAGTGATAGAATCGAAATGAGCATTGTGTGCACGTTGAATACCAAGTGACATGCGTGCGCACCTGCATTATCTCATGTCGAGCTGAAGAGAAAAAGAAGCATATACATCTCCTTTTTCTTTCTAGGTTCGTGCACGCATGCGCAGATGATTCTATAGTATGATAGGATAGAAGAACATCATCACACCGAAACAAGTAGTACCAGCGGAACTGCTTGCTTGTTAGCTAATCCATAACCCCTACCAGACAGGAGCAACCGAGAAGAAAACAACAACTCAACTATCGCGCTGCCGCCATGTTTGTCATTTTGTTTTACGTCACAGACAGAAATTGTTTAATCGGCAACGTAACCTTCAGGTAAAACGTATATTTATATACTGAACACTATATTAATTTATAATGCAAGAATTATTCAACAAAGTGACTTTGAAACAGACGAAAGGCTTAAAAAAGGAAAAATCTGTGTTTAAGAAATTTATTTGTAATTATATATTAATAACGACCGTATATGTGATTGCCTGGCTATTGTTAAACACGAGCTAAATGAAAATCGTAAATAGAATTTGAGTATTTTGGGCAGTGACAAGAGGTGCTATTGACGAAAATATGGGTGAGCCCACATTTCTTCTATAACCTACTGTTTTTCTTGGATTATTGTTGAGATATAAATTAATGACTCCTCATGAGCTATTTTGAATTGAACATTTGAAAAGAAACAATAAAAACTCCATAAACTTTCCTCTAAAGAACAGTACAGAAGTGAAAGAGTTTCAAGGAAATGGGTCTACACAGGATTCGAAATTCTGTTACCCCGCAAAGTGAGTCTAACACACTTGTAAATACTTTCTATTTGCTTGTAGCTATTGATGTTCAGAAAATTAAAATATTTATATAAAAAGCATCATTAGAATTTTCTTAAACACTTGTATTTTAGAAACTTTATTTTATGAAATACGGCACCAATTTTCCATTCCAGTATTTCACAAATGATACACATCCATGTAAAGTTAGTTGCAAAACTTTTGAATTATAAGCTAATTTTTTTCTTAAAATATTTGAAAAGTTACACGTTATCATTTTATCATAGTCATTGTGTTATGTAACCAGAAATATATTTCATCGTGGACAAGCGTGTACGAAGAGGTACAGTTTATTTTTTCCTGAATGCAAGGTAACTGTTAATGGACCGCTGAACAGCACACACATACAGTATTTGCAAAAATAATCGAAGCTTGTTTTAAAATTATTTAATATTTCACTTTTCAGAAACTGGACTATAGTATTCTAAACATATTTATATTACAAACCAGTTGGTATAGAGATTACGTGTAAATATTTGAGCACGTTAGAGAATGAATTTCTATTACATTGTGACTAAAAGAAGAACAGTAATTATTTAATTAAATGTTTTAATATTTTTAGCAACCGACTAACTATATTTTGATAAAAGAATATAGTAAGTATAATACCAATTAATTCTTTCTGTATAATTCTCCTATTATTTTTGTTTGTTATAAGTAACACAAAATATCAAAAAATTAATTTCTCAAATATGTGGATTTCACAAGCAATAACACAAACCACGAATATGAATAATTTCTGTTTATAATTTTAGTATCTCTGTCAAACACCACATTTTTAGGAATAGAGCATTCATATATTTTTCTAGAATACTCTTATTAAGCCTGTGGTCCAAAGACGAAAGAAATGCTTGACATTACTTACGGAACAAATAGGTTGGGTTTTGTTAGGTAATCACGGAATAATGTATCATTACTCTCTTTTAAATAGCAGCTAGCAAACTTGATTTGAAAGGATTTGGGGTCAGTGACATTTTAAGTGCTAATCTCAATAAAGAATTAAGTTTCCAATTTCGAGTTTCCAGCGACGGTTATCATCCTTTTGACTGTTTCTCCATAAACAACAAATAAGTTGGCAAAGACCATACGAAGACCTGTATTGAGCAGCTAAATTCTAGGTGTTTCTTTTGTTCGTCGCCACAACGAATCGATAATGAGCCTAGTCTAGTCCCTATAGAATATATTTCTGGGTAAAAGTGGGCACAGATTGAAACCGGCAGCCAAAATACATCCAATTCCGAGATTAAAATGCGCGGATTCATACATGCACTTCCAGAGGTACCTGTATATTTGTCGAACTTTCATTTGTTTGGCTTGGCGAGTGAATAACGAAACGTCTTGCAGATGAATGCGAAAAATGTGCCAGGAATTCTACTGAATATTTTTACATTTATGCCACGAATAACCTGCACTTATATATTTGTACTGCTGGTACATCGCACCTCCAATCCGTATAAAATTTTATTTTTATATTAAGGTATTTGAATGTTTATTACGATTTAACTCTGCAGCGACACTTTTAGACTCAGTAGTTCTCAGGTGTCAGTATTTATTTCAAAACATAGCTTAAATATGTATCTTTATCACCAATTTATTAGAACTTTTTTTATCCCGAAGGGCATTGAGACAGTAATGTTTAGGAACGGCTTTAAATCAGAGGCTAAAGTATAGTTGGAGGAGCAATGCTCATGATCTTAGTGCCGATAACATATTCTTGTCTGCTGTAAAGTCTTCGAGCTAGTCTCAAAATATAACAATCTTAATTCAAGGTATACAATAATCCAAATATTTCAAAGGAACTTTAAAGTGCGTTACTCGGGTAATTCATAACTAATGTCTGTAAGAATTTCGAAATATGCTTGCTATAAATATGTTACTGCCTATCTTCCACAATAGGAAGGTAGAAATTCAGCTTAGAGTAACAGCGTTCCAGCTGAGATGTCCACCTCCTCGAACTTTTATTTACCGTGATTTTTCTTAACTCCTGAAGGAAATTTTCTAGCAACTTTCCTAAGTACTTTAAAATGGCTTCATTGGTTATCATTTACAATTTTCTATTAAGAATCGAACTCACTGACATAAACTTATTATTTTTTTTAACTTTTCCATTCATTAATCAAGTACGACGTTTCGGAAGTCGGTTCTGCTTCCATCTTCAGGCACAGAAAGCACCTAATATGGTGTATCCGTTAGGTAGACCTAACTTACAGAGCACTATGTAAGGGGTCTAACAGGTTATATACTTAACATGCCTGAAGAAGGAATTAGAAACGGCTTCCGAAACGTCATGCCTTGTTAAGAAACTAGACGATGGAAAAGGTCCAAAAAGAAGATTATTTCTGTGAGTCGTACACCATCAACAGAGCCCTAGAGATGTGAAGAATTCTACTGCTTGAATTTGTTGGTCATTGAACACAAATATTCATTAATTTCATCAACAACAAAATTTACTTCAGTCACATATAAAGGCTTATATCTGCCTCATTAATAAACATTCTGCACCGCCGCATTATAAATAATTTGGTTAGATCTGTATAAGGAAATAATGTTTGCTTATTTTGGGAATCATTCAAAATTCATACGTTTACACGCAGAGTTTGTGTGCGAGATCTTCTAACATGTATAGCAAATCCAGCAATTTAGGGATAAATTACTTGAAAATAACCAAAATTCTGAATTCTAAAACAGTACTTACAGGGTCATTAGAGACACCCTAACTATCTTGCTTTCTTTTAATATCAAAGAAAGTTCTGAATTTTTTTAATGAAAGGAAACAGTTAATTTGCACTTCTTATATGTTGTTGCTAAAATTCCGTGAGGCCTCAGTAAGATTAGTCTTTGAATAAAGGTAGACCACCTTGATGACACTTGCTTTATTATGTCAATTTACTGTTCAACATGTTTCGGATGTTAATACATCCATCTTCAGGAGCTTGCGACTACTTGGTGCGTTACTGTGTAGGCTGTATTGTGCTGACTTGAGGCGTGTTGGTGTTATGTAGCGGTATTGGCTGTTGGTGATGTGGTATTCGAGTGCAGGCTGCAGCCAATCCCGCTACATAACACC